>Ga0184629_10000259_pt1 | contig 23417 bp, 16 predicted proteins | sample PLM4_32_b1_FD_133158 | JGI IMG/M metagenome (GOLD analysis project Ga0184629, IMG submission 133158) | Groundwater sediment microbial communities from an aquifer in East River, Colorado, USA - PLM4_32_b1 | ecosystem: Environmental > Terrestrial > Soil > Riparian zone | place: USA: East River...
ATGAAAAAATCCACCTATTTTATAACAATGACATTGACGCTATTGGGTTGTACCCATTCGACAATATCGAGTGATGAGCAAAAACGGGAACGGTCAACAAAAGACACGATTGCAAAGGCTGTAGTGAATCATTTACAAAGTTCAATCCATCCAAGTAATTTATTTACATTATCCGATGCTGAAAAAATATTGGGAGAACCAGCTCATTTAACAGACAGCGCATCGAAAATCAAAGGTGAGGATCCCAAGTATATTGACAGCATGTCGATAGTCAAAAGGGATGCTTCAACATATAATTGCGGGTATATGGCAAATGCTAAGGACAAGAAAACAGGAAAAACAGGTATTGTCTACTTTGGCTTTGAACAATACCCCCAAGTTTCATCCGCCAAAGAGGTTTATTCATTCTATAAAAAAGCGAACGAAAATGCCATAGGCTTCAAAGTGCTTCATGACATGGGGGACGAAGCCTGGTTTGGAAGCAGTCCTTTATTTGTTCAGGTGAGAAAAGGCGATAAAATATTTGTTTTGAAAGTTAATAAAATGACAAGTAAGACTTCTTTAGATGAATTCAACTTGGTTGCTAAAAAAATTAATGACGCACTATGAATTTTAGACGAAAGAAGGCAAGCTACCCACGGCGGCCAACCTATAACAAAAAATGTTTATGCAATTGCGGGGGTACGGTTGGTATTAAAAGTACTTTCTTGACTTAGTTCACCCACGATGGACAGTTACGGTATGCTATTCCAATTTTTCCTTTAGTATTGCCAAACACGTAGAAAAGACTAAGATAAATTACGTACATTTACTACGTAAATGAACCTAAATTTTAACGTACAAGAGGGAATTAACCGGTTTAGCCGCCTGGGAACGTGGTACATCCTGGCTTTGAGCGCCATCGCTTCCGTAGCCATTATTGGCCAGGTGTTGATTCAGAACCACCTCAAAGACCAACGGGCCGATTCCCGTGTGGTAAATGTGGCGGGAAAACAGCGGATGTTGAGTCAGAAAATTTCCAAGACGTTGCTGCTGCTTTCGCAGGAGAATGAGTCCAACAAGCGTCAAAAAATTATTGACAATCTTCGGACGTCTGTTCATCTCTGGAAAGTATCCCAGGATGGACTTCTTCATGGTAATGACAGTTTACATTTACCCGGAACAAACAGTCCGATCATCTCAGCCATGTTTCATGATATCGGTCCGCACTTTGAGCAGATGTACCAGCACACGAATAAGGTTGTTGTGAATCTGGAGAAGAATATTGCATTGACTTATGATTCCATCAGACCTTCCGTTGAAACGGTACTTCAACATGAAAGTGATTTTTTGGCAGGAATGGAAAAAATAGTTTTTCAGTATGATGCGGAAGCACAAGCGAAAGTTACACGCCTTAGTCAAATGGAATATTTTTTACTGGCGCTTTCAATCCTGGTGATTTTACTAGAGATACTTTTCATCTTCCGTCCTACTACGGTACATGTAAATAAAACCATCAATAAGTTGATTGACTCGGAAAAGAATGCAAAAAAACTTTCAAAAGAAATTGGTGCCTTGTATGCTTCTTTGGAAAAATCGTACGAACAGATTTCACAGATCAATGAACCCGTTGAGAATCCGAAACTTTTTGCCAAAGCGGACCGTGGCGGTAACATAACTTTTATTGCTCCGCTCTTTGCAGCGATGACAGGCAAATCAGAAGATTCTCCTTCCCTTCGGATATGCGACCTGTTTGAAGGTTCTTCAGCAGGCGATGACTGGATGGATGAAGTAGTTGACACGGTGTCCGAAGGAAATCACTGGCAAGGCCAATTGCATTTTAAATCACTCCAGGGGGATGCTTTATGGGCAGAGGTAGTGATTAGCCCTGTGTATAATGAGCCCGGAGAAGTAGATGAGCTGGTTGTCATGGGTTCCGATATTACCCGTCACAAGAAAGCCGAACAAAGCATGTCGCTTAAGAACAAGGCTGAGATTGAGAAAAAAATCAATCAACAAAAATTCAGGTCGGTACTTATCCTGGAAGGACAAGAGGAGGAAAGGAAACGCCTTGCCATGGATATTCACGATGGCATCGGACAATTGCTTACTTCTCTAAAGTTTCAAATTGAATCCATTGATTTAAAAAACGATGTGGAAGCAAGGAAAAAACTAATCGAAATACAACAACTCATTAATGAGGTAATAAAGGAAGTACGCAGGGTTACATTCAATCTGAAACCCACGGTATTGGGCGATTATGGCTTGCAGGCAGGCTTGAATGTTTTTATCCGGGAAATCGGAAAGCTTACGAATATTGAACTGAGCTATGCTGTAGACGGTGATATTACCCATCGGTTGCCACAAAAAACCGAAAACAATATCTTCCGTATTGTACAGGAAGCCATTAACAATGCTATTAAATACTCCGATACAAAAAAGATCGAAGTAATGTTGAAACAAACGGAGGCAAATATGGTGATTACCGTGAAGGACGATGGCAAAGGATTTGATGAAAAAATGGTCGAAGCACGAAGCATGAACATTGAATCGGGCCGGGGCTTTTTTAATATGTATGAAAGGACAGAATACATCAGTGGCCACCTCGATGTTAAGTCAGCGCCAGGGCAAGGTACTACGGTAATACTAACGGTACCTGTAAGAACTTCAGTAGCGGTGGAGGAAGTATAAGTGAAAAGGTGTAGCTCGAGAGTCCGAAAGTCGGGAAGTAAAGCGGGTTACCTGGAATCTAGTCGATAAACGAAAAACTTTAATGCGATTAATAAAATGATATGGAAAAGATAAACATTGTCCTCGCGGATGATCATATCCTGGTGCGAAAGGGGATCAAAGCTATGTTGGAGTCGGAACAGGACCTGAATGTAATAGGCGAAGCAGGAAATGGAAAAGAAGCGTTGGAAGTAGCCAAACAATTACATCCGGATATTTTAGTGCTTGATATCCGAATGCCGGAGATGACTGGCCTTGAAGCGGCAGCCAAACTTGCCGAGTTTTCCCCCACCACGAAAGCGCTGATACTTTCCATGCATGATTCAGAGGAGTATGTGTTGCAGTCACTGGATGCAGGAGCCTATGGCTACCTGCTAAAGGATACCGATAAAAGCGAATTTGTAAAGGCATTGAAACAAATCCATGCTGGCAACAAATATTTCAGCGGAGCCGTGTCTAACGCCTTGGCCAACCGGTTGCTCAACACGAAATCCTTTATCAAGAATACAAAAGTAGCTGACCAATATCACCTCACGAAACGGGAACGGGAGATTTTGCGGATGGTCATCAACGGAACCCCGAACAAAGAGATAGCTGACTCCCTTGGTAAAAGTGTCCGCACGGTAGAAACCCATCGCTTCAACATCATGAAAAAAATGGGTGTGAACAACGCTATTGATATGGTGAACAAGGCGGTGAAAGAGAACCTGGTGTAATGGGAGCTACTGGATTTTGAGAATGTCTATAAAAAAGTGTTTGATATTGCAATAGTTCACCCCGATACATATCGGGGTAAAGCTAATCCACAAAGACCGCTAAGAAATTGTGTTTGCAGCCTTTGCGTTTTCCGGCTTTGGCGACCTTTGCGTGAACATGACATTTATAGACTGACTCTATTTGGTCAAAATCAGATATTGCCACGGCGTCAATTTAATTTCGCCCATCATTTGGCTATTGCCTGTAAATGCATCGGTATAGGTACCGGAAAGATCCTGTTGATTTAATTTTATGGTTTGCGCCTTTCCGGACATATTGATAATGCCAATAACAGTATTCTCATCTTTTGTTCTTAGGAAGGAAAAGACATCTTTATTTCCATCTTCCAGCTTTTCGGGCATGGCCCCATATCCTCCATTCCAGAGTGCAGGATTATCCGCTTTCAGCTGGTTAAGCTTCTGATAAAATGCAAAGTATTTGTCCGGGTCTTCCCACGATATAGTATCCTTGTCAAAAAATCGTAACCGTTTGTTCAGTCCCGCTTCCTGACCACTGTATAGCATGGGTGTTCCATAGGCTGTAAACGAAAATACAGCAAATGCTTTTCCACCTTCACCATATCGCTCATTAATCGTTCCTGACCAGGAATTTTCATCGTGATTGTTGATCATGTTGAGCCGGAATGGATTTCTTCCGTATCGGGCGACATCTTTTTGAATATGTTCATGCAGATCCTCAGCCGATGCGTTGCCTTTAGCAACCTGTGCTGTCAGGTGTAGAAGATCCCAGTCATAGGTAGCATGAAAGGCGAGATGCATTCTGGGCTCATCCCATTCTGCCAGCCAGAAGAGATCTTTCAGCGGATTTAAAGCCGAAGTTGCCTCCTCCCAAAAGAACAGGGGTATTTCATGGCCTGCGTGGTCTGTGCGGAAGCCATCGATATCCGTTTCCGTGATCCAGAATCGCATGGCATCGATCATGGCTGCCCGTGTGCCCGGATTATAAAGATTCAATAAGGCTATGTCATCCCAGTCAGCCTCGTATACGAGATTTCCCACACCCTTTCTTTTATAATACTTAGGATCCACGCCTAATTCTTTTCCTACCGTGGCGGCCGCACTATCGGTCATATAGTAATCCGGATGCTCCGATATCCAGGTATGATCCCAGGCCGTATGATTCGGAACCCAATCCAGGATCACCAGCAAGCCTGATTCGTGGGCCTTATTAACAAGCGCTTTAAAATCTTCCAACGTTCCGAATTCCGGATTGGTAGATTTATAATCACGTATAGAATAATAACTACCCAGAGTTCCCTTTCTGTTCTTTTCTCCGATAGGTTGTACGGGCATGATCCATAAAATATCCGCGCCGAGATTTTTTAAGCGCGGGAGGTGTTCCTGGAAAGCTTTAAAGGTGCCCTCTGGGGTATGTTGCCGGATATTTACTTCATAGATCGTCATGTCTTTTGCCTTCTCCGGATATGCGCCGGTATTTTTATTTGTACCGTCCGCGCGTTGTATAGGCTGATCACTTTCTGACTTCGTGCAACCCAGCGCAGTCAGCAGCACAAAAGCCACACAGAATAAGTTTCTCATAGTTGTATGATTAGGCTTTCAATATCGTTAAAATTGTGCAAAGCGCGTCTCTACAAGGCAGGCCTTTCTGTCATTGTATTTACGGTGGAAGATATTCAGAAAGAACCTCAACGATTAAAGGACCTTGGCGTCGTGTTTAGGAAGGAACCAACGAAAACGGAATACGGGATCGAAGCACTGTTCGAGGATGCTTGCGGCAACCTCATACAACTTCATCAGATGTAACGTTTAAGTATTTGCTGAAATAAAACCTTGTTACCTTAGTAACAAGTGTAACCTCTGCCACTAAACCTTATTACTTTATTGTCCAGCGCAGACCTTTTTGATAGAAGTTGATAAAAGAGTCATATTCTTCAGCAAAACTTACTTTTCTGTGATGTTCAGCCGATTACTTGTTATAAAAATAAAATGAGTTTTACAGATTGTTGTATTCTATTTTCATAGCACTTCCAATAAAGTAATAAGGTCTGATTAACCACCATGTTGGTTGTTACTAAGGTAATAAGGTTTTAGTAATCCATAACCAATAATGTCCACCAGCTACTCCTCCTTCCATTTGCAAAATAAATTAAATAGCAAATAAAAATAAGGTTGAGACACCCGAATACGCGAAAAATATGCGACATTTTTGTGAGTTCGCATATTTTTTGAGGAGCCGAAAATAGGGAGTAATTAAACGTCGGCAGAACAAGAATAAATTTTCAATTTGCCTCGAGCTACTTCTTAGGCAGTTCGAGTTTAGAGTTACTGACGAAGGCAATCTTCTTACTGTCGGGTGACCAGCTTGGAACATTTATAGTTCCCTGGCCTCCGTAGATATAGGCAATGGTCCTTGCCACCCCACCCGCTGCAGGCATTAAGCGCAAGTAAATCTTCTTATAAAAAGGATGACTGGCTGGATCGATGTCCTTGGGAAATGCAACATACAATATCCACTTCCCATCCGGAGATAAGTGTGGGAACCAATCGTTGTATTCATCAAAGGTTATTTGCTCTTCTTCGCTGCCATCCGGTTTCATACGCCATAACTTCATCGTGCCGGTCCGGACTGAATTGAAATAAATGTATTTTCCATCGGGACTGTACTCGGGACCATCATCGAGGGTTGCCTCTTCGGTGAGATTGGTTTCTTTCTTTGTAGCAATATCGATGGATATAATATTCCATTCTTTGTTGCGTTGACCTGTGAAGATTAACTTTTTCCCATCCGGCGACCAACCGTGTAAGTAGGATTGGCCATTCTCCTCCGAAGTGATCTTCGTGGGTGTATCAGAACCCGTGACGGGCAAAGTGAAAATAGTTGAAGTACGGCTGGGCCCCACGTGATTGCTTATCGCCAGCATCTTTCCATCGAATGACAATACGTGATCATTATTATTTTGATTCGCAAACCCGGTATTCAATTTTGAAATCGATCCGTCTTTCAGATCGTATTTATAAAGAAGGTTTTCCGTAGGACTGAGAGAATTGAAGATTAATTTATTATCCGGTGTCCAGTTGGGAGCCTGCAGAGAATTGGGTGCACTGTGCAAGATTTTTCGATGACCCGTAGCAACATTCATCACCTCTAAATGACTTCCAATGTAGTCCCTGTAAGGAACAAAATCTTTAGCGGCAGGAATAATGATCTGCACATTACTGAACACGGCTTTTTCGATGACATCTTCAACGTGCGAACAGATGAATAGACCTGCATATACTTCCTCATTTAGTGCCAACTCTTTGGTTACTGACTTATAAGGTTCTCCAAACACAGCAGCAGAAAATATAAATGTATTGCCTGAACGTTCAAGCTCTATTTCGGTAGGATGATATGTAGACACGGCAACTTGATATGTGGAATCTCCATCCTTTGGCCTGTACTGCAAGGACGAAAGAATATCACCGTGGACACAGGCATCGGCATAGCGCGAATCGGTGGTTAATTTATCCCGGGCGATAATCCCTATTTTCCGATGGTCGGCAGTTCCTTTGCCAATAAACTTTACACTTGCTCTTATTATAAAATCGCCTTTGATCTTCTTCCACGCAAAATGGAACTGATCGGCAGTAGTCCACATATTTTTACCCGCGCCTGAAAGTGTATAGGTCTGATTTTCCTTATCGTAAACCACTGATCCCTTTAGCTTAGGATCGCCAACGTCCTGATGATGATCAAAGATCCCGATCGGTTCGAGTTGACCAAAAAGAAGGGAGGTCTGAAAGCATGTGATTAATAAAACTAAAGTCATCCGATTTGGAATTGCATTCGGCAAAAGTTTCGTGCGCATAAGAAGAGATGTTAAGGTTGGGACAATAATATTAAATTCAATTTGTGTAGAGGACAAGCTTATCATTATGAAAATTATCTTGTATCAAAGTTAATCCAGCAATGGCCTTTATCAGTTGCCAGTGGTATCCTTATGACTATATAGAGCATTTTAAATGGCCCGCAGAAGGTATGGTCGCGCCTGGGGAGCTTACGTGCTGTTCATTCATTCGGAATTTGAAATACACCCAGGGGAAAGTATCCGTTTACAAATATTGTTATATTACGATGCAGCGCTTACCCTTTTGACTTCTCTAAACATTAATCAAATATATTATATGAAGCATTTCATTTTCGTTGGAATTATTTTGACGTGTTACGTCTTTTCATCTTCAGCCCAAACCCGAGAAAAAGGACCATGGTGGCCACACCCTGTATGGGGAGCGAATGATCAGGCAGGAGCCTCAAATTGGATTACACCTGAAAAAATTCTCAAATCCCTTTCCCTTGTAAAGACAGGTAAAGTATATGAGTTGGGTCACGTTTACGAACGTGGCATGCCCCTGGTCGGAAACCGGAGTTATAATATTTTTATTCCTTCTTTCCCTACCTATGGACCGATAGGGAAGGACAAGATCGTTTTTAATGATGAGTATGTTGCATCGGAGATTGGGCAAGTCGGAACTCAGTTTGACGGACCAGGGCACGTGGGCAAACAGGTTACCATGGCCGACGGGACCACAACGGAGGTCTTTTATAATGGAGCTACTGCGGAAGAGATGAGAAGTCCTTACGGATTACTTAAACTTGGTATTGAGAATGTTAAACCTATTATAACCCGTGGTATTCTTATCGACTTGGCAGCTTTCAAAGGCGTGGATATCTTGCAGGAAGGTTACGAAATTACGATGGCCGACGTACGCAATGCGCTGGCGAAAGAAGGTCTGAAAGAAAGTGATATCCAACCGGGTGATGCTTTGTTGTTTAATCTTGGATGGTGGAGACACTGGCCAACACAAAAATCTACTCAAGGGAGCCCGGCCTATGCAAGCCTTGAAGTGATTGAATGGATAATTGCCCGTAAGCCTTCCATGATTGGATCGGATGCAAGTCTGGATGGACCGGATTTTAAAGTCCACGGAGAAGTGACGATGAAGAATGGTATTTTCAATCTGGAGTTCATGAATTTTGGGACATTGCAGGCTGAAAAGGTCTACCAATTTTTGTTTGTGTTCACGCCGCTGCGGTTGAAGGGTGCAACCGGATCACCGGGCAGACCGCTGGCTATATTCTGATAATCTATTTTTCATATTGTTAATAAAGTTAACATGCTAAAGAATAAAAAAGTAATCATTGGGTTCGGTACAGATTCATTCTTTAGCACCGCTGCCGGATTGGAGTGTGCTACCTTTAACGTTTGTGAACCAATCAATAAAAAGGCAAGCCACAACCGCCACTGCACCGGTTATTTTAAACTCCCTTTCAAAAACAAAAAGCTGTCTCAGACGTTGAGACAGCTTTCTTAAAATTACTTTCAAAAATTTAATTTATTCTGGAGTGACTACAGGCGCACTCCCCGTAGTCGGATTGTTAAACACCAATTCATTTGCAGGAACATCCCAATAGCTGAGATAATTGTAATTGATGAACGCGTTTGTGTTAAGTAAAGGAGTTCCTGGAATATTTGACAAAACAACAGTACCCGCTCTACCTCCCCCTTTACTCTTGTCGTCCGTTACCCCGTTTCTACGAAGATCATAAAAGCCAAGTCCTCTGAATAAAAGAGAAACTCTACGCTCGCTGCGTAGCTCTTCTAACGCCTCAGCCTTTGTACTGCCCGCGTTAATAGGCGCCAGGTTTGCGTTCTGAAAATTCCTGACGTTATCAATAAGGCCCACACCCACGGCAATGTTTCCCAATTGAATCTCTGCCTCAGCCCGCATCAATTCATTTTCTTCATAAGAGCCTGCCATAAAGTGATTATCAATTCCGGGAGCAGTATGAACATACGTAAATGCATCATTTAATTCGTTGCCACCATCGACCAAAAAATACCTCGTTCCAAATCCCAATCCTCTTCCCCGCCTGTTTACTTCCGGAGAAGGCAATAGATCAAAATTATTTTCAAAGCGATCATCCCCGGGTCTATAGTCTTGAATCAGCCGTTCACTGATAAAATAAGTAGGGTCATTCGTGGCAGTGTAAAGTGAGTTCGAACCAAAAACGTTATCACTAAAAATTGACTCGGAAGGAGTCGGAGTTGTTTTAATGACAAAAATTGCGTCGGAATCAGTAATTCCTGCATCTGCTAAGGACTTTAGTTGAGTCCAATCACCGGCAGTCATATCGGCTACGCGCTTGTTCGCGAGCAAATTCCTTGCTTTCATCGTATTGATATTCCTGATCCAGGCCGCCGGTGTGGGTATTCCGTTCTCATGCGCACAATACCCTGGAATAATGGCATTCATGACGGCATCATAATCCGTTGTAGAGGGTACTGAACCCAGTGCCGTGGAAGCCAAATCAAAATTCTTTGTGGCCTCCGCCAGAATTTCATTATTCGTTACAAAATCACCGTTGGTTTTGTAGGCCTCATCAATAATAAGGCCGGCCACATAAATTGATCCTATCCTGGAATACGCATAGCCTTTCCAAAAATAAGCCCATGCCTTCAGCGTATTCTTTTTGGTGGCTTCATCTCCGGTATAGATTGGTGCATCCAGGTTAGCCAACAAAACATTACAGGCATTGTTCAGGGTATACATATAAGTCCACTCCGGTAACATACCATTCGTAGCGCCAAATGCCCTATCGTTTCTTAGCTTTGTTTCATAGGGTTGCGAAATGCCAATAGGCATGGGTACAACAGTGTTATCGTCCAACGTGAAGTCAGTAGGATTGTCAATGTATTTGAAATTGTTATTACCCCATGGAACGTAAATTAAATCCCCCATGGAGTCATGCATACCATAAACAATCATATGTAACCCATTGCCCAGGCCATCATCTATTGAACCATAATAGCCACCAAAGCCATTAATATAAACTCCGCCTTTGGCAAAGCTATAGATACCTGTCTCCCGCTTCAGGGATTCAAGCGTTGGCGCATTTGTATTGGTAATATCAGCCAACTCTTCTTTGCAAGACTGCGTGGTAAAAAGAAGTAAGCCGATTAAAAAGTATACTATTTTTGATTTCATCTTCGTAAAATTTAAGTTCTTCTGATTTAGTTTAGAATGAAACATTTAAACCAACCTGGTATGACCTGAAGTTGGGGAAGGACCAGAAATCTAAGCCGCGTTGCGTCGCATTTTGCGGAGAGGCAGAACCCGTTCCACCAGCTGCTGTGTTTTGACTTGATTCAGGATCAAAACCTGAGTATTCGGTAATGGTTGCCAGATTTCTTCCGCTTAGTACTAGCTGTAGGCTGCTGATTTTCTTCATGTCCAGGAATTTTGCAAAGTCAAAAGCAACGGATACGTTCCGTAGTCTTGCGAAGGAAGAATTTTCCAGGAAATAGTCTTTTGTACCATTGCTTTCAACGGCATCATAGAAACTTCTATAGTAGGCAGTCCAGGCGCCTGATTCACCATTGATGGTAACCGGGTCATCGTAATCGCGGTGTAACCCTTCTGAATACATCCACTCTTTTGTTTGATTATAGGTTTTGGCTCCATAAACCCAGTCAATTTGGAAAGAGACATTTAAGAAGTTTTTATAGGCGAAGGTATTGGTAAAGGCCATGTTGAATTTGGGTGTTGTATTGCCCAACCCGTACTTATCACTTGTAAATTCAACTCGTTTTGAGGTCTTGTCAACGACGCGTCCATCCACAATTTCATAATTAGCTGCTAGTGTCTGGTCCAGGTAAAAACTTCCCTCTTTATCCTTCTGATCAATACTGGTCAGGGCCTTATACCCATACACCGTTCCGATTTGTTGCCCTGGTGTCAACGTATAGGTACCAGCACTGATGTAGGTTAATGGTATATCGTTTCCATCCAGTGTTTTATCAACAAATGATTTTGATGTACCAAATACGGTGTTAAAATCCCATTTTAGATTATTGCCATTATAGACGTCCATATCCACGCTGAATTGAACCCCGCTGGAGGAGAGGTCAATATAATTGGTATAAATCTTACCGGATCCGAATGAGGGGGGCAGTGGCTGTTCCCAAACTACGCCAGTGCTTTTCCTGTCCCATATTGACAGGCTTCCACCAATGTAGCTAAACCATTCTCCCTCCTTAATGGGGGTGAACCCTAAGTCAACGCCATATTCGAATTCAGAAGTTTTCTCAACCTGTAAGCCTGCATTGCCAATGGTTTCAGGATTATAAAGGTATGGTCCTCCTGCAGTACCTGTTTTTAACGTCGTAATCCTTAAATAATGATTAGGTGTCGGGCCTGCCCAATTTTGCTGGGGCCCGGTTAAATCGCCATTATAGAAAACGGGCTGTATACCGGCCTCACCATACGCAGCCCTGAGTTTAAATTCCGGGAGTGTATTTGAAATTGCGTCCCAAAAGCTAAACTTAGACACCCTGAGATATCCGTCCGCCCTCGGAAAGGTGAATGGTTTGCTGGCTTCTCCATAAACAGAACTAAAATCTGATCTGAAGCCTCCTGAAACCGCAGCAATATCCTTATACTCAAATCGCTGATTTACTAGGTAACCATAGCTTATGAACTCATCAAGATATTCGGATGCTGCAGTAGAAGAAGTCTGGGCTCCGGTGATTTCATCAATGGGTACCCCTACCGGTAAGCCGGTGTACGTCAAATAAGACCTTTGGAAATTAACCTTTCTCCAGTCAAATGATACCTGCGTTGTAGATGTAATCGGCAATCCCCATTTGAGGTCCTTATCAAGATCTAGTTTTATGATAGCAGAAGCTAGTGAGTTTATATTAAACTGTTGTGTATTGCTGTTTTGCATTACACCATCTTGCGTGGGTCCGACATAATATGCAGAATTGTACAGATAACTCTCCGTAAGGGTTTGGTTTAATGTGTTTCGTTCAAAATTGTTGTTCGAATAATTAATCCCCAATTTGTAATCCAACTCAATGATCTTGTTGATTTCATAATTCAAATTAAAGGAAGGCACTACATCAATTGTTTTACTCGAATATTTTTGAAATTGTTGGCCATAGAGAGGGTTTGTGCTGTTCGTGCCAGCACCACCAAATTTATAGAGGTAACTACCCGCAGCATCTTTTGCCGTAAAGTCAGCGAATGGCCAAGTATAAAAAGCGGCAGAGAGATATCCTCCCTCAGCGCCACCTCCGGCAAATGGACTAGCCGTATTATCGGAGTAAATTAATTGGGTCGTAGACCTGAACTTTAATCCCTTTACTATTTCAAAACCAACATTGGAAGTGAAGTTCGTTCTTCCAAGTGTTCCCTGAATGACAGATTCCTGTGTTAAGTTTGAAATGGAAAATGCATAATCCGAATTGTCTTTTCCTCCTGAAAGCGCTAAATTAAGGTTAGAGGTTTTAGCGCTATTGAACAACTGGTCGACGTGATCGTAAAATTTGGTATTGTTTTGATACGGTTTATCATTCTTCGCGGCTGGCCCGTTTTCCCAATTAACCTGAGCCCAAAAGCCTGGAGGAATTACTTCCAATAGGTTACCATCAGTATCTATTACATTTCCATTGGCATCAACTGAAAAAGAATGCTTTTCGGCCTGACGGATACCCCCAACATTTAAATAATCATCGGTACTTATCCGTGCAGACAAATCCACTCTCATTTTACCTGCTTTACCTCTTTTAGTAAAGACCTGAATTACGCCGTTTGCCCCTTGAGCACCATAAATGGTTGCCGCGGATGCACCTTGCACCACTTCGATGCGATCTACGTTGCTCAGATCAAGAGAGTTTAAAGCGGTAGCCTGCATTTGTACACCATCCACCATGATCAATGGCTGCGTTCCTCCTGAAAGGGTATTGATACCCCTTAATTGTATGCTTACCGGTGTACCAGGATTACCCGAAGCCGACATAATTTGTGCCCCGGCGATCTTTCCTACCAAAGCCTGATCAACGGAGGCTGATGGCATAGCCGGTAGCTTATCTCCACTTACCGATTCGACTGAAATTGCGAGGCGTCTTTTATCGGTGGCTACACCCACACCGGTAACGACAACTTCCGCAAGTTGCGTAACGTCCATCTCTAACGAAACATCTATGGCATCGCGATCTCCGATAGGTCTTTCTTGTGTTGCAAGACCAATAAATGTGAAGATGAGCGTACCTTCGGAATTAGGAACCGACAATGTATACTTACCATCTGAATCCGTTGCCGTGCCGGTGGATGTTCCCTTTAAAACAACATTTACTCCCGGCAAAGATGACCCATCGTCTGCGGACGTCACCTTCCCTGTAATCGTTCGCTGTTGGGCCCAGGCGCTGAGCACAAAAAACAACGAGAAGGAGAATAATAGTAAAGACTTCTTCATAGTTTTTGGTTTAGTTTAGAAATAGAATTAACACAACTTAGTCATAGTCCTTAAAAAAAAAATACCTTAAAAAAGGGTATAAATCTTGGTAGAAATCTAACGTCATTTGATTTCCTGGCCCACACACGCGAACCAATTGAGCCACCTTTAAATACATAATAGTAGGAATTCATAACTGACAGCGTAAGCGCACGAATCCGAAAAGAAAATATGCCATGCGCGCGGGCTCGCGCTTTCTGCGGCATTTATTGCTCAACTGACTTATAAGGGATTTGATTTTATTAGATAGAAAAGGTGTAACGTGTTGGCGGGTACTACATCCGCAATTGGTTTTTGTGTAACAGTATCTTTGGTTGATTTATTTCCGCCACGTGAGGTCATACGTACCCCTTCTTAAAAACCAATGACCGGCTTATCACCCATGGGTAAAACCTAAGGCATCGTGCTGTTTATATCACTCATTCTTTAACACTTCTGCCGGATTCGAACGCGCTACTTTTAATGTTTTTGAACCAATCATTAAAAATGCAATGGCCATAACCGCCACAACACCGATCATGATTTCACTCCACCTGATCGGTTGGTGGTACGCAAAATTTGCAAGCACCACCTTATCGAAGAAGAGGTAGGTTGCCGGAAGGGCAATACCTGCGGCGATGGCAAGCAAGAATAAATATCCTTTACCCAACAAATAGATTAGTTTTCCTTCACTGGCACCTAACACTTTGCGGATGCTGATTTCTTTTAATCGAGTTTCTGTCGTAAACACTACCATTCCAAACAAGCCCATGGAAGAAATGCAAACGGCAAGGAAAGCAAGAAAGCCAATGACCCTCGTCATAATAGAAAATTCACCGTAAGCCTTTTCGATCTGATCATCATAAAAGGTAGCATCCAGCGGATGGACCATATCAATCTCGCGCCATGCTTTTTCAATGGTCGCTATGGTAGCCGGCCAATCTGTTGAAGCGATCTTTGCATTGATGTAACCATAACGCTCATCGGAAGAGTAGCGGAATGCCATCGGTTGGATCCTGTCTTCTAATGTACCGTAGTGGAAATCCTTTACCACCCCAATGATCATTAATTTCTTTCCATCCATAGTCATTATTTCTCCCAGCGCTTTTTGGGGATCCTGGCGTGTGATGTCGAATCGTTTTAATAACTGTTCGTTTACAATGACTTCACCTTCTCCAGCTTCTTCCGACCTTCTTTTAAAATTACTTCCAGCCAGAAGGGTGTGCTTGTGCAATGGCAGATAATGCTCATCGACAAAGTTTAGCCAAACACCCGCAGAATCCTCAGGGTTAATGTATTTCATGGAGGTACCATAAATGTTCCCGATACTGGTAATAATTCGTGACTGGGAAATCTCACTTATCGCAGGGATTTCCGACAATTCCTTTATCACCAGATCACTCTTATTGCCTTGCAGTTTTATGTTGAGTATATTCTCCGTGGAAAAGCCTAAATCGAAAGTGAGAAAACTTTTGTATTGATTATACCCGATAATGGTGGATGTAATAAAGATCAGGGAGAACGTATATTGAACGACAATTAATGCTTTGCGCATCGTAACATGGCGAAATACTTTCAGGGATGAAACATCTTTTAAAACCTGAATAGCGTTGATGCGTGAGAAGAACAACGCCGGCAAAAATCCTGCTGCAATACCCACACCAATGGCAAGGGCAATAAAGTAGAGAATAGTTTTTAGGGAAAGGTCAAGCGCGATAAGTCCTTCCAGGAACGGATCGAGTGAAATGAATTCTTTGCGCAATAGCATATACAGGAGAAATGAAAAGAAAAGGGCAAGCAAGGAGATGATCACCGACTCCACAATAAACTGCGACTGCACCTGACGTTTCAGAGCACCAATTATTTTGCGGATACCTACCTCGCGCGAGCGTCTCAGCGAACGGGCAATGGAAAGGTTGGTATAATTAAAACACGCGGAGAGAATAATAACGAATGCCAATCCGATCAATACCCAAACTCCTATGATGTTGAAAGTGGGTCCGATAGGATTAGAAAGATTTTTCCCTACAACAATTTCATGCAATGGTTGAAGCGTCAAGGATATCCTTCTATTTTCAATATTCGTATTTTCGTTCGCACTTAATTTATCCAGGTTGGTCTGCAAGGTTTGTGGATCACCATTTTCCGGAAGGACTAAGTAGATGTAGTTTGAATAAACGTTTTCCCAGCTCAGGAAATCTCCGTCAAAGTCCGGTTTTTGCAATTCTACTGTGGAGAAAGAGACCAGCACCTCGAACTGAATGTGTGAAAATTTTGGAATATCTTTTAATACTCCGGTCACGACGTAATTAACCGTATCAAACTTTACCGACTTACCCAGCGCATCGGCATCACCAAATAATTTCTTTGCAGTTTTTTCCGTAAGCACTAAGGAATAAGGTTCTTTCAACGCTGTGGCAGGATTACCCTGCAGCAAGGGGAAAGTGAAAACGTTAAAAAACGATTCATCAGCCCATAGTCCGGAGATCGGAAATTTCGCTTCCTTGATTTCGGCATCACCTCCAAACTGCCTCCGCATCAGTGTTAATTCCTCCACCCCGGTTATTGTTGCCTGGATTTTCTTTCCGGCCTTCACAGAGGTTGAAGCAAGATCCCTGGGAGGTTCATCCAGGTATTGATTTGTAGTGATGACGCGGTAAATCCTGTCTTTTTTTTCATGGAAGTCATCATACGAAAATAGATCCGAGAGGAAGGCGATCACCAGAAGTCCTACGGACATGCTGACGGCCAGTCCGATGATGTTGATGAATGAAAATAGTTTATTCCGCACGATACTGCGGCTGGAGGTTTTGACATAGCTTCCGATCATGATCCAATGAATTAAGAGGTTGATAATTTCGGGTTTTCGAAAAGTATAGGGTCTGAAAAATTTAATGACATCGAGGATGTAAATCAACCGGGCTTTTTTTGATCCTTTCGCTTTTACGTTGCGATCAAAATATTCATTCAGATCGCCTTGCAAATCTTCGAGCAGCTCAGGCTTGCAATACCAGCTCAGCAAACGCTCGGCCCAGCGAGGAGGATGTACTTCCTTCTGAAGTTTCATTGTTCGTTAATTCTAAATGTTGCTCACTCACTCTTCAGCACCTCTGCCGGATTGCTTCGTGCTACTTTAAATGTTTGAGATCCAATCATGATTAGAGCGATAGCCATGACTGCAAAGGCACCGAAAAACAATTCAAAAAAGCCAATTGAAGAATGATAAGCCACGTCACTCAGGATAATTTTGTCGAAGATCAGATAGGTGACCGGTATGGCTATCAAACCGGAAATGATCAGCAAAAACAGAAAACTCTTGCTGAGCAAATAAATCAGATTGCTTACTTCGGCACCAAGTACTTTTCGAATACTTATTTCCCGTAACCTGGTTTCGGTTGAGAATACGACCATACCAAGAAGGCCAATAGATGAAATGATGATTGCAAGGCATGCCAGAAAACCAATGGTCTTGATCATTGCGGAATATTCGCCGTAGGCTTGTTGAATTTGATCATCATAGAAAGTTGCATTTAAGGGATGAACCGTATCGATCGTGTTCCAAGCTTTCTCAATCTTTGCCATCGTGCCTGGTAAATCGGACGACGTGATCTTTGCGTTGATATAGTGAAGATCCTTATTGGAATACCTGAACATAAATGGACCAATTTCTCGATCGACAGTGCTATAATGAAAGTCACTAATAACTCCGAGGATCTTTAGTTTTTTTCCGTCCATGATTAAGAACTCTCCAATTGCTTTTTGCGGATCCCTATTTCCAATATTTAATAGTTTAACCAATCTTTCATTTACGATAACCTCCCCTTCTTCCGTGTCTTCCGGACGGGAAATGAAATTATGACCCGAAATGATTTTAAAGCCAAGAACAGGAATATAGTTTTCATCAATTTTGTTATACCATACGTTGATCGAATCGTGCGGATCATTATATTTTATACTGGCATAATAATTATTACCGACACTCGTAATGATGAAAGATTTGGAAATATCTCTTATTTCCGGAATTTCAGATAACTCCTTTTTGACTATCTCTGGCTTATTTCCATGAAGGTTTATATTCAAGATATTTTCTGTATTGAAACCAAGATCAAATGCCAGGAAATCCTTGTATTGTTTATGGGTGATCAGCGTTGACGTTATGAATATTAGAGAAAAAGTAAATTGAGTTGCAATCAATGCTTTTCTCATATTTAAATGCCGGAAAACTCTGATAGAGGAAACATTTTTGATCATCATAATCGGATTAACCTTTGCATAAAAGAAACCAGGTAGCAATCCGGCAATTACTCCGATCAATACGGCTAATACGATAAAATAAATAACCAAAGCCGGGGTTAAATCCAAGGTCAGCAGGTTATGTAAATTGGGTGTAAGCGAAAGAAACTGAGGACGAATAATTAAGAATATAACGAAGGCCAACATAAGCGCAATCAGGGAAAAGATAGTTGCTTCTGATAGGAACTGAACCAAAACCTGAATTTTTCGCGCACCGATCACCTTTCGGATACCAACTTCCCTGGACCGGCGCAATGACCGGGCAATAGATAGATTTGTATAATTGAAGCATGCGGAAAGGAGTACGATGAAGGAGAGTCCAGTTATAAACCAAAGCATCCCGATTGACATATTTGGACTTATCTGGTTGTCCAAATCCTTGCCTAACGCAATTTTTCCCAAGGGCTGTAATAGCAGTGAGATTCTTGTATTATGATCCGTCATATTGCTGTTTTCTTCATCGCTTAGCCGATCAAGGTTGGTTTGTAAATTGGCCGGAGCTCCGTCTTTCGGAAGCAAGACGTATACATAATTCGACCATATGCTGTTCCATTCCCAGATACCCTCGTTAGTTTTTTCGATTATGTCCAGCGTTGAAAAGGATCCGAGTGCCTCAAATTTCATATGTGAAAATTTGGGAAGCTCCTTCAAAATACCGGTGATTACGTAAGTTCTATTGCTTGGCTCGAAGGAATTGTTTTTTTGAATAATAGTTTTACCAATCGGATCTGAATCGCCAAAAAGCTTTTTAGCAGTTTTTTCGGTAAGAACAATAGAATTCGGTTCCAGTAAAGCTGTTCTCGGATTTCCTTTCAATAATGGGAAGGTGAAAATATTGAAAAGGTTTGGCTCCGCCCATAATCCTTTAACCGGTAAAATGTTATCGCCAAATTGAAAGTCGCCACCAAATCCATGTCGCAAAATAACCAGATCTTCCGCCCCCGAAATGTTTTCACGTATACTTCTTCCTGCCTTGATGGAGGTGGTAGCCAGGTGAACCGTTTCTTCATTTAGGTATTTGTAATCACCAATCACGCGATAAATCCTGTTCTTTTTTGTGTGAAATTCCTCATACAAAAGCATATCATGAACAATAGAGATCAGCAACAAGCCAACGGACATGCTTGCCGCCAGGCCAATGATGTTTATGGCTGAAAACAATTTATTGCGCACGATATTGCGCCCGGAGGTTTTTATGTAGCTGCCAATCATGATCCAATGGATTAAAAGGTTGATAATTTCTGGTTTACGTAATGTATAGGATCTGAAAAATTTCAAGACATTGAGGATGTAAATCAACTTGGCTTTTTTTGACCCCTTTGCTTTTACGTTGCGATCAAAATATTCATTCAGGTCGCCTTGCAGATCTTCCAATAACTCCGGGCGGCAATAGAAGGAGAGAAGCCATTCGGCCCATTTTGGCGGGGTTATATTTTTTCGCTCTTTCATCAGATGCGTTTCAACGCCATCTCCGGGATTATGCTCCACAATTGATCGCGTACTTCTTTTGCTTTCAGCACGCCAGCTTTACCGGCACTGGTGATCGAGTAATAACGTTTACGTTTTCCGCCGCGAACATTGGTTGCTTCACCCAGTTTGCTCTTTACGAAACCCTTCTCTTCCAAACGGTTAAGTACGGCATGTACTACACCCAGTTTTACCGTGCGTCCAGTATGTTTCTCCAGTTCATCGCATATACCAACACTGTAAGCTTCATTGACCAGTGCTGCAATAGTCAGCAGAACCAGTTCTTCAAATTCTCCAAGGTTGGTGCCTTTCATTCAGGTGGGCTTTTTATTAATTACGTAAATGTATGTAAAATAGTTATTCGTACTTTAACTTTTGTTTTAAAAAATTAAAGCGGGATGAATAGGTCGTTTTAGGGGTTTACAGTTCCAACATTCAATACTTTATTTGAAGAGAAAAATATTCATCGCGCACCTTCGCCAACCCGGATCAGAGCGTATTGTTACGCGCCAAGAAAATGTGCGGAGCATTTGATTTTTCTTTGGCGCGTGTATATCACCAAATTCATATCTACAAACAGGAAGCCCCGATGGGGCTTTGAAAACAATTAGCTTGACGGCTATGGATAGCTATCGGGATCTGAGACTTCCTTACAATGACGTCCCTCTTTGCGCCCTTTGCGCTGCACCCGCTTTCGAACACACAAAGCTATCCCCTCTCATCTCCACACGCTCAACCAGCACTATCCCAACATATCCTTTGCGGTAAAAAAAACACGCTCAAGTCCTACACTCTATCCGACAAAACACGGACACGTCATTAACATTTTTTCCGTGTACCACTGTGTCTAACCCGCAAATGACGATATACAATTTATTCATGTCTTTTTTTGAAAGCCAACGGATTTCCCCCCGTTACCTTCTTAAATACTTTATTGAAATACGAGATGCTCTCAAATCCACATTGAAAGCAGGTTTCGGTAATGTTGTTATCAAGCCGCAAAAGTTTTTTGGATTTATCAATCCGGTAGTGATTTACAAATTCAATGAAGGTTAAGCGGGTCATCCGCTTGAAGTAGCGGCAAAAAGCTGCATTCGTAAGGTTACTCAGTTGGGCTACTTCCGTGATGTCAATCTTGCGCTGATAATGGTTGTCGAGAAACTGGTAAATGCGCTTAAGGCGGTTCTGTTCTTTTTCATTATAGGGGTTAACAACCGGATGGGTATGCAGTAATTCTTTTTCATCCGAATCCGCCAAAACCTGCAGCATGCTGAGGATCTCCAGAAACTGCTCGAAATATTCCAGCGTGTGCAACTTCTTTAGTCGTTCACCCACGAGCTCCTTGGTTTTTTCTCCAAACGCAACTCCGTATTTCGATTGTTCGATGAGCCGGTGAATTGAGTGTAGCTCAGGCGTAGATTCTAATGAATCTTTCAGGAAATCAGGTTTTATGTGCACGACAATTTTTTCATACGGCGTCTTGATTCCATAATCAAAGTTGAGGTGTGGAATATCCGATCCAATAAAAACCAAATCGTTTCCATGAAAGCGGGAAACATGTTCCCCCACGTGGCGCGTGCCATTCGCCCCATCAATAAATACCAATTCAAATTCGGGGTGGAAATGCCAAAAAAAGAAGTCGCTCAGGTTGGGATTTACCAACAACCGCAGCGAACTGTTGGAGTTCGCCACAATTTGCTCTAATTCGGTTTTCATGACATAAATTACATAGAATTGCTCTTTTGGAGTAATTTATCCTTATCAAAAGTCAATATAGTTTAAAAACACGTCATTATTGGAGTAGAAATACGTTTGGCTCTCACCTTACCTTTGGCTTACAATCGCAAAACAAAAACTACAACTATGGAACCCTACAAGACCATGGCTCCAGCGCAGAGCCCAAACAAAAATCACAAAGACATTCCCGGAAATCCCTCCACAGCAACGAGTAGTAAAATTAAATTGAACGACCGGTCGAATGGAAAACCGTTGCGCGTTTTAACCGAAGAAGACTGGGCATTTTGGATTCAGAACGGTTACGTGGTGATAAAAAATGCTGTGCCAAGAGAACAGGCACTTAGAACCGCAGACTTTCTTTGGGAGTTTGAAGAAAAGGATAAAAATGATCCCTCAACATGGTATACACCGCCGCGGGCCGATATGGAGATGAAAGAGCTCGTAAACACCGGGATGGTGGAAGTGTACAATAACCAATTCTTATGGAATAACCGGCAGGTGAAAAAGGTATATGATGCCTTTGTAGATATTTGGGGGACAGAAAAATTATGGGTCACGATAGACCGTGCGAATTTAAATTTCCCCATCCGGCCAGGCTTCGAATACAAAGGATTCATTCATTGGGATTATGATCCGGAAACCAGGCCACAAAACGTACAAGGTGTGTTAGCCCTCGCTGACCAGGAAGATGAGAATATGGGTGGCTTTCAGTGTATACCGGAACTTTATCGTACTTATGATACCTGGAAATTAACACAACCCGGAGACCGCGATCGCTTCAAACCGGATACTACCGCTTTTAAAGATCAGTTTGTGAAAGTAAAATTGAAAGCCGGTGACTTGCTCATCTTCAACAGTACGCAGCCTCACGGCATTCGTCCGAATTTATCGAAGGATAAAGTGAGAATAGCACAATACATTTCCATGATGCCGGCAGAAGAAGACAACGAAGAACTAAAACAATGGCGAGTCAACTCCTGGAAGAATCGCATCGCTCCGGATGGATACGCCTTCCCTGGTGATCCACGCAAATGGGAGCAAATTAAATATGGCGTGGCCGAATTAAATGAATTAGGGAAAAAGATCCTGGGACTAACAAAGTATTAGACAAGAGCACATCCTTGAAAATATGCTCCCTCCAAAGGTTGGATAGGCTTGAATCCTATTCCATTAAAGGGAAGCCCATGGACCCGCTTGATTTATGGAATACCACCTGACGAATAAAACAGCATTGGTTACCGGTTCTACGTCCGGGATTGGTTTTGCCATTGCCAGACTTCTTGCAAAGGAGGGAGTGCACGTAATCATTAATGGTCGTAACGATCAGGGCATCACCAAAGCGATAACAGAACTAAAAAAGGAAAATACATCGGCAATCCTCACGGGAGCGATAGCCGATTTTTCAGATAAAGATTCCGTTGCCACCCTGCTTGCAAGAATTGATGCCGTGGACATCCTGGTAAACAACGTGGGGATCTTCACTTCACAATCTTTTGCCGATACCCGTGATGAAGATTGGTACAGGCTGTTTGAGGTCAATGTCATGAGCGGAGTACGGCTCTCCCGGGCATTCCTTCCGAAGATGTTAAAGAAAGGCTGGGGCCGGATAATTTTTATCAGCAGCGAATGCGCACAGTTGGTACCGGAAGACTTGATTGCCTATAGCATGACCAAGGCGGCGCTGCTCAGTATCTCCAGAGGATTGGCACAAACTACAAAAGGCACGGCCGTGACCGTTAACGCGGTGATGCCGGGCTCAACTTTGTCTGACGGGGCGAAGCGTTTTTTGAAGGCACAGGCCGCGAAGGAAAAACAAACGGAAGAAGAAGTGGCGAGCAATTTTTTTAAAAACGTAAGGACAACTTCATTGCTGGGCCGATTCACTTCCACGGAAGAGATTGCCAATGGTGTAATGTACCTGGCCAGTCCGCTTTCATCGGCTACCAATGGCGCGGTGATCAAGTTGGAAGGGGGAAGTGTTCCTGGGATTATCTGAGCCAATGGTTTTGTTATTAGTGCCGATAAAATACTTGCGCAGGAATGTACTCCTTGGCTATGCAACATATCTTTTAAGAAAGCTAAGCGGCGGCGGAGGGCGAAATTACGGTAGGGCTAAGTTTCTGCACTTTGCCTAACACATATCTTTTAAGGAAACTAAG
>Ga0184629_10000260_pt1 | contig 23407 bp, 19 predicted proteins | sample PLM4_32_b1_FD_133158 | JGI IMG/M metagenome (GOLD analysis project Ga0184629, IMG submission 133158) | Groundwater sediment microbial communities from an aquifer in East River, Colorado, USA - PLM4_32_b1 | ecosystem: Environmental > Terrestrial > Soil > Riparian zone | place: USA: East River...
AACAATTTACCGTTCGGTCCTTCATTGATTTGTGCCTGCGCACCGAAGTGCTTCGGCACACAGGTGTGAGACCTCCGAATCTTTTTCGGCTCGTTGCTATCAACTACTATGACCTCTGCTGACTTCTCCTCAATGTTCAAGACATCAGGAGACCTCCCCAGGTAAGGCGATTATCCTTCGATCTATTCCTGCTGCATCTACAGAATCAGGCTATTGCACCTGAAGGGGCTTCGTTAAGATGTGCTAACTCACCCACCTGAAACTGCCTCTTATACAGTTTCTGTTCGTCAGTACAGATCTTTGCAGTCCTGCATCCTTTAGTTCTCGGATCACTCCTAACAACCTTGCAGCTTACTCGTGCGCATCGATGCTGTGCACACATGGGACTTGCACCCACTGGATAATCCAAGTATATTCCCTTCTGGAATAAAACTCACGTCGTGCTGGGCGCACACAGTATGTATAAGTAATGGCCTGCATTCGTTAAGGTATAATCATGCTTTTAACTAAATTAGTTTCGGCAACGGCAGAAAGTGACGCGCAAGTCGGGCTTGGCATTCGTTCCTCATTTACCAAGCCCTCCCAATCAGGCCACTACTTATACATAAACGATGGCTGCAAGGCTACCTGGACAGATTGAACTTCGAAAAAAATGTTGACAGCAATACGACAATCGGACAACAAAAAGGTAGTTGGAGAATTTATTGAAAAAGTCAAGGGAGAAAGATTCAAATGCGAGTTCTGTGACAAAATAGTTACTCATAACAAACCGACCGACAGGGTAAAAGTCGGACACTTTAAGCATAAATCTGGAGAATCATTTTGCCCTAACCATGGAGAATCAATTGAACACATAAGAACAAAACTCAGTATTTTCAATTATATAAAAAGTAAATGGGGCGACAAGCTGAAAGAAATTGAAATTGAGAAATGGATTTGTAATAGAACAATTCGACCTGACATTTACATCGAGACAAAAAAAGGAAACAAGATTGCAATTGAAGTACAAGCATCAGCATTAACAGTAACGGAAATAAAAAGGAGGACTTCTAAGTACTTTAATGAGAACATCTATGTAATGTGGGTTCTACTATTTGACTATCCGAGATTTTACGAATTTAAGAAAGAATGGGGAACAAAAGACGATGGGAATTGGGGACTGGTAGATGCAAGGTATTCCTTTCGCGACAAAGTGAGACTCAAGGAATTTGAAATATTTTTGTATTGGGCATATTATAAAGATTTAATTTTTTGGGACTTAGAACAAGAACACAGTACAGACTTCATGGTAATTAGAATGGCCGATTACTGGACGGACGATAAAGAATTTAGGAAAGACGGAGAGGATTATTACTATGAAGGAAAGCAAACCAAAGTAATGAAGACTATTCAATCAATTAAAAGGGACATATCGTTTGATAAATTTAGACCGATAAAGGGGAGTGTATTTAAGGGTAAGAGTTATGAAATTCCCGAGAGAACAATATTTGCCTTTGGGACAGAACCAAAGAAAAAGCAGAGAAGGTAGCCCAGCAGCCAATCGAGTAGCCCGCCTCGCCAGTTGTAACTGACGAGGTGAGGCTCTCACACCACGTAGCGTACGGTTCGTACTACGCGGTTCGTTAAGCTGTTAAGCATACTATCATCGCTCTTTACACCGGACAATAGCTTTGTTCCAATTTAAGATAAGGCTAGTAAACTCGAAGTTTTAGCCTCCCTATCGAATTTTAAACAACTTAACGTTCAGTCCTTCATTGGCGTGTGACACCTCCGTAGTACTTACGCTACCCGTTATTACCAGCTACTATGACCTCTGCTGACTTCTCTTATGCCAACGCGTGGCACAGAGACCTCCCCAGGTAAGAGCATATTCCCTCATCCGATTCCTGCGGCATCTACTGACAGAAGTTTGTTGGTTACGGACGTTGTGAAGATGTGCTCACTTATCCACTTCCATCAGCCTCGGTATACCGCTTCTGTTCGTCAGTACCGGAATTTGTAGTCTCGCTTCCTTCAGTGTATGCTTCACAGCAAACCACCTTGCGACTTACTAACAGCTTCACCAACTCGCCTTAAGAGACTTTCACTCTCTAGAATATTCGATAGCTCTCGGTACCTTGCGCTCATGCTGGGCGCACGCAATGCATATAATCAATGGTGGGGTTCAGTTTAAGTTTTAAATATTTATCTTCGTTCAACGCTCAGTTAACGGTGGACAGATTCGACTTCGAAAACCCACTACTGCTTATATGCTAGCGTTGCCAGCAACTGCATTAATTGACGAGTAGACTAATGAATGAGAAAGACGACTATTATGTTTACGTTTACATAGACCCGAGAAACTTCGAGGAGTTTTATTACGGTAAGGGAAAAGGTAATCGTAAAGGCGCTCATCTGAATGACGCGAGCGACTCAGAAAAAACAAAGAGAATAAATGACATTAAAAAAGTCGGACTAAAACCAATAATCAGAGTTATCGTGAGAGACTTGACCCAGAATCAAGCTTTCTTGATTGAAAAGACTTTGATTTGGAAACTGGGGAGAACATTGACAAATAAATCAACAGGACATTTTGCCGAAAAATTTAGACCTCAAAACACAATTTTCCGAGAACTACAAGGCTTCGATTATAGAAGTGACGTGTATTATATCAACGTTGGAGAAGGACCAACAAGACACTGGGACGACTGTAGAAAATACGAGTTTATGTCGGCAGGTGGCGGACGAATTTACAGTGACCCTCTTAGGGCACTTGAGCCGGATGACATTGTAGTTGCTTATTTAAAGAGATACGGATTTGTGGGTATCGGAATTGTAAAAGAAAAAGCCGTAACCGTGGACAAATTTCTTTACAAAGGACGAAATCTCAAAAATATTGAGCTTGCTCAACCTGGAATGTTTAAGCGACTCGGTGACGATGACATGGTTGAATACTTAGTGAGAGTAAAATGGATAAAAGCGGTTGACCGTGAGCAAGCCAAATGGAAAAAGAACGGTGGACTATTTACATCTCAATTAATAAGAGCTTCTCTTCAAGGACAACCTAAGACTATTGAGTACTTGGAGAAAGAATTTGAGATTAAATTTTCGGACTTGTTAAAAAAGTAGGAGAAAATGCGGCAGCTGCCAACAAAGGTGCATATGCAATAGCGGGTTTTCACACTACGGCATATACGCGGAACGTTAGCGGCAGGCCCCTTTCGGACTAACAGATTGTTATGAGACAAATTTATTACTACCTGACAATAAGTGTAATCCTGACTTCATGCAACAAGACACAGAACTTTGGAGAACCTATCAAGTATGGTTCAAACAATGGAAAATATTTGACCATTCATGACACCAGGATTTACTATGAAGAGTATGGTAACGGGACTCCTTTACTTCTCCTTCACCAGGGACTTGGATCAATTGAAAATCTAGGTGACATTATTCCCGAACTATCAAGACACTTTAGAGTAATAGCACCTGACGCTCCCGGACATGGACGCTCAGCGCAAGCCGACAGTTTAAGTGGGGACTTATTGGCAGACTATTGTTCAGCAATTATTGACCAGCTTGAGTTAGATAGTGTTTATGTTATGGGATGGAGCATGGGTGGGAATACAGCCCTTTTACTTGGAGCAAACAGACCGGATAAGGTAAAGAAAGTTGTCAGTGGCGGATCAAATACAAAATCAAGTGGATTAACGGAAGAAGGGACGGAGTTGTTGAAAGAATACACGGTGGAGGCGGTAATAGAGGATAAAGAATGGCTAGAACATTATCAAAGTATGAATCCTCAACCTGACAAGTGGATTAAGTTTTGGGAGGATACACAAAAAATGTGGTCAAGAGAAATTAAAGTTCCTGACGAAAAACTCTCAAACATTAACATTCCAGTACTCGTTATCCGAGGCGACCGAGATATGATAAGGTTAGAACATAGTGTCGAAATATTCAAATCACTTAAAAAAGGACAATTGTGTATCTACCCAAATGTAGGACATGGTATGCCAGAATTGAAAAGCGAGATGTTGTGTAGAATAGCAATCGACTTCTTTAAAGAAAGTGGAGACCAAGGGGCCAGCCGCTAACAAAATGCTTATACCTTTGCGGGGTGCAGTGTTAGCTATTAAGATTGGTTTCTTAAATTCGTCCACCCACGGTGGACACAAACGTTGGACGCATTTGCCTCTGAACAATGAAGCTATACCTAACAGACCAAGCTGGCCAATTTGAGAAACTATTGGCGGACTTAATGGCCAAGCCGACCATGACGTTTGACAAAAGTAAATTGACAAAGAAAGTATCAACGATTCACCTTACGACTGACAAGCGATTACAAGAGATAGATCTTGGCTTTTTGTTTGACTACAAAATATTTCCTTCCAACATCATGACCTGCAGAACACAATGGGGACAGGAAAAAAGAAAAATGAAAATTGGAGACACGATCCTTCAACAAGCTACCATTCCACCGACAAAGGTGTTTTCACAGAAAATAATTTTTGGAGTAAGGATCAATAAAATTATTGACGAAGAAGAAAGAAAAGGATTCAGTTACGAAACCATTGAAGGACATGTTGAGCGGGGAGAATCTACTTTTACCATGGAGCAAAACGGACCAGGACTGATTTTCAGGATTATGACATTTTCTGAGCCGGGTAATCTGTTGACAAAATTATTTGGGCCGATTTTTACGGTCCCCTATCAAACTTACTGCACCCGGAGAACTTTGGAAAATGTAAAGAAGCTGATACTGCCATGAGGCAACAGCGGCCCAACTATGTGATCAAGCGACTGCGGACGTTGTCAATCAATTTAAAACGGCAACGTCATTGACAAGCCCACTAAATTCCGGACTAAAAATATAATCGCATGACGACTACCAAACCCAAAGACATCGACGAATATATAGCCGGGTTTCCAAAAGACACTCAAAAACTTTTAGAACAGATTCGGACGACCATCAGGCAAGCGGCTCCGGACACGGAAGAAAAAATCAGTTATGGAATCCCCACTTTTACCCTTGGAGGAAAGTATTTGGTTTACTTCGCCGCTTACAAAAAACATATTGGATTTTACCCGGTACCGGGAAACAAAGCTTTTGACAAAGATTTTTCAGCTTACAAAACATCCGGTAAAGGGACCATTCAATTTCCATTGGACAAGCCGCTTCCCCATGAGTTAATAACTAAAATTGTAAAGTCTAGGATAAAAGAAAATTTAGAAATAGCTGAGAAAAAGAAAACAACGAACCGCTAACAAGGTGCAAATGCAATTGCGGGTTTACAAAAAGTTTATTGGCATTTACTAATTTAGTACACGCAACCACGCGAGGCGCGTGGCAGGCGGTGGACGCTTTCGCGGAAACCAGGCTTTGCCTTCCCGCCGCGGCGGGGAACACGTTTACCAAGCCTCCTAAATCCGCCATGCTAATACACCAACATTCGCGGGCAAGCTAAGACAAAAATTTAATGCTATAAATATAGACAAATGCTTTCCTGCGCTCCATTGGTTGACTAACACAGTTTAGCGCTCTTATACTAAAAATAACGCCTCAACTAGTAAACTAAATCGGACAAAAAACTCTTACCGTATTATAACAACAGGTTATAAACTTTTTAGCTGGGACAAGAATTCTAAATAGCAAAAAAATGAAAAATACGCTAATCGGGATCTTTATTCTCATTGCAACAAGCCTAACGGCGCAGGAGAAAATGGTGGCTGACACTACCGCCGTCAAATCAATTGATGGAATTGTGAAAGAAGTATTGCGGGTAATATCCGGAGAGAAGGGGAAAGTCCGAAATTGGGATGTTTTCAGAACCTTATTTTTACCAACGGCAAACGTCACTGTTCATTCGCATGATGAATTCAACCCAGAGCCGGTAGTGACGGTAAGCCTTCAAGAGTATATTAGGTTGATGCATGATCCCTATTATGACAAGGAATTAATTGAATATGAAATCAGCAAAGTTGTTGACGAATACAATGGCATAGCCAATGTATTTCAGAGCTATTATGCAAAAGACTTTGAGAATCATGAGGAAAAAGGAATTACAAGTTATCAATTGGTTTACTTTAAAAATAGATGGTGGATAGCTAATATTGTCTGGACGGGTAATTCTAACGGTGTTGAGGTGCCTAAAAAATATTTAGGAAATTGAAAATAATGTAAAGAAGGCGTCCCTTCGTACTTTATTCATATACAAACATAGAACGGCAAATCTAAATTATCATCGAAGTGCAGCACGCCGTTCATTGGATTCGGAGAAATAGTAAACGATAAAGCGATAAAATCTAGCAACAAGAAGTAGAAATTTATTAGATGCCTGACAAGAGGATAAGATGGTTTTTAAATTTAACCAGACTGGGGGTAATACCAGATTACGAAGATGATGTAAGCAGGAGGATCGTATTTTCCAATGTAGTATTCGTTTCACTCCCCATTGTATATCTCATATTCATGGTCATCGACTATGAATCCTACCTCACACCCATAAATGAATTACGCTTTGATCAGATTGTTGTTCCTATCATTATAGGCATTTGCTTTTTTTCTTTGTGGCTTAACCATTTAGGAAGGACCACCATTAGCAGAATACTATTTATCGTTCTTTGGCCATTCTTATTACACATCATTCCTATTAAGCTCCTGCATACACCATCGGACTATTACCTGGCGTATCCCTTTGGCATAGTTTTTCACTCCATGCTCATCCAACTTATGTTTTCGTATCGAAAAGAATGGAGACTATTTTGTTTCTTCATGGTGTTTAATCTTCTGGGAATGATCTTTTCGCCAACGATCCTGACTTACTTTGATGCTGATCATGATATTCCAAAAGGAATGATAAACTATAAGTACTATTTCTATGATGGGATTTTGTATTGGCTATTATTTAATCTCGTGACCTTTTATATCCTTTACGTCATTGAGTCCTATATAAAAAGAGTCAATAATTCTAAAGAATTGATTGAAAAACAAAAAGAAGAATTGAATGCATTAAATCAAAACCTCGAGGTATTGGTGTCTGAACGTACATCGGAATTAGAAGGACAAAACGAGAAATTAAGGCAACATGCCTTTTTTAATGCACATCTATTGCGGGGACCATTTTGCAGAGTACAAGGATTAATTCAGCTTCAGGATTTAGCTGGTGGTGATTCCAATGACAACAGCGAAATAAAATTAAAATTGAACGAAAGCCTTGAAGAACTTGACTCAAGAATCAGGGAGATTCAAAAGTTGGTTGAACCCAATGAAAAAAATATCGAATAAACCCACCATCATGAGTTTAAAAAACACCTTTTAAACTCAATTTCTATGGCTTACATTAAACTAAAGGACAAGTTACCGGCATTATAGGATTGATCTTTAATAATGCTTCCACGGGTAGGGCGTATGTCACCTTACACAGGCAGCACTTCGCAGCCCGTCCTCCTTAACTGTAGCGGAGCGGGGATTGATAGCGGCTTACGTTTCTTCACTAAATGAATGTAACTTTTGCGTTAATATCCACAGCGCCGTTGCAAATGAGCTCATGAAAGACAATGGGGTCACGGTTTCCTGCACGATTAATGATGTAGAAACTGTCCAAATTTCCCCGAGGATGAAAGCGTTGATAAGTATTGCAGGCAAAGTGCAGAAAAGTGGCAGGTCTGTTTCCGAAAATGATATTCTTCATGCCCGTGAAAACGGCGCAAGCGATAATGACATACATGATACTGTATTTATTTCAGCATCGTTTTGCTTTTTCAACCGGTATGTGGATGGTCTGCATACGCTGCCCATGAGAACTGAAAAGGATTATATTGAACCCGCACGTGCCTTGTTGAAGTTTGGCTATAAATACCCTAACTTCATTGCGCAATATTTCATGAAGCGAACGTTTGCGAAGTCACAGCGACGAAATTAAAATAATTGTTGCGGCAGGAGATCATAGGACATAGGCACTTTAACAACTAACCCTACTTTGTCAACTTTGGGTTTGGGATATGAAATCATGCTACGTTAAACACACACAACGCACATGCCCACGCATGAACTCCAGCATGTTTCAGCAGGGCCTCAGCCAATCTTTGGCCTGGCAGGGCATGTGCGGATTGGGTGCAGCCCTGATGGAACATGCGGGGCCTCCCCGGCCCGGGAGGGGGGCTATGAAAAACAGCCAAGACAAAGTTCTGATGAAGGTACTATCGGAATAAATACGGCATGTTTCAGCATAGTATGTAAGTTGACAAGTAGGTCTAAAAAAGATAAAAAATGGACTACGAAATTCTGTTTACTGAGCGTCAAAAGTTTAAGCAATGGTGGATTTGGCTAATCCTGCTCGGAATTAACGGACTATCCCTTTATAGGGTATTTAAACAAGTTATCGGTGGACAGCAATTTGGCACCAAGCCCATAAGTGACACAGGACTCTTAATCACCACGGGACTGACTTTGTTGCTAACAATTTTATTTATCGGCATTCGGCTGGATACTCAAATTAGAAAAGACGGAATCTATGTTAGATTTTTTCCTTTTCACTTAAAGTTTAGACAGTATACCTGGGACAAAATATCCAAAGCATTCGTTAGACAATATTCGCCCATAATGGAATATGGCGGTTGGGGTTTACGGGTTGGCCTTTTCGGAAAAGGAAGAGCATTCAATGTATCAGGAGACCAAGGTTTGCAACTTGAATTTTCTGACAAGAAAAAATTACTCATCGGAACAAACAAGCCAGAGGAATTATCAAAAATGCTTGACAAAATGGGTCAACTAAAACCATGAGAAAAGCACGGCATGCGCTAACACGGGGTTTTGTGTCACTATAAATTCAATAAAGCAACCTATATAAATCAATTTTCGCAATCACCTTGAGATTGCCGTATTTACTTTTACCTCTATTTAAATAAGTAAAGTGAATGAATCGTAATAAACATATCGGTAAGCACACCATGAAGGGGTTTCTCAACGCTTTTTGTCTCGCTTTTTTTCTTTTGAATTGTCACAACAATAAAGAACAAAGTAAGGATGCTGCACTCGCTAAAATGATTGCGCGTGCCGCGGAATTGGAACTTGACACGGCATATAAAGCACCGCCTGGAGATGCCCTCTCACATCATACCGCAGGGTATGCCAAAATCATGTGCTCGGCTGTTTTCATCACAGGGCTGCAGCCGGAATTCGCGGCCGAGAACGTGGGGTACTTTGTAAGTCCTTATGTGGAGCGCGCTAAAGTAGGTAAGCCTGAGGTGGATTACGAAAAGAAATCAGTTTCCATCACACTTCCCAATGGTGTTACGCGCACGGCCATCTATGTGGGCGATCAAGGTTGCGTGTGTCTGACGGAAGGGGTTGATTCATTATACTATAAACCCCTCAAAGTAGTGCGTAATCTACCTGACCCCAATACCACTCCCTGGCCGATGGGTGACGTGTTAAACGACGAGGCCTTTCCCCCAGAAGTTAATATGGACAAAGTAAAGCAGGCCGTGAATGCAGCCTTTGAATCAGCCGAAGCATTGACGGCGGCCTTTGTAGTGACATACAGAGGAAAAATTATTGGCGAACGCTACGCGGAAGGAATCACCAAAGATACACCGTTAGAAAGTTGGTCGATGGGCAAAAGTCTTACGGCCACACTCATGGGCATTCTTATCAAGGATGGGATCTATACATTGGATCAGCCAGCACCGATTCCGTTATGGCAGCATAAGGACGATGGGCGGGCCAAGATCAAAATCATGGACATCATGCGCATGTCCAGCGGACTTCGCTGTCGCGCGCCGCAAGATCCTGACTATGATGATTCGCTAGGCTATCCAGATCATTTGTATTTGTATACAGGAGGTATCAACTCCTATGAGTGGGCTGCTGCGCGGCCGCAGCAGTGGCCACCCAACACGGTTGGACGATACAGGAATGTGGATCCTGTTTTAATCAATTACCTGATAAGGTTAGGCGTGGAAGGAAGAGGAGATAACTATCATTCTTTTCCGCAACGGGCGCTCTTCGATAAGCTTGGTATTCGCACCATGGTGATGGAGGCAGACCCCTATGGAAATTTTTTGACGCAAGGGTATGAGTTTGCATCCGGCCGTGATTGGGCAAGGTTAGGCAATTTGTATTTGCAAGATGGCGTATGGAACGGAGAACGGATTATCCCGGAAGGATTTACGAAGTTCGTGAGCACGATCGCCCCGGCATGGATAGCCGATGGACGGCCGATCTATGGCGGGTTCTTCTGGATCAACGGTGATGGAGCGCGCCCCATTCCCAAAAACGCCTATATGATGTTGGGTGCCGGCGGGCAGTCTACTACAATCATTCCTTCACATGACCTGGTTATTGTTCGCCTTGGACATTTTAAAGGAGCGAAGGCCGGAAGTGAGACGCTAGACAAGGCATATCGTTTGTTGATGGAATCTGTACCTGAAAAAGAAAATTGAACCAGTCCTTTGAAGACTACTTTGAAATCCGAAAGAAGTTTAACAGACCACTTGTGATTCAAGTGTATGGCAGAGCATTCCGGTAAAAGACTAACCCTATGATGAAAACCCTTCACTCCCTTTATTGGATAACCAGGTCACGCGGTTACCCTATCGTGTTAATTATTTTCTCAGGCGTTTTGATACATTCCTGCACCGGTAGATTGCAGGAACAAAATTCCGTTCCCCTTGAAATAAAAAATCCGAATGGGCGAAATGATACCTGGGGATTTGTCGGCTACGGGGGAGGTGGTGCCATGTTCCATCCAGCGGTAAGTCCACACCATCGTGATTATGCCCTGGTGGCGTGTGATATGACCGGATCCTTTGTGAGCAGGAACGGAGGCGAATCATGGAGGATGTTTAACTTACGTGGACCAGTCGATTATTTTGTATTCGATCCACTGGATTCCAATACGGTGTATGCCAATTCAATAGCCTTGTTCAAAAGCTCCGATCGTGGTAATACCTGGAATATATTTTATCCGCAGCCGTCCCTGGTTACCGGAGTAGTATCTAAAGGAGACCACGCCACTGAAGTGATTGTCACACGGGATAGCACCATGAGAGAAGTATTGGCATTTACGGTTGATCCTGATGACTCAAAAAAATTGTATGGCGCAATTTCCATCGATAAAGCCATAGCGTTTTATATTTCTGAAGATGGGGGTGTGTATTGGACAAAAGAAAAAGAGCTTGAAGACAGACCAAAGAACATTTTTGTCGTTCCCGCCTCTCCAAAAGATAACCGAACGATATACGTAACCGGAAGGACTTCTGTAACCAAAAAAGAAAATGGCAACTGGAAAACCAATGGTGCTCCAGCTGGAGTAAGGCGGCTCACTGAGTTTACGGGAGGTTTTGATGAGGAGGAGAACAAATTTATTATTTATGCCATTTCCGGAAAATCATACTTTAATCCGGAAGGAGATAATTCAGGAATATACTACAGTGAAAATGGAGGCGAAACGTGGGAAAACAGACAACAAGGTCTTCTTCAGCATATTGTTAAGGGTGCAGAAATTCCGGAGTGGCGCAGCATAGCCACGAGTTCTTTACATCCCAATGTTGTATATGTTTCCTATAACAACCTGAAGGTGCATGCTGATACAACGTGTCTCGGAGTAGCCAAAAGCGATGACTACGGAAAGTCCTGGAAGCTATCCTGGAAAGACCTTTTAACTCAGGCTGGCAATATTCCGTCACGCAATTTTAAGAGTGGCTGGATAAATGAACGCTTTGGTCCCACCTGGGGAGAGAATCCTTTTTCTTTAGGCATTTCTGCTAACGATCCGGATGTATGTTATGGAACTGATTTTGGGCGAACCGTCAAAACAACGGATGGAGGTAAAACCTGGGAACAGGTTTATACTAAAAAGAAACCAAGTGGAGATTGGATTTCACGCGGCCTTGAGGTGACAACGGGATACAGTGTTGTCTTTGATCCATTCAATGAAAATCACGTCCTCATAGCCAATACAGATGTAGGGTTGATGGAAAGCAATGATGGTGGGGAAAGCTGGAAGAGCGCTACCCAAAATAATGGGGTTCCCCGCGAATGGGTAAATAGCACATATTGGTTAACCTTTGATCCGGAAGTAAAAGGAAAGGCATGGGCTGCTATGAGTGAAACGCACGATCTGCCAAGGCCGAAAATGTTCAGAAAAAACGGAACGGCTGGATATAAAGGAGGAATTGTGGTAACAGAAGACGGAGGAAAATCCTGGAAACCCGTCAGCGCTGATATTGGTGAAGGCGCGCTGACCGATGTTTTCCTTGATCCCTCCAGCAACAAAGAAGCAAGAACATTATATGCCTGTGCTTTTGGAAAAGGTGTCTATAAATCTGTTGACGGAGGTAAAACATGGAAACAAAAAAACAAAGGAATCGAAGGCAAAGAACCTTTTGCGTGGAGGATTACAAAACGGGATCAGGATGATGCACTCTTTCTAATTCTTTGCAGACGAAGCGAGGATGGAAGTATCGGTAATGCAGGAGATGGTGCGCTTTACAAGTCTGATGATGGTGCTGAAACATGGAAGAAAATAACACTGCCCTCAGGAACCAATGGGCCCATGAGTTTAGTAGTGGATCAGGTCAATACCAAACATCTTATTTTATCAGCCTGGGGAAGAGAAACAAAAGGTAAATTTACCCCAGACATCGGAGGCGGAATTTTTATTTCTAAAGATGATGGTAAGATGTGGATGCAAACGCTTCAACAAGATCAGCATATTCACGATATAACTTTTGATCCGCGAAAAAATAGATATTATGCCTGTGGGTTCAATGGTTCAGCCTATCGCTCGGAAGACCAGGGTGAAAGTTGGCAGCGCATTAAAGGCTATAATTTCAAGTGGGGTAAACGCGTGGATATTGATCCGCGAGATCCAGAAAAAATATTCATCATAACGTTTGGGGGTGGAGTATGGTACGGACCGGCCAATGGTGATGAGGCTGCATTGGAAGATATAGTTCCGGGGCTGAAATACATTCGATAATAGATGATGTGAAAGATTGGAAGATTAGAAAATTAGAAGATTGGAACTTAAAAATGAAGACATTTTTCAGAAGAAAACAAGTAATTGTACTTCTCCTTTTTTTTATTGGAGGAAACGTGTATGGTCAAATAGACTCGTTGCACTATAGCACTGTATTTAAGACTGATAAGCCCTATCGGGTTTTTCTTCCTGCCAGCTATAGTACTTCACAAAAAAGATATCCTGTTATTTATTTTTTGCACGGCAACTTCGGAAGTCATGAATTTAAATTGGAAGGTGTTGATCAGTTAGTAAATGACAGCGATGTTATTCTTGTCGCCTTGACCGGAAGGCCCATACCCTCCGAAATCAGACCTTATAATATCGGCGATCACGCAGATATAAAATACAGCGTCCAGTTCAAGGACTATTTTTTAGAGCTGATGACCCACATCGATAAGACCTATAGAACTCAAGCAGATCGTTCTCACCGCGCTACGATTGGACATAGTATGGGTGGTTTTATGTCATTCGTTCTTTCAGGAGAATATCCTCAGTTAATAGGAACCGCTGTAGACCTCAAAGGTGCACCGGAGTTTTTTGTTGGTTATCCTGGCAACCATACTTTATATAGCTTAAGGTATATGTTTAAAAATCATCATGGTGTACGATTAAGATTGCACAATAGTACGGTGGACCAGTTGGTCCATCTTAATAATGAGGTAAATCAAGGGGCGGCCAGAGAAAATGGCTTGGATTACCACTACGCCATATATCCCGGAGGCCATGATTATACTGCTCATGAATTCGAGGATGCTTTCAACTTTGTCATTGCTTCCTTCAAAAATCCATTACCCATTCCGACACGCTGGCATCATGCGGACTTATATCCGGGTTTCGAAGTATGGAGATATGAAGTAAAGAGCAATCTGCAAGAGCCGGGATTTATTGAATTGAGAGGGGTGACAAAAGGAGGTTTGGGAATCAGAACGCGTAAATGGCAACCCGATGGCAAATTAATCCCTGGTGTTCAAATGGATATAATGACGGCTCCGGTTTATAAGCCATCCACTACCTACACGCTGTTTGACTTTAATCAAACTCAAAATACGAAAAACGTTTCCGTGATCAGGAGTGATGTTGAAGGGAGAATCAATTTTGCGGTCAATCACGAGAGCCACCAGATTGGAATCTATAAAAAAAATGACCCGCCGGAGATTGTGTTCATCGAACACAACGTTAACGGTAAAGGTATTTTCCTAGACCACAATAAAGAAGGTATTGTTAACCTTAGATTATTAAACAGGGGAGGAAGTCCGGGCCGGAAAATTAAGGTAAAGCTTAGTTCATCTACCGAAGGAGTTACTATTGCAAATCCTACCGTTGAACTTGACAATATTCCACCCGGCGAACTTCTTTGGCTGCCTTCTGATTTTAAAGTAACCGCTGCCAATAAACCAACTACCGACGGGTCTCCATTCCCGGTACGGTTTAACCTTACACTTGCGGATGATAAAGGGAAAACATGGGAAGATGAATTTGATTGTCCGGTATTTTATGATGTTCCCGTATTCACCAAAATCGGAATCGATGATTGGGATAGCGATACTTTTGGTCGTGGCAATGGAAATAATATCGCTGAGCCTGGTGAAACTTTTATGATTTACCAATCCAGTCACCGGACCAGGCTGTATTATGATGATCCGTATATTGATGATGAGCGCTTACATGTTGACCTGCACCCGGATACGTGGGGTGGAGATGGTTTTACATTGTCCTCCCTGATTCACATATCAAAAGATTGCCCGATCGGGCATCAAATTAAATTCCTGGCCTGCTATGAAGAGAAAGAATGGAAAACGATAAAAAGGAATGTTATATGGGGTACTTTTATTATTACCGTAGGTAAAGAATAGGACATTTAAATATCAGCTTATGAAAAAGAAGGAAATAATACATCCGGAAAAAAAAGACAAGTCATTTTCAACAGGCGCTTATTCTTCAGGCGTTGTAGTGGACGGATGGTTGTACATCAGCGGACAAGGACCGATAGATTTCAAAACTTCGAAGTTTGTGCTGGGTACGATTGAAGAAGAAACCAGGCTGACGCTTCATAATATCAACTGTATACTCCAAGCAGGCGGTTGCTCATTTGATGATGTTGTAAAATGCAGTGTACACCTGGCTGATATAAATGATTTTGAGGCTTATAATACTATTTATGCAAGTCACTTCCCAGGCGTAAAACCGGCCAGAACAACAGTTCAATCAGTCCTTAGCCAGGGCATTAAAATAGAAATTGATGCGATTGCTAAAATCCCATAAATAAGGGAGGGCCTGCTGAAGGAGTGGGAAACATTTAAAAGGATTTATAAAATCGAATGTATCAATTGCCACCCCGACGTGTCGGGGTGGATTAAAAGTTAATGAAGTGACTCGGGCTTTAGCCCAATGTGGAGAAGTGTAAGGGTTCAAGAATTTAGGAGAAATAGTTGGGCTAAAGCCCGGTTTCACTTTGTATCAAGAATCCATCCCGACAGGTCGGGGTGGCAATTGATTCGCACCAATGTTTTGCTGAAACAGAAAATTTACCTTTTACTGTGCCCAAATTAGGCTATTGCCTTTCAACGAGTAGTGTTTTTAGTTTCTTTGGTGTCTTGCACAATATCACGGATGAGATTAAGTATCCGTCCATTTAATTCCTTAATATGTTCTACAGTTGCATCATCTGGTATATAGGCTGCTTTTCTGGCAATGCTGTTTTTAAGAACTCCCCTTGCTTTCAACAATTCTTTTTCCGCATAGTGATATAACTCCATATTTTGAAGGGAGAAAAAAATCTGAGGCATAACACGTTCAAACAATTCAAACGCTTTATTGTTTTCACCATTCTTGCGGCAAATAAAAATCTGCTGCAAAATATCAGCTACCGCCAGGCCCGGCATAACCCCGACTATCCCGGCGGGAATCAATTCCAATAAATAAAGACCGCCCCAGCCTTCCAAAACACCAACTTCTCCTTCCGTAGTCTTGATAATATCCCGGACCTTTGCAGCGGATAAAGGCTCTTCCAATTTTAGATATTCAAAATTGGAAAACTCCTGCTTCAGGTGGTTAATGAATTCGACTCCAATAGAAGCTCCTCCCGGGTTAAAATCCTGTATCAACACCGGTGTTTCCGGAATGGACTTTAAAAATTCACCCAGATATTGTTTTAATGAAACCTCGGGCAAATTGAAAATGCGCGGTACCGCTAACGAAATAATATCCGCTCCGGCAGCGACATTGGCTTTTGCCAGGTGGATAGCAATTTTTAATGAAGGACTATTGGATTGAGCGACAATTTGGATTCTTCTTCTTGCCTGTTTGACAGCAATTTTAACAACCTTTAATTTTTCCTCGTCTGATAGCTTATAGAATTCACTTGCATAGGCGGGAAGACAAACAGCCTGAACGCCGGATGCAATGGCAAATTCAATCAGATCGCCCAGGGCACTTTCGTCAATCTCTTCATTCTCCTTAAATGGTGTTGGAACGATCGGTATAACACCAAATAGTTTTTTAGCATTCCCCATATCCAAGGTTAATAGTTTTTAACTGTTGATTTAATCCGGCTTGCCTGGTAATCACCAAAGGTCATGACTAAAGTCCCGGCAAGTACCAGACAACCACCTATAATTGTCCAGCCGCTAAGCGATTCTCCCAGCCAGATAGCGGCCACCGGCAACCCAAAAAACGTAATGAGATAATTGGATAGTGCAACCTGAATACCCTCTAATACTTTTAATGCGTTGAAGAAAAGGATCATCGAAAGAAAATTATGGAAGAAGGTGAGCAGCGCAAGGCCAATCCACGTTTGGGTTGTAAATGAAGGGATGGTTGAAAAAATCTGAGGTTCAAAATAAAATACCAGAGGCGTTAGAAATACAATCATGGCTACATAAGTGAAAAAGATCATTTCTATTGCTGAATAACGGTCTGCGATTTTTTTGCACCCGATGTTGTAATAGGCATTGCCAACGATCGCTATAAATATCAGCAAATTGCCCAATGCATAATTCGAGCTGAAGTCAAGTTTCCCGATATCACCAGAAGAGCATAACAATACACCAACGATGGCAATACTGAAACTGATCCACCTGACAGTGTTCATTTTTTCATGCAGTAGTAAAAAAGCAAAAAAGGCGGTTAGTACGGGCAATGTTAAGGTAAGAATGGCTGCATTGCTGGCCAGCGAATATTGTGTACCCCAGGTCATGATAACCTGGGCGGGGAAAGCACCTAATAATGCCAGCGTACCAAAAGTCCATATATCTTTCCATCCTCTTTCCTTTTCCTTTGTAAAACCTTTTAGAATAAAAGGAAGTAACATCAAGGTAGATAATAACATGGGAGCCCACACTGTAAAATATGCTCCCACCTGATCCTGAACCAACTTAATACACGTAAACTGCAGTGACCACATAAGGTTGCAGACGAAAAGTAAAATCCAGGATTGTAAAGATTTTTTTCTGGCGCTTTGTACATTATTGTCTGAACGAAGTGTTCCTGCAGTCTCGGATGGTATACCGGTCTCCTTCATTCCGTTATCGTTCTACCGTTTGTGAATACTTTTCTGCCAGCTTTCGAATATCATAACTAAACTCCACAAAACGTTTCTCCCATTGTTCAGCCGATTCCTTCGTATAGGGATAAAACCCGTGTGCATTGTTCACTCCTTTCGCACCGGAGGATACCAACTCTTCCATTAAGGAAGGAGCTTTATCAGCATTATCAAGCTCTTTAAATAAATCTTTCATCACCGTTAAATAAGCAGGAATCCCCGTGATATCCATAAACCGGAATGGTCCGGCAAATGTTATCCAGGACCCGAGATCATTTCGCAGCGATCGGTCAACATCTTCAACCGTAGCATACCCCTTTTCTACCAGGTGAAATGCTTCCCGCAGCATCGCATACATGATCCGGTTAGCGATAAATCCCCTGATATCTTTTCTTAATAGCGAGGGCTCTTTACCCCATCCTTCTACCAGTGATATAATTCTATGGGCATAGTCAATATCCGTTTGATTCCCACAGATCACTTCCATAAACCTGGTGATGTGTGCAGGTTCCGCCCAGTGTATACCCAGAAGACGCTCGGGATGTTTTAACCCTTGCTGCAAGATGGTGACTGGAATTCCTGAAGTATTCGTCCCGATGATAGCCGTTGGTGATAAAACAGACTCCAGTTTCCGGAAGATGATCTTCTTTTCATCAATATTTTCAATAATAGATTCAAAAACCACCTCATGTTTTTCAAACAAAGAAAAGTCATCCGTAATCGTCAGCCTTTGTATAACAACATCCGGATCTTCCCGAATCATTCCTTCATCGTGTAGTTGTTGCAAGTAAGACTTTATCTGTATCCTGGCATCAGCTTTTGCCTGGTCAATGTTCTTTTCTAATGAAGTTACTTCATGCCCGGCAGCTAAAATGCAGGTTGCAATACTTTTTCCCATAAGTCCTAAGCCAATGGTGCCGATGCGTATTTTCTTCTTCATAAAGATTCGTTACTTGAACGGAATATTCTTTACTTCAGGGCGTTAACATCTGAAATAATACTTTCACTTTTTGACACCCAGCCAAACTTCATCGCAAAGTTTTTAAGTGTTGCTGCATGGAGATCAGGCGCAAAGGAAGAAACGCCATCCGCTACTATCGTCGTGCGGAAACCGTGATGAAATGCTTCGCGTGCCGTTTCTTCAACACAAATCTGCGTAACCGTTCCGGTGATCACTACCGATGTGACCCCAAAAGAATGAAGTGTTTTTTCGAGCGTAGTTTCATGAAAAGCACCGTAACCAAATTTCTCAATGATAATATCTTCAGAAGCAGGCAGCAACTCGTCTATAATTTCAGTGCAATCCCGATCGGCGCCAATGTCCTTGTAAAATCGTTGATGACCTTTCCAGCAACACTTAGTAGGTGGTTGGCATTGCGGAGACCATTCCCATAACAAATAGTAATGCGGGTGTGAAATGAATTTAGTATAAACAACCGGAAGGTTACGTTTTCGAAAAGCCTGGATAAGTGCTTTTTGAGAGGGAACCGTGCCAAGCGCAGAAGAAACTTCTAACGGAGCACCATTCCGTACAAAGTCATTTTGCATGTCTACGATTATCAGAGCGGAATCCTTCAACTGACTTGACTTATCGATATCCTGAAAGGGGTTCATTGCTTTCCAACCTTCGTTGGGTTCAACCTTGCGCGATTTCATAGCATTGGCGATTGCAGGTAGGGATATTAAACCAGCAGATCCGAAGACCAATTTTTTCAAGGCTTGTTTGCGGTTAATTTTCATGATCATGTTGAGTAATATTTTTGTAGATCCTTCAGCTTGCACGATATCAGATCAATCATTCATTTTTTAAACCAGGCTTTCTTTATATTTCACTGTTCAATCACAAAGCTTCGTACTTCTTCTTCTGACCCATTGGGGTTACTTGCCTTTACTCTTAAAATGTTACCTTTTATTGATAAATCCGAATTTTTCCAGGAAAAGCCCATGTTTGTTACTGGCACCTTCTGTCCATTGACAACAATCTTAGTTCCGGGCTCAGTCCAACCAAATATTTTGGCAGAAACTCCATTAGTTAGAGTTGAGTTTGCGCGAGGGTTCAATTCCAAATAAATCCTGGGTGAGGTATTAAATTAAATTCAATCAACTCATTTATTATTTCTCTCTTTGTACGATACAACATCTCCGGAGTATCCGTATGTTTTGGCAATCCCATCACAACTTTCCTCGCTGGTTTCATACTCATTTTATTTTTGAACCAAGATCACCAACAGCTAAGACATCACATGTCGCGTTTAGGTATCTTTACCGAGTAGCAGATATAATGATTTCAATTGATAATCTCTCCAATTTCTCCATATAATAAGATATCACAAAATCCTCAAGAGATGAAAACAAAAATCGTATTAACCAGACTGGCTTTTTCAATGTTGATTTCTGTTTTAGTGCCTTCCACAATTAGGGCTGAAATTCATCAACCTCAACTCCAAATACCTTTAGTAAAAACACCTCCGGTAATTGATGGGAAGCTTACCGATGCATCCTGGCAAAAAAGCGTTGAATTATCGGATTTTATCATTTGGAGTCTTGATCGCTATGTAAAAGATGCTGTCACCGTTTTCCTTTGTTATGATGAAAAGAACCTATATATCGCCTTTCGCAGTACTGATCCCGCAGCTGGTGACTTGAGTAAAACAGTGAGTCCAAAAGGTCCGAGAGACACATTTCTATGGGGACGTAACTATGTACTGGTTGGTATTGGGAACACGGATGTTTCATTGCAGCTTATGGCCGACCCGAAAGAAACCATGACCGATTGGAAGAACAATGACATTAACTGGAATGGAAACTGGCAATATGGGGCTTCGATAAACCAGGCTGACTGGACAGCCGAATTCAGCATCCCGCATAGTGAATTCGAGCTGAATGGCCTATCTGCAAATGAAAAACTGACGATTAGCCTTTCGAGAAGTTTTCCTAACGGGGAATCCAGTGACTGGAAAGGTGTGTGCAGTCTATCCGGGCAGACCACGAATCGTTGTCAATACGGCAGGTGGCCCGATCCAGTTCCAGGTAATAATCTTCTGGCTTTTAATGCGCATAATTTTGGCAAGGAAAATCTAACTTTAATATGTGAACTGGAATTGATTCCCATCAATGATAAGCCCGAATTCATAAAACAAGCTGGACAGGGCCCCTCATCTGATCTTCAGTTAAGATTAGGCACCGAACCCTTGTATTTCAAAACCAATTATACAATTCCTGCAGGGGGTACTATAAATGAAAAAGTTCCCTTTGAATTACCCGTTGAGGGAAGTTATTATACTTCTGCCACAATCAAATCAAAGGATGGAACTATAATTCGCCGCGGCGTGGACTACTGGTTTACCATTGAACCGAACCACAAAAAACTTCGTATCCTGAAAGAAAGACTTGGAGAGTCTATGGCCACAATGACGAGGCTTTCCAATCCCACTGTCAACAATCTTCGAGCTGAAGCAGAGAGAATTTTATCTGCCATTCAACATCTTGAAAATTATGCCGATACAGCATGGAAATCCGGAAAATGGAATGATCTGACAGTCCAGGTTGACAAAACGGACCGCGATGTAGCCCGGCATATTCATGAAGTGCGGTGGACGGCATTTCATAACTGGAATGGTGAGGATGACTTTGGGATCGCCCTTACCCATTCTATTTTAAAGCTTCGCAAAGATGCTCTGTTTCCCCTACCCATAAGTGATCATGTTGATTTGTCGTTGGCACGAAATGAATATGAATCCTTTCAGCTGGCCATTTTGCCCTTCGGCAAGGATATGGACCAGCTTACTCTGGAAGTAAGTGATCTAACAAGTAAAAATGGTGGTATTATTCAAAAAAGCAACATAGAAGTATCTCTGGTTGATTACAATAAAATCGATTGGCAACCGGAGTATGTCACAACTTACAAAGGCTGGCACCCCGATCCTTTGATACCATTCAAAGCTGGGATTACTATTGGCGGAGACGAAGTTTGCCGCCCGGTCTGGATTACAGTTTATGCACCTCCGGGAACAAAGTCCGGGGACTATGGTGGCACAATATCAATAAGGACCGCCGGTATAAAAAAGGTAACCGCCTCGGTTAAATGCAGGGTTTGGGACTTTGACTTGCCTGTTGTAAGTCATTTAAAAACCCATTCATGGGATGAAATATCATATCTGAGTGATTTTTATAATCTCAAAGAATATCCGGTTGAATGGTACCAGCGTTTTTGTGGGTTGCTTTTGAAAAACCGTTTTAATCCGGGTTCTGCCGGTAGTAATTATGTGAGTGATTTGCCTGACAAATCGGGCGTTTATGATTTCAGTAAAGTTGAAGGAGTTTTAAGCTTTTGCATTGAACGAGGGCTGACCCGGTTTTCAATTATGCAAATGAAAAAAGGCCTCTATACGCCTGAGGAAGCTGAGCAGGCCTATAAATTTGCTGAGGCTTACGCTAAGTTCTTACGAAAGAAAGGCTGGCTTGATAAAGCCTTGATAGAACTCTGGGATGAACCAACTGACCTAGAATGGCCGTACATTAAAGAACGGGCAGAGAAGCTAAACCAGATTGACCCTGGTTTACGTTTGCAGTTGTTTGCTGAGGGCGGGCCATACAACTTTTGGGATAAGGATACGGATAAATATGGATTGAATAAACTGATCGATATCTGGGCACCGGTCAACATCGTTGAATCCCCAGAAACCCAGGCCAATGGCGGAGAAATATGGGCGTATTTCTGCACCCTGGCCAGAGAAAGCGCTCCAAATTTCTTTATAGACTGCCCGGCAATTTATCAGCGGAGTATTGCCTGGTATTGCTGGATGTATGGCCTTGATGGCTTTGAGCATTGGAGTTCAAACTACTTCTGGAGAAATGTCCATGCAGGCAAGCCTATGGATCAAAAATGGCCTAATGTCCCATGGGATTCCCGCACGTATCATTACTTTAATGGTGAAGGACAGCTGGTTTACCCGGGGCCTGACGGAATACCTTATTCCTCAATCAGACTGGAGAATTTTCGTGACGGGATGGAAGATTACGAGTATCTTTTTAGGCTCAGAGAGCTGCTTTCGAGGTTCGGGAATGATACCACAAATATCGAACTGAATGAATACCGCCAACTATTAAATCCGGAAGATTACCTGCTATATAAGTATCCCAGGAAAATTAAATCTACGCTGGAAAATACCCTGCGTTATCCCGATCAGCCTGAACGTATTTTAGATACACGAAAGAAAATAGCCATAGCGATTGAGCAACTGCAAAAAGGAATGCCTGGTAACTAAAATTTCTAATAAAAAATATTTAGACATTCATACATATCTTAAATACCCAATATCTTGCATTTACAGGATCTTCATCAACTATTATCCTGAAAGTCCAGTTATTTTAATTTAATAAATTCAAAATCATGATTTTGAACCATTTCGCTGATTAATATTGATTTCATTGCGGAAAGGGTGGAGTTGTCACGACTCTCCTTGCAATGAAGCTCATTTTTGGGCTTTCTTGAAGATATTGGTAATTCCTTTTGTGATTAAATGGAATAATAGAAACCTTTAGTAAACAGCCATTTATTCATTATTTTCTTAACTAAGCGGAAAAACTGCCCGAATGTTTGTAATTATTATTGGGGTTTAAATGGCTCCCTTTTTTTTACTTTACTTATACCCGCTAACAGAATGGCATTACCCGGCATAGGTTCAGTCACCGGCTTACCATAATCCTGTGTTAAGGCTTGATAACGTACAGATCCCCGCAGATTTACTTCTTTTATGATTTTACCAAAACGTTTGTTGACCCATTCAAAAGCAAAAAAAGAAATCGGATTATCCTTCATGTTAGAAGAACAACTAATGGGATCTGCCTCGTAACAATA
>Ga0184629_10000261_pt1 | contig 23371 bp, 22 predicted proteins | sample PLM4_32_b1_FD_133158 | JGI IMG/M metagenome (GOLD analysis project Ga0184629, IMG submission 133158) | Groundwater sediment microbial communities from an aquifer in East River, Colorado, USA - PLM4_32_b1 | ecosystem: Environmental > Terrestrial > Soil > Riparian zone | place: USA: East River...
AAAATTTGTGGTGAGCAGAATGTTGACAAAAAACGCCATTGAATTCAAAAATATAGATCAAACTGCTCCGTCCCCTTTGGCAAAAGAGTTGTTTAAATTTCCTTATGTGAAAGAAATTTTTATTGACGAGAATTACATTTCGGTTACTAAATATGACATCAATGAATGGCAAGACATCACACTGGAATTAAGAAGTTTCATCAAACAATATATTGAAAACGGAGGAACAGTATTAGATGAAAGCTTAATTGAAACCATTGCGATTGATGAAAAATCAAAAGATGAATCTTTCGACTCTCTTGATGAAACCTCTCAAAAAATCATTAACATTCTTGAAGAATATGTAAAACCGGCTGTAGCTGCAGATGGTGGAAATATTCTTTTTGATTCGTATGATCAACCCACAAAAACGGTAAAAGTAATTATGCAAGGAGCCTGCAATGGATGTCCTTCCTCTACTTTTACTTTGAAAAGCGGCATCGAAAATATGCTAAAAAGCATGCTTAACGACGAAGGAATAAAAGTGGAAGCCGTTTAATATTAGGCACATAGAGTTGTTTTTTATGTCTTTAAAGTAATAAATAAACTCCAATGAAAACTGCAATTGTATTAATACTGATACTAACAGCAATTACATTAAATGGCTGTTCCTGTTGTAAAATAACAAAACAACAGCATAACGCTGGATTAAATAAAAACTCTTAAAAAAAGTGCTCAATGTTCAGGTTTTTTAGTATTCCGTTTACAGTTGCTAATTAAAAAACTGAATATTTAAGTAACTCCATTCTAAAATTAAAATTCAAAATATATAAAAATACTCCCAAATAGTGTCTAACTTTTTGGGGGCAGTTCATAATGAGACGCTTTTTTTATAAAACTAAAAACAGGAATGAATCCTATTTAGAAACATTAGTAAACCAACAATCGGAGCAACGAATAAAACATCAAATCTAGCCTTTTTGCAAAACCGCCTTCAGGAAAATAAATCAGTCTTGTACATTAACCAAAACAGGACTTACTAAACACAATCGTCTTATTTTTAATAAATTACAACTGTTTTATCCAAAAAAAAAGAATTACATTTGATGTCATAAACTAAATAGCCATGGGGGTGTCATCATTTTTTAAAAAATTATTCGGCTCAGCCAAAGAAACAGCGAATGAAATAGTACAACAAACCGAAACAGCGATTGAAGAAGCAAAAGCAGAAGCGGCTCCTTATTTAAAAAAAGCAGAAGTATTTGCAGAAGAGACCATACATAAAGCCAAAGAAGCTGCCACACCAATTCTGGAAAAAGCAGACGATTACTCCGTCAAAGCCAAAGAAGTCGCAAACAAATATGCCTACAAAGCAGGTGTTGTACTAGGAAATGTGGTCGAAACGGTAAAAGAAAAAGCAAATTCCTTTGCAAATGATTCTGATCCCGAAAATGTTGAAAAACCAAAAGAACCAAAAAATAGAATTGAAGAAGATACCGAATAACTTTTAAAAAAAAATAATAAATCCGTACTTTTGCATTTCAACCTTTAACCTTCTCTTTTGGGAAGGTTTTTTTTTATTATTTTACACATGACAATAGATTCAAATTACATCACTAGCTATGCCAGTAAATTTATAGAAGTGCTGATCGATTATTCCCCAAAGGTAATTTCGGCCTTTGTAATTTTATTTGTGGGGCTTTACGCCATTCGAATTATCAATAGAATCATTCGGAAAATAATGGTCAAAAGAGAATTGGATCCTACATTAACCAAGTTTCTGGCCGATATTTTATTGTGGGTATTACGAGTACTATTGTTTGTTACTTTTATTTCAAAATTAGGAATAGAAACCTCCTCTTTTGTAGCCATTCTAGGAGCAATGGGACTTGCTATAGGTTTATCGTTGCAAGGGTCATTATCTAATTTTGCCGGAGGAATGCTCATAATCCTCTTTAAACCCTTTAAAGTAGGAGATACTATTGAAGCACAGGGAGTTATCGCAACCGTTAAAGAGATACAAATTTTTGTCACCAAATTAATCACCTCAAACAATCAAACTATTTTTGTACCAAATGGGGCCTTATCAAATGGAACTATAACCAACTATTCTATGGAAGGGTATAGAAGAGTCGATTTAACCATTGCCATTTCTTATGATACCGATATCAAAAAGGCTAAGAAAATCATTGCAACCATCTTAAACAACAATCCAAAAGTGCTTTTAACTCCCGCTGCAGAGGTTTCTGTAAAGAATCTTACCGACAATTCGATTCAATTGGCGGTAAGACCATGGGCAAATAACGAAGATTTTGGAGCCGTTTTCTCTGATACCTTAGAAAACTGCAAATTGGCTTTTGATGCTGCAGAAATTACTTTTCAGCCTTATGTTGCCGAGTTCTCTAAAAGTAACAAATAGAAACAATAACTATTAACCCGTTGGGTGAATTGCTATTTAAATAAAAATGAACCACAGAGACATAGATTTATAACTAATAATTAAAGAGAATAAAGAAATATTTCTATTTTGCACATAGCCAAGCTATGTGTAAAGTCAAATGTCTATTTACCCTTTTACAAAGCTATAAATTCTATGCGTCTATGTGGTAAAAAAAGAATTACACCCAACGGGTACTATTATACAAACTATTTTTTCTTCGGAGTCGTAATCAAAAAATCTTTCAAATAATACGGTTCAAAATAGGCGACATCGACAGTGTCGCTTTTTTTGTATTTTTCAAAACTAAGCGCACCCATTTCTTTGGCCGACGGATATTTGATATCATCTAAGAATACAAAGTTTTCCTTGCTCAAAACCGTTTTACATTTCTCATTGCTATCACCAACAAAATACACCTTCTCTTGTATATCTTCAAAAGAATTCTCCGTGACAATCTCTGCCAGAATTTCTCTTTTTTTCTCTAAAGTCGATGAAAAAATAGCACTGTACACTTCCATTCTACGGGCGTCAATCATTGGAACTATCAAACCATCCGAAAAAGACACTTGCGAAGCCAAGGTTTGCAACGTATCTACCGCGATCAAAGGAATATCTAAAGCATAACACAAACCTTTGGCCGCCGAAACCCCGATACGCAATCCTGTATACGATCCTGGGCCTTGACTCACGGCAATCGCCGATAACTCTTTGAGGGTAATTCCCGCTTCTTGTATGATTTCTTCAATAAAAACATGCAATCGTTCCGCATGGGAATATCCTTCTTCGGCAATTTCTTTACAGAGTATAATTTGACCATCTTTTGCCAAAGCAACAGAACAATTTTTGGTAGCGGTTTCTATATTTAAGATGTAGGACACTTTATTGATTTTAGATTTTAGTCCCGATAGCTATCAGGATAGATTTTTAGGTTTTAACAAAATTGAAATAGCACAAAATAAAAAACTCAAATAGTTGATGCGATTGCAAATTTACACCGAATTTTGAAATATACTTTTATAAAAACAAAAACACGTCAGGAATCTTCTTGACGTGTTTTGTTTTTTTATAATGGATTAAGCCATTACTATTCTTATCTAGTTTTTATATATAAAACTAAGATTCAACAATTATTTCTTCTTAACATCTGCTTGTACAAACACTTTATCCCCCGAATTCAAATCCTTGGAAACGGTAGTGTATGGCCCTGTGATAACCACATCCCCTTTTTTAAGACCGGTTAACACTTCGATATTGGTATCGTCTTGAATCCCCGTTTTTATAATTCTAATTTTGGCTTTATCCCCTACTTTTACAAAAACACACTCCAGTTTTTTATCACTTTTAGGAGCTGGCTTTTTTTGGTCAGATTCCGGATCTTCTATTTTAACTTTTTTTACGGCAGTAGTATCCGATTTTACCACGACAGAACTAATGGGAACCTGTATCACATTCGTTTTTGTATTGGTAATAACATCAACCGTGGCAGTCATTCCTGGTCGGAAAGGAGAATAAGAAATTGATTTTCCTACCATCAAATCTTGATACGATTCTTTAAGTATTCTCACTTTTACTTTAAAATTAGTCACTTGATCTGCCGTTAAAGCTGTGCTGGCCGAATTGGAAATACTGGTAACAACGCCTTTAAATTGTTTTTTTAAATAAGCGTCAACCTCAACATTGGCCAAGTCACCTACTTTTATTTTTACGATGTCATTCTCATTAACATCTACCACAACTTCCATATTATTTAAGTTGGCCACCCTCAAAATTTCGGTTCCGGCCATTTGTTGTGTCCCTAAAACTCTTTCTCCAAGTTCAACGTTAAGCACTGATATTGTTCCATCGGCTGGGGCATAAATTGTAGTACGTCCCAAATTATCTTTCGCTTCATTTACGGTTGCCGAAGCACTTTGAACATTGTAATAAGCAGATTGTTTGGCTGCTTTTGCCCCTTCAAAAGAAGCTACGGACTTATCCCAGTCGGATTTTGAAATCACCCCTTTTTCATACAACGATTTATTTCGATCGTAATTTGCTTTAGCTTCATTATAAGAAGCATCAGATTGACTTAAACCAGCTTTGGTTCCTGATAAATTTGAAAGCGAACGATTGTAACCCGAAGTATATAAATCCGGATTAATTTTAACTAACAAATCGCCTTTTTTTACTACTTGACCTTCTTTTACGTTTAGCGAAATAATTTCTCCAGACACTTCAGATGAAATTTTCACTTCAATTTCAGGTTGAATTTTTCCGGTTGCCGAAACGGTTTCAACAATAGTTCCACTTTTAACATTGGCTATTTCTACCTCAGTACCTTTATCTTTATCTCCTATGACTCCCGCTTTTGAGAGCCCAACCAACAATGCAATAACCACTATTGCTCCACCAATTAATATATAAATTGCTTTCTTTGACATAATAAACTAGTATTAAATGATCGGAATTCCAAAATAGAACTCCAATATTTTTATTTTAAAGATATAATCGTATTTGGTTCTAATTACTTCCGATTGGGCATTGGTCAATAAAGTTTGAGATTGAAAAAAGTCAAAAGAGTTCATTAATCCCACTGCATATTTTTCTTTGGCATAATCATAAGATCCTTGTCTGGATTCAAGCGCAACCAATGCAGATTCATGTGCATTCATGGCTCCTTTCGCATCCGTGTATGCCGTATAAACATTACGTTGCAAGCTCAATTCTTCCTGTTCAAGAGCGATTTTGGTTTTTTCAACATTTACTTTAGAACGTTCCACATTATTTCTAACCGAAAAACCGTTGAATACCGGAATATTTAATTGAGCCGCAATCGACTGCCCCTTATTGTCATTAAACTGGTCAACAACCGGCAAAGCATTTCCGGTTACCGGAGAAAAATTAGGTTGCAATACGATTTGATTTGTCCCTTGCACAAAACCAATTGGAGAAGTTGGATTGGCAGTATTTGGAACAGATCCAGTAACTATATCACTATAACTTGCTCTTGTATTAAAATTATAGAAACCTTGCAAAGTAGGTTGATAGGCCCCTTTTGCAATTGCTAAATCTTTCATGGCAATTTCCAAATTGGTTTGGGCAATCTTCAATTCTGTTCTTTGGGTTTTTGCTTTATCGTAGATTGCAATTGGAGTTTGCATTAAAACATTATTTTCATCTTTGACATTCGTATTATCAATTACATCAAAATCATAAAACTCCTTTATCTGTAATAATTGAGCCAAACTCAATTTAGAAATCAGCAACGCATTTTCTGCAGCTATTACTTTTTGATTATCGGATGCAAGAGTTGCTTTAATATCCAATAAATCCCCACGAGGTAATGTACCCGCTTTCACTAATTCTTCGGAACGTACCAATTGCTTTGCATTAATTGCCATTTGTTCCTTTTGCACTTTCAAAAATTCTTTATTGAAAAGAACTTGCAAAAAAGCATTCGCCACATTCAAAGCTACATCTTCTTGCATTTTTGTCAATTGGTATTTAGCCGCAATTATGGCAAGATTTGCTCTACGAAGAGTATTTTGATTTTGCATCCCTTTGTAAATATCAATACCTACAGAAGCCCCAAGAGAGGTATATTGTGTAGTTTGATTTCGCAAAAGACCTGTCGTAATATCTTGATTCAAACCAATGTTCCAGGAATGTCCGGCACTTGCATTGACAGAAGGAAGAAAATTACCAATCGCCCCTTTTTTATCAATATCGGCAGTTTGGGTTTCTAATGCTGTTTGTTTAATTCTAATGTTATTATCCAGCGCATACTTTACACATTCTTCTAATGTCCAAGTTTTGGTTTGCGCCTGCGAGGTCAATCCAATCAGGAATACAAAAACAATACTTATAAAATTTATTTTTTTCATTTTTATTGGAATAAAAGCGTAGCAAATATACTACGCACATTTAACTTAATTTGTATATCAAAAACCCTTTTTCGGTGATTAATTTGGTTTTACTTCTTCGGTTTTTAAGCCTTGATTCCAAACTTTTATTTTGTCCGAAGCTTTAATTCCACTTTTCACTTCCACATAAATTCCGTCACTTACACCCAATATTATGTCTTTTCTTAGGAACTTTTGATTACTGGTTTCAATCTCCACATACGGTTTTTGCGTTTTTTTGTCAAATTGAACTAAAGATTCTTTCAACGCTGGAACTTTATCTGCTTTTTCTAATATAATAGAAGCATTAGCACTCAACCCAGCTCTGATGAAAGTATTGTCTCTATTGGTTAGTTTTGCTTTTATTTCGAATTGGATGGCTCCATTTTCTGTTTTCCCTTTTGGAGCTATATATGTTAAGACAGCATCAAATTTTTTATTTTCAATAGCCCCAACAGTAATTTCGATAGGCATATTTAATTTGATTTTCCCTACTTCGGATTCATCTACCTTACCCACAAATATCATTCTCCCTATATCCGCAACACTAGCAATGGTTGTACCTTCATTAAAATTGTTACTTTCAATTACTTGATTACCCACTTTTACCGGAACATCCAGCACCATTCCATTTACAGTAGAACGAATCAAGGTATTGGCATAATTTCCTAACCCGGAAGTCGTTCCTGTTTTTACAATATCAAATCCTTGCATCGATGCATAATAGTTTTGTTTGGCTTGATTATAGGCTAATTGTGTCGCATCAAAATCATTGGCCGAAATCACTCCTTTATCAAACAACGTTTTTTGTCGTTGAAACAATTTCTCTTGATTATCCAAATCAATTTTTGCCGTTTTTACCTGATTTTGAGAATTACTTAAATTAGAAACATTAGCAACCACTTTAATTTTGGCAATCATGTCACCTGCTTTTACCGTTTCTCCAGCTTTAATATATACGGCTTCTATAATTCCCGAAATATTGGGTTTAATCAGGACTTCTTCATCCGGCACAATATTTCCTGTTGCAAGAGTACTTTTCACAATAGTTTTCACTTCCACTTTATCCGTTTGAAAAACTATGGGAGATTCTTGGTTTTTGGCGTATAAATAATATAAAGCTCCGAAAAAAACTATCGCTATTAAAATCAATACGGTTACGGTTAATCCTTTTTTCATTTTCTAAATTTTTATTCGATTATTATTTTTTGATTGAATTTTTATTCTGTTCGTAAGGCGTCAACAGGTTTAACATTTATGGCGGTTTGCGCCGGAATAAATCCAGCCAGTAATCCTGAACCTACCAATATTAATAAGGCTATAAAAACCACGACTAAGTCAACACTTGGATTAATAAACATCATCCCCTCTGTGGGCATTGATGCCAAAATCATATTCAATATAGCCAATAATCCTGTAGCAACGGCTATACCAAACATACCTGCAATTATGGTCAGGAAAATTGCTTCCAATAATATTTGGGATCGAATGGCGCCCGGTGTTGCTCCCAAAGCTCTACGAATTCCGATTTCTTGGGTCCGTTCTTTTACTACGATTAACATAATGTTTGAAATCCCAATAATCCCAGATAACAATACTAAGGTCCCAACAAAATAAGCGATAAACTTTAGAACCAAAAACAAATCTTGCACTTTTTGAAATTCTTTAAACAAGTCAAAACTACCAACCGCTCCTTCATCATCGGGATCAATGGAATGTCTCTCTCTCATTAATGCCAGAATTCCAGGCCTAAGTTCTGTAATTGATGCATTGTCATTTGCGGTAAGCGCCATGAAACCTACTTTGTCCCCCAAATTAAATGTTTGTTGAAAGGTTGTAAACGGAATGTAAATATTTTTTTGGGCAGCTTCGGCATTACCATTGTTATTCCCCTTAGATTTATACACTCCAATCACCATAAAATTGACTCCACTTATTTTGATATAAGTACCTATGACTTCTTCGGTATTCATATAGAGTTCACTAATCACCGTTAGACCAATTACAGCTACTTTACGTTTCAACAAAATATCTTGGTGATTAACAAAACGTCCTTTTACGACATCCATTTGCTCTTGATTTACTAATTCTGGATAATCACCATTAATAGTATAAGCTCCTGTTTTTGTACCTCTGACCACATTACTTCCCCCACTACCTCCTCCATTAGAATTCCCCATTCGATTACGGGGAGAAACATATAATAAGTCGGGGAATTTTTGTTTTAAAGCATCAACATCACTATTTATAAAATGAAATTCTCTTATTTTCGGCAAACCTTTATAGGCTTTTGAGGTTCCTTGTGTCCACATGAACATCGTATTCGTTGCAATGCCATCAAATCCTTTTTTAACCCCATTTTCCAGTCCATTTGAAGCCGCCAGTAATACTACCAAAATAAATATTCCCCAAAACACTCCAAAAGCTGTTAGTAGCGTTCGGAAGACATTGGCCGTTAATGCCTCTAAGATTTCGTTCCAGTTTTCTCTATCAAACATAATTATTCGTCTCTAAGTGCTACAATCGGTTTAATTTTGGCGGCTCTATAAGCTGGAACAAATCCTGCTAAAGCTCCAGCGATTACCAAAATAATCAATGTTGATACTGCCACGGTAAAATCAACTTTAGGATCCACGAAATATTCACTCTGCACATGAGGGCCGATTAATTCCAAAAGCGCTAATCCTGTTAATAGTCCGACGAAACCAGAAATAGTCGTAATAAAAATAGATTCATGCAAAATCATCCCAATTATAGAAATAGGTGAAGCACCAAGTGCTTTCCGAATCCCAATTTCTTTAGTTCTTTCTTTTACAATAATCATCATAATATTACTTACTCCAACAACCCCTGCAATGATGGTGCAAATTCCGACCCACCAAAAAAACAATCGGATGTACAGGTTTAAATCATAAAACTTCTTAACTTCTGTAACCGAATTGTTCATCCCTATTCCACTCATATCGTCAGGAGCGACACCGTTTTTACTTTTCAACAATTGACCTAAATTATCCGTAAATCTATTTGCCTCTTCAACGGCCTCTTTATAACTATCTTTCTTTTTTAAAGTATAAAACATATTATTAATCTTATCACCAACTCCGTATACTCTTTGAGTGGTGGATAATGGTATGAAGATTCTTTTTTGATCCCATTCACCGCCAGGATCTGTAAAAACCCCCACTACTTTAAAACTAATACCATTTACGGCGATCTGTTTACCTATAGGACTTTGATCCTTGAATAGATCCGACTTTATCTTTTCACTAATTACGGTTACTTTCTCATTATTAGCAACATCATTATTATTTATATAGCGCCCCTCAATAACAGTAGCATTCTCAATTAATAAGCCATCTGGATTCACGCCCCTATACTCGTAGACCCCAGATTCTTTTCCGTAAACAATAGTTGCACCCCAAGAACTGTAGGTAGAACCTTTTATATCCATTAGATCTCCATATTTTTTTAAGGAAAGATCGTAATCACTATTTCGAAATTGAATTTTCCTTCCAGGATTCAATCCTTTATAAGCCTTTGCAGTTGCTCCACCCCAAACATAAATAGACCCCACGGCATCACGCTCAAATTGTTTTTCGATTCCGTTTTGCAAACCTTTTCCAACTCCAAGAAGAATAACCAAAATAAAAATACCAGAAGCCACTGAGACTCCCGTGAGAAAAGTTCTCAGTTTATTTTTGGAAATCGCCTCAAATATTTCTTGCCAACGTTCTATATTAAACATAAGAAGAAGCTCTAACTTGTTCTACCATTTTATCGTCAATGATTACTCCATCTTTCAAGACCACATTCCTTTTGCACATAGCGGCAATATCGGGTTCATGTGTAACTATCAAAATGGTTTTTCCTTCGTCATTGATTCCTTGAATCAGTTCCATTACTTCATAAGAAGTTACTGTATCTAATGCTCCTGTAGGCTCATCTGCCAATAATACTTTTGGGTTCGATGCCAAAGCTCTGGCGATAGCCACACGTTGCTTTTGTCCACCAGAAAGTTCACTTGGCAAATGGTGTGAATGAGAAGTCAAACCAACTTTCTCCAAATACTTCATTGCAATCTCGTTGCGCTCTTTTCTTTTTAATCCTTGGTAATACAAAGGCAAAGCCACATTATCTAAGGCACTTTTGTAATTAATCAAGTTAAAGGATTGAAAAACAAAACCAAGGAATTGATTTCGATATTTAGAGGCAATCGTTTCGTTTAATTTTTTAATGGGCATTTTATCCAAAATATAACTACCTGAATCTGCTTCGTCAAGAATTCCCAGAATATTAAGCAAAGTCGATTTTCCTGAACCAGACGAACCCATGATGGCGACCAATTCCCCTTCTTTTATATTGAAATTAATTCCTTTTAGCACATGCAATTCGGAATGTCCCATTTTGTATGATTTATGTAAGTCTTTAATTTCAATCATGATTTCGTATGTTTTAAAGCAATTGCAATTACCTTCTTAAAAAAATATCCTAAGAAAAGTGAATCCTTTATCACTAATTTAATTTATAAGACTAATTCCCAACTAAAATGTTACAGTCCTAATCAAAAAATATATTTGTTTTGTTAAATTTGCCACCAAAAACACAAAACAAATGCTAAAATCCTTTTCGATTCTAATTATCTTCATCTCTATACTAGTATTGACAATAAGTTGTTCCTCAACTTCTCAAAAAATAGAAGCATTAAAACCCGAGCCAGATGATGCAGTACCTTTTACTTATGACAATACCCCATCGTTTATCAACTTACCTGTTAGTATAAAACTAAAAGATATTGAAAATAAAACCAATACCTTATTGAATGGTTTAATCTATGAAGACAATAATATTGAAGACGATGATATCGAAATAAAAGTCTGGAAACAGGCTCCAATTACGATTACCAATGACCATGGAAAAGAAGGTGAGAAAATAAAAACCGTTTTACCTTTAAAAGTTTGGGCAAAATACAGAATTGGAACAAAAACCATGGGTGTTGATTTATACAAAACACAAGAGTTCAATCTAAACGGAGTAATCACTTTGTTAAGCAGCGTAAGTTTAAATAATTGGAGATTAAGTTCAAAAATAACTTTGAAATCATTAGACTGGGTAGAAAGTCCAACAATGACTGTTTTCGGCAAAAATATGCCGGTAACCTATCTCATCAATCCTGCCGTAAGTCTTTTTAAATCGAAAATTGAAAAAAGTATTGATACAGCCATCGAAGACTCAATGGATTTCAAACCCAATGTAATGGACGCTTTATCCAAAATATGCACTCCTTTTGAAATGAGTGAAACCTATAAAAGCTGGCTCAGAATTGTACCAATAGAAGCATATTCAACCAATGCCAAACTAAAAAATGATTCCTTCATACTCAACATGGGTATGAAATGTAATATGGAAACTTCGATTGGAAAAAAGCCTGAGTCCAAATTTGAAGCCAACAAAATTGTACTGAAAGCAGTTGAAAAAATTCCAGAACAAATTTCTGCCAATATCGCTGCTGTTTCTACCTATCAAGAAGCTTCCAAAATAATAACTACCAATTTTGTTGGGCAAGAATTTGGATCCGGAAGCAAAAAAGTAAAAGTGCAAAATGTGACTGTTTGGCACAAAGATGGAAAACTGGTAATTGCCTTGAATCTTTTAGGCTCCGTAAACGGCACGATTTATTTGAATGGAATTCCGCAATATAATGATACAACCAAAGAAATCTATTTTGATAAATTGGATTATGTATTAGACACCAAAAGCAAATTAATGCGTACAGCAAACTGGCTGGCTCAAGGAATTGTTTTGAGAAAAATAGAAGAAAATTGTCGCTATTCTATCAAGCAAAATTTGGATGAAGCCAAACAGAGTATGATGACATATCTAAAAAACTACTCTCCTATGCCTGGCGTTTTCATTAACGGAAAAATGGAAGACATCCAATTTCAAAAAATTGAGTTAACCAATCAAGCGATGATTGCTTTTATTAAAGTAAATGGAAGCATTAACGTTGCCATTGACGGACTGAAATAGAGTAAGCAGCATCACAGTTTGCAGTGGTCAATTATCCACAAACTAAAAAGATCAGTCTCTAAAAATATTTTTTAGAGACTGACTTTCTTTTATTGTAACTAAATCTTGCAATTCATATTAACCTACTGTTTCTTCTTTTTCATTCGATAAATGTAATAACCGAGTGCCCCAACAAGTACATAAGGAATCACCATAAGATAAACTATTCCGTCATTTACGGCCGCAGCTTTGGCTTTATTCCCTTCACCAGACAAGGCCGCACGACACATTGCACATTGAGCATTCGATGACATTTCAATCAAGAAAAAACAAAGTGCAAAAAGGACAGTCTTAATTTTGGAATTTGATATTTGAATTTTGTTACTTACTTCTCTACTGAACATAATAAGGGGAGATCATTAAATAAACAATTACACCAGTCACAGCAACATACAACCAAATTGGAAAAGTAATTTTTGCTATTTTCTTATGTTTATCAAACTTCGTGGCCAATGCGCGCACATAACTCACTAAGACAAGTGGAATGATTGCAATTGACAAAATGATATGCGTTATCAGTATAAAGAAATAAACATATTTAACTATTCCTTCTCCACCGAACTTTGTTGATTCCGAAGTCATGTGATAGGCTACATACATTCCCAAAAAAGCTACCGAACAACCAATAGCCATCTTCATCAAAAGCTCATGACGTTTTCTATTGCCGTTTTTTATAGCCATAACCGCCGAAACCAATAAGACAGCTGTAATTCCATTTATCGTGGCATAAATAGGCGGTAAAAATGACAAAGGTTCAACTTGAAAACCTAACTTTTTTAAGTTTACACTAAAAAGCAAAGCAACCACAACAGGTATCACAACCGAAAGCAGTACAATCCATTTATTATATTTCTGTTCTATCGTATTATTTTCCATTCTTTATTCTTCTATTTTTTTAATCTTTTCTCTTTATTCTTTTCTCTTTATTCTTTCAACAATGCTTGTATATCTTGTTGAATATCTCGAACCCCTTTTTTATCCAAACCATCATAATACAAAATTGGATTTCCAAAATCATCTTTTCTACATCTGATGTTCCCATTTTTGTCTATTAAGGCAAATAAACCGGAATGTTCAAAACCAGCTTCTATTTTACTATTTTCTCCTACATAAATATTAAACCCCTTGTTTGACAAATTATAAATATAGTCTTTATCGCCTGTCAAGAAATTCCAATTGGAGGATTTTACGCCCAATACTTTTGCATGTTCTTTTAAAACCTCCGGAGTATCGTGTTCTGGGTCAATAGTAATTGAAACGATTCCGAAATTTGGATTTCCAAAAAAAGTGTTTTGAATTGTTACCATATTGGCATTCATTTTTGGACAAATTGACGGACAAGTAGCGAAGAAAAACTCCAAAACATATACTTTCCCTTTGTATGAATCGCTTGTGATTCTTACTTTATCTTGATTTATCAAATCAAATTTAGGAGCGGCACCAATTTTAACTATTTTATCATTTTCTTCTGTTGAGCCACTCACTTTATCTAAGCGATCACTTTGAACTATACTGTTGTTTTCCATTCTGCTTATTATTTTTGGAACCGCATAAATTCCAAAAACAAGTATAACAAACGAAATCCCTATATATGATTTGTTTTTAAACATAGCTTATAGTTGTTTTGTTGCGTTATGATTCTTTTTTAAAGCTGCACGATATTCATAAAGAATAACCTTAAAATCGTCTAGCATTTCATTACTCAATTCTGCAGGATGAAAAGTACTGTAACCTTCTTTATAATCTTTTATTTGCTTTCTGCCTCTTAGGTTTCTTTCTTTATCAACAATATAAACATTGGGTGTACCCAAATCTGAATTCAAAGTCCCCTTTAATTTTAACTGATTATAATACGTTTTGATTTCTTCTGGAGTAGCGAAAACAAAATACCATTGACTGACATCAGTAAAAGCACCTAAAGCATCAACCACAACCTTAACATCCTTCTCTGTTCCCAAAGGAGCAATTACAACAAACTGCAAATCTTTGAAATCGTGGTATCTTTGGTAAATTTTTTCATTGAGGTTAAAATAATTCCCTCTATTTTTAAGGATTTCAGTACCCGAGAAACCTAGAATAGTGATTTTATTATTTAAACTTACTTTTTTACCATTTAAAGATTCCCAATTTCCTAAGTCAGAAATTTTTGAGGTAATGACAGGCAACTTTGTAAAACTATTTATACCTGAGGCAAAGAAAAGATAAGCAACAATTGGCAAAATAAAAAGAACAAACAGGACGATATTTTTTTTCATACGTAGATAATATTGTTTTTATTGGAATATGTAATTTGCATATCTTCATTTGTTATTGTGACAAATTAGTTGTCATGCTCATTTCATTATGTAATCTTATAGATTTAAAGTGCAAAAATAAAAAAAGGCACGCAATGCGTACCTTTTTTTTGAATTAATATCATGTTAAAAATTCCATTTAATGGTAGAATTTTTAAAAACCTCATAAACATAGTCCCCTTCTGTCAAGAGAATAAAAAGCAAATAACAAACTAAAAATATTAATGGGAAAACAACCGCATTTCTCAATGTCTTTTTTTCGCCTTCCATGTGCATGAAAGCCCATACAATATAATATGCTTTAACAAGTGTTAATATAATAAACAACCAGTTCAACAAACTCATACTTATAAAAGAATGCATATATAAAAAGTCTGGTCTAACGATACCAAAACCAACTTCAACTGTTGTAATTAAAGACAATAGACCAAAAACAGTCCAAATTCTTTTTTCATGTGATACATGTTCGTGTGACATAATGATAAATCTAAAATTAAACTAAGTAGAAGAATGTGAAAACAAATACCCAAACTAAATCGACAAAGTGCCAGTATAACCCAACTTTTTCGACCATTTCATAACTTTTTCTTTTCTCGTAAGTACCTAAAAGAACATTAAAAAATATAATGATATTGATAACTATACCAGAAAAAACGTGAAATCCGTGAAATCCTGTGATAAAGAAAAAGAAATCAGCAAATAACTTACTCCCATATTCATTATGAGTTAGGTTTGCTCCTTCTATAACTAGACTAGCTTGATTTAACCTAACCTGAGATTCTTCTCTAGATAGAACTGTTTTCTCCTTATCTTTATTAATAGACTCCGTTCTAATTAAAATATCAGGATGAGTTTTGAAACCCTCTTGAATTTCCGCAACTGTATAAGATGGAATAGCAGGCTCACTCATGAACCATTTCCCTTCACTCCTTGTCAGTTGTTCTCTTTCATCAGGCAACTTCGCAGCAAAATCAGCCAAAGCCACACGATGCCCTTCTTTATCAACAAACTGTAGCAAGCTACCTCCTGTTGTTTCAACAGCACCATATTCACCTTTGATAAAATTCTTCCATTCCCAAGCTTGAGAACCTACGAAGATCATACCTCCAATAATCGTTAGAAACAGATAAACGGCTACTTTATCTTTCTTCAATTGATGTCCTGCATCAACGGCCAAAACCATTGTCACAGACGAGAAGATCAGAATAAAAGTCATCAATGCCACATAATACATCGGAGCCGAAACACCGTGTAAAAATGGAAAGTGTGTAAACACCTCATCGGCTAATGGCCATGTTTCAATAAATTTAAATCTAGAAAAACCGTAGGCTGCTAAAAATCCAGAGAACGTTAAGGCATCTGATACGATAAAAAACCACATCATTAATTTACCATAACTTGCTCCCATTGGCTCATTGCCGCCTCCCCAAGTTTTTTCACTATTTGCAGTAGTAACTGTCGCTTCCATAAAAGTTATTCGTTAAAAAGTTCCCAAATTTACGTTTTTTTCTTATTTAAAGAAATATAAAAATAAAAATAAATAAACCCACAAGAAATCTAGAAAGTGCCAGTACATTGCACCTAGTTCTATTCCAAGAGTTTGAGTTGAATTATATTTTTGTTTAAAATGATTATAAATAATAATTAGCAATGAAATCATACCACCAGCAAGGTGAATCAAGTGTACCAGAACAACTATATATAAAAATGTGGTCGTGATAGAACTTGCGCTACCCGTAAAATAATACCCATTGGCAACGATTTGACCAAACCCCACAAATTGCAAAACCACAAACGAAATCCCTAATGCTAAAGTAGCCAAAAGAAATGAAGTTGTTGCATTTCTATTCCCTTTTTGAATCGTTTTTTTGGCCAAATGAAATGTAACACTACATCCCATAATAGCAATGGTGCTAAAATAAAAAGCAGAAGGCAGCTGAAAGTCTTTCAACCAATCGGCTCTGGATTGACTTACCACATAGGCGCTCGTAAGTCCTGCAAACATCATGGTCATACTTACCATGGCGAACAATAAAATCAATTTATAAGATCTTGCTGTTCTAGAATTGTACTCTTCAGTTGTCATTGTTATTTCCATAATTATCTTAAAAATTTATCTAATATATAAATCAATTGTAACAGCGTAATATAAGAAACACTTACCAGCATCAAAGTCCTTGCCGCTTTCGCCGTTCTTATTTTATACAATCGCACCGCATAATAAAGCATCCAAAGTCCAAGTAAAAACACCATAACTGCAGCGATAGGCGTAATAAACAATTTCCCGGTATATCCCAAAGCTGGCAAAAGAGAGGCTATAATCAACCAAACCGTATACAATATAACCTGCAATGCTGTTCCTTTATCTTTCTTTCCTGTAGGTAACATAAAAAACCCAGCCTTTTCATAATCTTCATACAAAAACCAACCGATAGCCCAAAAATGAGGAAATTGCCAAAAAAACTGTATCAAGAATAACGTTCCGGCTTCAATCCCAAACTCTCCTGTTGCCGCTACCCAACCCAACATAAAAGGAATGGCACCAGGAAAAGCACCCACAAAAACCGACAGTGAAGTCATAGTTTTAAGAGGTGTATAAATACTGGTGTATAAAAAAATAGAAATCGCGCCAAACATAGCCGACTTAGGGTTAATTGTATAAAGCAAAACAACGCCTATGATCGTAAGCAAACTGGCAACAACCAAAGCGACATTGGGCGACATTCTGCCAGAAGGAACGGGACGATTCTTGGTACGATCCATCAATAGATCCAAATCCTTCTCAATCACTTGATTGAATGCATTGGAAGCTCCTACCATACAATATCCGCCAATTGTCAGTTTTAACAAAACCACCCAACTAAAAGGATGCTCATCATCAAAACCAAGAACATAACCGGCAATAGAAGAAAAAACAACACTTATAGCTAACCCAGCTTTCGTAATTGCTTTAAAATCAATATAAATAGACTTGACTGAATAGGACTTTTGTGTTGTGATCAATGCGGAAAAATTTGTGTATTTTTTGAAATCTGGTGCAAATATACAAATTAGATTCAAAAATGGTCAATGAAAACAGAGAATGAAAATTTTCGATTTTTTTTAATCCGTTTTTACGGCACAATTGTTTTGCAAACACATAAATGATTCAAAGAAATAACAAACAATTAAAAATTAATCAAAAAACAAATATCCTAATAGTCAAAATACCAATTAAACACATCCGATCTAAAACCAATGGAAAACCAAGTTGTTTTTTCTTTGAAATGCAATGCCGTGTCCGTCGTCGGATCGAAATTTCTATATAAAAAACTTCCAAAGAATTTAAAATTTGTCGCCGGATTTACTAAATAACCCGCTTGCACTTCTGAAATAAAAACACTTGTTTTATTACCCTGTCCCACTAGAACTCCCTTATCCAAAGGTCTGGCTACATCATAATCTTTATAAATGTTTTGCCCATAATTGTATTTATTATCGGGAGTATCATAATCAAAACCGCGAGTTCCAAAAGTAAATTTAGCATTTGCAAAAAACCTATCTTTATGATAATAGCCCAATACAACCAGCTCTTCAAAATTACCACCCCATTGGTGCCCCATACTTTGGTTGTTATGTCCATAATTTGTAATAGCCTCACTATGCGAATACACATAGGGACGCACATGGTTAAATTCAAGCTGCAGCAATAAATTATCAACCTTAAAGGCATTGTAATATTTCGCGCCTAATTGGTATCCGTATTTATTTTTCCAGCTTTTCTCTCCGCCTGTCATATCACTAACGGAAAATTCATCCAAAAGAAACTGCCCATACAGATTGACATGATTATTCCATTTATATTTATAAGTCAATCCCAGAAGCGCATTTCCACTTTTAGAAGAAGAAGAAAACTCTACCGCACGATAAAAGATAATCGGATTTACAAAATTCATATCAAATCCTCTACCATTCGAATTTGTCCAAACTACTGATTCAAAAAAACCAAGATTCAATCGATTCGATACATTCCAACTTAAATAGTGATTGGCCATATATTTTGAAGCGTATGTCTTTTCCATTGTCACCTCCGGACGTACATCCTTGAGAAACATATAGTTTACCGTATATTTTATTTTCCAAAAATTTGCATCAATTTTAAAATAAGGATACGGACTAGCACCATCACTTTCCATCAAAGAACGATATCCATCACCTAAAAAATTCTTACCATACCCCAACTGCAAATCCAGAAATTTACTGGCATTATACGTTAAATTCGCATCGGCCATAGGAAAATCAAAGGCATCAGAATTATACGGTTTTGCAATTCCAATACCAGGCACAATAGCGGGATTTCCTCCAGAAGGTTTTAAGGAAATGGCATATTGATTGTAGTAATCGGCAAAACGACCTTGACTTTCATAAAAGGTGGTGGTAAAATTTAAATTTTTCCCCAGTCCTCCCTTAAAGTTAAGCGCCCTGGTATTTACAAAAGTAAAAGAAGAACTACTAGGATTTGAAATTCCCGCTTGTACATCGAATAAAAAATTCAAAACAAACCAATAGCCTTCGCCTTGAATTTCAGCTAAGTTCTCGTTCCACAATTTTCTTCCCCACCAACCCGAAGTCTTTTTTTGAAGGCTTTCGTTTACTTTATTAAAATTATAATATTTCTCGACTTCCGCATAAGTATATGGCTTGGAAGCGGTATGGCTATTACTGCCTATTTTATTTAATGCACCGTCAAACTGCGCATAATAACTATGTGAAAACGGGATACTCAAATGACTTTGAAATTGTGGATTGTCAAATCTTTTATAAACAATGCTGTCCAGTTCCGTCAATCCCGCATTTATATTAATATTTTCTTTCTTGGCCAAAGCATCAGCTGCTATCTGCTCAGGAGTCATCAAAGGAATCGTTATGGCTATATTAAACTTAGAATAGGTCGCAACGCCATCATAAGTAGGCGGTTCAATTTTAGAAAATTTACTGAAAACGTTTTTTGTTTCTATAATTAATTCCTCATTATTCGAATTTATATATAAAACTTTAAAAACGCCATTGGCATCCACTTCAAAAAGCACCTTTATTGTTCCTTGATACTTATTTTGCATTAGATTTTCGGGAACTTTAAAATTTTGGTAAACAAAACTTTGGACTTCATTATAGAAACAATTTTCCAAATCTTTTTCATGCAAATTTTTACAACTCGGAAAAACCGGAAAACGCTCGTCAGAAAATCCAGATTGTCTTGAATTCGTATTTTGTGCCTTTATAAAAAAAACAGAAATAAAAAACAGAAAAGTTAAAAGTCCTTTGTTCATTATAATTTTATTATCTAATTAATATTGAGAAGAAGATTCTTGACCATTAGCAATGGCTTTTGCCCCCGAAGTTCCAATTCGTTTTACACCAAGCTTAATCATATCAATGGCTTCCTGATAAGTTCGCACTCCTCCAGCAGCTTTCACAGGAAGTGGCGAAGCATTTTCAAGCATTAATAAAATACTGGGTACGGTGGCACCATTTGGCAAATTGTTTTCCGTTTTATAAAAACCTGTAGATGACTTAACAAAAACGGACTGAAAAGAGTCTTCTTTAAAATTAGAAATCACAACATTTTTGATCAGGGCAGACAATTGAACAATTTGTAAATCATTAAGCGCGGCAACTTCTATAATCCATTTTACAATTTTATGATTCGCCAAACCCAATTGCGTCCCTTTTAAAATTTCTTCTTTAACCAATGTTACATCTCCGTTTTTAAAGGCCTCGTAATTACACACAAAATCTAACTCATCTGCACCATTTTCAATACATGTAAGCGCTTCTTCAAGTTTCGCTTCTATACTGGATCTCCCTTCCGGAAAATCGATTACGGTTCCAACTTGCACTTTTGAATTGGCACTATCAATCATTTTTTTAGCTAAAGCAACTCTATTTGGCCGTATCATAATAAGCTTAAAATCCTCGTCGATTGCTTCTTGAATAAAACCTTTGGCTATGAGTTCGTTTTCACCTTCGGTTAAACCCGCTTGTTCTGCCGTTTTTAAATACGTTGAATCTAAATAGTGTTTAACATCCATAGCTTTTATGATTTATGAAGATTGATACCTTTTTTGGCAAAATTACATTATTAGAATGAGATAGAATAATGAACCCCTTATTCAAAACAAAAAATCCCACCGAAGTGGGACTTAATTATTAAAAACTCTATTTAAGAAATTGAATTTATTACATATTACTATTACAAAAATCGCCAATACCGATCCAATCGTATTTGCAATAACATCAAAAACATCTCCTTTTCTAGTTTTTGTATAAAATTCTTGAAGAAATTCTATACTTATCCCAAATACAAAAGACAAGAAAAATGAATAAAGCAAAAGTTTTCCAAAGGTACTAGATGGCAATTGTTTCCTAAAAAACAAAAACCAAAGTAGTGTAAAACCAAAATGAAAAAAGGAATGAACACACTTATCTAAATTCGGAATTGTAATACCCGGTAAATCACTAGCTTTCTCTAAACAAAAATAGGCTATAACACCAGTCCACAATAAAGCTATTGCAAATAATAATTGTTTAGGCACCAATAAGTTCTTTGTATGACTCACTTGAAAGCAATTCTTCAATTTCGGATACATTTGAAATTTTTATTTTGATCATCCAACCAGCTCCATAAGGATCTGCATTAACACTTTCAGGATTGCTTTCTAAAGCATCATTAAAAGCGATAATTTCTCCAGATAAAGGAAGAAACAAATCAGAAACCGTTTTTACAGCTTCAACAGTACCAAAAACTTCATCTTTTTCTAAAGTTTGATCCAATGTTTCTACTTCAACATATACAATATCCCCTAATTCTTTTTGTGCAAAATGAGTTATTCCCACTGTAGCAACATCACCTTCAATACTAACCCATTCATGATCTTTTGTGTACTTTAAATTTACTGGTATGCTCATAAAATAATAATTGATAAATTAATGATTAATTTTTTTATACAAATGTAACAATCTTCTCAACAAATTACCTTTAGATTCACAAATTAATTCCCAAAAGTATACCGAAGCGTAAATCCAGATCCAATATTGGTAAGAGGGAAAGAAGTTGAAATAACAGGTTTAGAAAACGAATGTCTATAATAAAATATAATCGTTAGATTTTTACTTAGAGAATAATCGGCTGTGGCATTTAAAGTCCAGATATTCTGACCTCCTGCCAATTGATTATTGTCATAATCCAAATATCTCACAATAGTTTGATTATCCCTTAAGGTTAAATCTGCCTTTATGTTTATATCACTTTTTATAACTCCTGTTGGATTATCCGCCAATGTAGAGGAGAAAGTCACATCTTTAATTCGATATCCTAAACCTACCACATACTCCAAACCATGAACCTCTGTCAACAAATTATTATCAAAACTCATGGACAAAGCTCTGTCTTTATTGACCTGCGTCAACAACTTAAAGGAATTTTTTAATTCGAAATCAATTCTCAAAAGCGGATTGAATTGCTCCACCAATGTGATGTTGGACATAATAGTTGGATTGTAATAATTCCCACTATCATCAACTCCGTTTGGATTTTTTGTATAATTAAAATTGGATCTAAAAGAATTTACGGTATAAGAAGCTCTGTAATTTTGCTGCAAAGAAAAACGCTTAAATGTTTTTTTGAAAAACTCATATCGCATTAATCCGTTATATTTAATGGCCCAGTTTGGAATTGGTACATTTCTAAAAATACCAAGCGATACATTATCGGCATTACTGCCAGAATAGGCTGCTAAAAACGACGGCAACAACACTGCTTGATTTGAGCTATTATATCCCAATGGATACCCATCTGTTCCAATATTACTAGGATTATTTAAATCAATCCCTTTTTCCAGGGCGAGCCTATTGGCTACAACAATTCTATTGTTTCTAAAATCATCAAAAGCAGCTGACGTATTTTCATCACTTGTTTTAAAAGACGTCTTTATTAAAACTGTCGAGATCGAAAAAATACCGAAACTATATGGTGATCTAGGATTATATATCCCATCAGTAACATCATATTGTTCCGAAAAATTTTCGGAATAGGCGCGATCTGCCAAGAAATCAATTTTAAAATCAGGAGTCAGCTCCACATTTGCAGAACCCTTAAATATTTGATTAGTGACTTGTGTGAAATTTTGATTAAACTCCTCATAATTTGTCAACCATCCACTTTTTGCAGCGTCATATCTGATATCATTTTGGCTTCCAAAGACAAATCCCAAGGTAGGTTTTGAAGATCCAAAAAAACCAACACTTGGTAAAAAACCAGGCAGAACAGTTCCTTTATCTTCCTTAAAACTAAGCTGTATAGTTTTTACACTAGTCAAAACACCTATTAATCCATCTAAGAAAAGATTTCTATTAATATTTTTGAGAACATCCGTTTTCACAACTTTCTCACCAGGTTTTGGGACAGTAGGCTTTGGCGCAATACTTGATTTTTTAGAAAGTCCTATATATTTATATAAAGACTCCATATTGAAAGTTGTATTCAGACTGGTCGAATTTGAATTTTGCACTGTATTCCCCAAATTATAAGTGTTCCCTTCAATCTCAATATTAGTCAATGCAGTTGAAGCACTCTGCCAACTATAATCTCCAGTATAAGACAAACTCGCTTTCACAAAACTAAGTGCAGGAATTTTATACAATGGAATATCATAATTCAAAATAAATTGTTG
>Ga0184629_10000262_pt1 | contig 23354 bp, 13 predicted proteins | sample PLM4_32_b1_FD_133158 | JGI IMG/M metagenome (GOLD analysis project Ga0184629, IMG submission 133158) | Groundwater sediment microbial communities from an aquifer in East River, Colorado, USA - PLM4_32_b1 | ecosystem: Environmental > Terrestrial > Soil > Riparian zone | place: USA: East River...
CAAGACGTAATTTCATGTTAATGATTTTTAATGAGGGAAGTTAATCAAATTAAGAGGTGTCAGCATCGCCAACGATGAGCGTCTCAGCCTTATCAATATTTTATGGATTAGCAGCCGATACCCATACACCGTTCAGCATCACTTTTTTAACTTTGCGCATGGCTTTAATATCGTCAAGGGGGTTGCCTTCCACTAAAATAATATCCGCTATTTTTCCTTCTTCAATACTGCCCAGCCTCTCCTCTATTCTGAAAAACCTTGCGTTTTCAATAGTGGCTGCCTGTATTATTTCCATATTACTAAGACCCGCTTCGTGAAACAATTCCATTTCCCGAAAATATGCGAAACCTAACTCGGCATAAGGCACCCCGGTGTGCGATCCAACAACAATCCTCACACCTCCTTTTTTTGCCAGGCCAACAAATTTCACCATGTTCTTGAATGCATTCACCTCGATACTATCCCCTTTGTCAGCCTGCCTTTCAAATACAGCGAGGGTAGGCGTTACAAACGTCTTCTTATCCGACAAAAACTGAATAAGGGAATCTGCTACAATGTTGTTATCAAAATTCAGGGAGTTCCAGACCTCGTACCTTCCGCGGTTTCTTGCTTGGTTGTCGGCCATGATCAGTTGTTTATATTTTTCAGCTTCACGCCATGGAAGCAAACAGGTTCCAAATGAGGTGATGTGCTCTATGCCATCCACCCCGGCATTAATAGCATCTCTTGCATTCGTGATTTCTAAATGAGCCGTTACGGGCAATCCGTAAAGATGTGCAGTGGTACAAACTTCTTTGATGATCTCAACCGATAATCGGAAATATACTTTGATCGCAGTTGCTCCCTGACTGGCAAAACGATGCACCGCTAAACGACCCTCTTCAGGATCATTTACCAAATATGAATCCTCAGGATAAGCCGGAGGATAGGTGTCGAGATGTGGACCGGTGAGAAATAACCTTGGTATAGACTTACCTGTTGCTCTGACGCTGTCATAATTATTCATCCAGGCCCCCGGATCTCTGACCGCGGTGATCCCGCGACCTAAAAAAAGTAGCGGAACTTCCTGGCTGTAATCATTATGAAAATGGGCATCGATCAATCCAGGGAGTAGCGTGAGCCCTTTCACCTCTAATATCTCTGCCTCTTTTGGAATATCAATATCTTCTGCCCTCCCCGCAAATTCAATCTTATTGTTCCTGACAACAACGCAGGAGTTTTGTATAGGACTGCCCCCATTCCCATCAATTAAAGTTGCGCCAACGAGCGCAATAACTTTATCACCTTCTGCGATCTCCTTTTCATTTAACTCATGTATGATGATTTTAGAATAGGTATCTGAAGATTCGTTCTTAACCTTACAAGAGAACAAAATGATGACAAAAACTATTGATGTGTATTTCATTCTTATGGTATAAGTAATATCGTTTTTTGGGTAAACCTTATTTTATGACTTTGTTTAAAGTCGTGGAACCTGGGGCAAGCACCAATACCCAGTCGTGATGCCCGTTACTATTAATTCCAGGAGGAGTGAATTTACGTGTTCCTTTATTCGTAAAAGGTGAACCTGGAATTTTAGTGTTGGTAGCGCTCGTCGGATCAAACCAGGTACCTTCTATGGTTTTCCCCATACCGGTCAAATCCACCGTGATGTCACCGGCGTGAGCGGGAGGAACATAGGCGACAAGAAGTGTTCCTGACGGTGTCGCTGCAGCAGAAACGTAGTCGGCATCTGAATCCATCCCTCCACCATCTGTGATGAGGTTTCTCATCCCATTCAGCCCTGAGGGTACGAGGTCCCACCAGGTGATTGACTTTATGAAACTGTTCAGCCGTCCCATATCACGGGCCCCGGGTGTATCAAGGTGATGCCGCCAGTGGGGTTCAACAAAAGGCCATACATAACCATTGCCGGCGACGTAACCACCGATCGTACTTAGCCAACCCCACCACTGGAATCTTCTCACGGGCTGGATAGCATGGGGATTAACATGGTTACCATCCGGACCTTCCTCATCGTAGGGTTCTTCCAGCAGATAGGCTGGTATTACAGGAGTATGTGAATAGGCCAGGCGCCCGAGGGCTGGCAAGCTCGTATGACCCCAAGTATAGGTACCGTTGAGTGTCATCTGGTCACCAAAGTCTTTCTGATCAGTACTGTTCTGTCCCGAGTCTGCCTCTCCACTATAGAAAATGGACTGCTGTCCTGAAACGCTTTTTAGTCCTCTGATGAGCGCACCCTCTGCATTTCGTTGTGAAATAGTAAAACGTCCCATGTCTCCGAGCAGCATCCAGACAAGATTTTTCTGATTTCTGTAACGGCTGGCAATCCAGGCACCGTAAGCCTCTGATTTAGTCGTGCCATTCGCGATGAGTTCCTCCATCCATCCCTGATTGCTGCCGACATAACCCACGTAAGCCGGGAAAAAGAATACGAGTATACCCCTGGATTCACAGTACGAAAGAAAAGTGTCCACATAGGTCCAGTATTTTTCGTTGGGCGTTGTAAGGTCCGGGGCTTCTTTATTAATGTCGGAGTAAACAAGGGATCCTGCCCAGTCCGAACCATCCAATTTTTTTAAGAAGGGCATATCTCCATCGCCATTGAAGGGTGGATGGTTTCCGCGAGGATCATGGTCGAGAACATGCATCTCGAGTGAATTGTATCCTAGGGAAATACAACTGTTGATGAAGGTTTGATAACCGGTGACTGGTTGTGAAATAATGAACCAGGCTGTTCTTCCGAGAATAGGGAAAGGTTTATCGTTTTGATCGATAAGATAACGTCTGTTTGCACTAGCCTTGAGGGGAAAAGCAACACGTAAGCTATCCAACTTATCACGACTATAGTTTGGCTGCGCATACGTTCCTTCCAATGTCAAAGACAGACAACTGAACAGGACAAAATATAAATAGATCGTCTTTTTGTTCTTCATTTTATAATGATTTTACAAATAGGTTTTCTTATAGTACTCCAGATACTCGCTGAGTCTTTTTAAATATCCCTCCAGGTCTAGTTTTTGCTCATCGTAAAAGAGGTAACTCATATCGGGTTGGCGGTTGGCAAAATGTCTTGCCCGATCCTGCTGAAAGAAGTATTGCTTTTCCGTTGAAGTTAGTCCTTTTGGCAAACGGACCTTTTCCCAGGTTGTAACCAATTCGCTAAAAATAGTTTTCCTTCGATCCAGACTATTTTCTATGAGTGTAACAGCTTTTTCCATCTCCTGATAAGCCAGGGCATGACTTTCGAAATGGAGCTTGTTGGCTCGTGAGATCAGGCTTTCCAATACTGAAAGATCTTTATAAGTCTGGGTGGTGTGCCAGATTAATTTGGCGATTGATCTGAAAACTTCAAAGTCATATCCATTCTTTACACCCGCTTTTAGATTGCCTTCAATAATAAGAAGCGCGCGTTGCATTTTTTCGTCCATCGCCTGCGATTGTTTTATCATCACGCTATACTGGCTGTTCCAGAAAGGATCAAATTCCAATGCATCCCCTCTGGGAAGATCGGGCAGCCGAGTTTTTCCGATATCGCCGTAGTGCCAGACTTTTCGTTCAAAGGTTGACATATAATAATACGCTCCTTCATTTAATAAATTGAAGAGTTCGCTCACATTCTCCGCTTTTGCTCCATAATAGTCTTTAAAAAATGAATCCTGTAACTCATTTAATGCTGGCGCACGTCCGTTCCATGAAAATGCCGCGGCGGTGACAAAGCGCAGCATCCAAACCTGATTGTGCAATCCGGAGTCATCCCAGGAGGTACAGATGATGCCATCAAATACACCGGAATCAGAAATTGTTTTTAAGAACTGATGGGAGTCTTGTAAGCTTCCGGGAGTTTTAATGTCATTTTCTTCCTTAAAAGAATAAGGTAAGAACAAGTGCTCAATGCCGGGGTTAGGATCGTAACCATAAACTTTAAACCCAAGTGATTTTGATTTTTTTGCAAATGTAAAATCAGACTTTTCGTATTCATAACTTTCGGTCAGTACCAGGCCCTTTTGCGGTTGAATACCGATGGCAGGCGAATGATTCATTTCCCATCCCATGGGCGGTTCCCAAACCATCACTTGTCGGCCAGATGATCTTAAATACTGAGCAGCTCTGTTAACAAATAATAGATATACGCCACTTCTGCCAATTGCCGCAGCTTTCGCTTTGCAGGCATCACATGAAGCAAGTTCATAGGTCTCGTCACTTCCGATGTGAATGTAGGTTGATCCCGGCGTTGCTTTGATCGCATCTTTCCAGAGATCAAAAAGTAATTCATACGTGCCATCCTTCAAGGGACAGAACTCCCAGTTTGAAGAAGCGATCTCTCTCAAGGGAGCATACTTTGGCCATTTTAATATAAAGCTTACATGTCCTAAACCCTGAACCAATGGCACGAGTTGAATATGGTATTGGCGTGCATAGGTTGTAAAGTGTTGCATCTCTTCCAGGGTAAAAGCACCCGGTGCACCAATCTCAGGATGAGAAGGGTATGCTAATTTGTCTTCCCATTCCCATACCAGCATATTGATTTTATAATGCGCCAGATCGCGGATGAAACTTTCAACGTATTCTTTCCTGTCCTGATGGTGCTTGGTGTCATAATGAACGGCGCGTTCTTTTATGGAAGGCCAGTCTGTAATTTTTAATCCCGGAATTTTGTAGCCCTGGTTTTCTGTTTGAATTAATTGAAGCAAAGTTTGTACGCCGTAGAACAAGCCAGCAGCGCTATTGGCTCTGATCAGCATTTGTCCGGAAGTAACGGATAAATGGTATCCTTCTTCTCCGATCCGTTTCTCAGCAGCCTTTCGTGTCAGCATAACCGATCGATTGGAGGGCATAGTGCTGATGGAGGCATGGATATTAAAATCCTCCTGAAGATTACGGACGAGTTCCGCTGCCGTGAATCTATCGTCAGAAGTGGCATTTTTATCGACTACAATTTGAAGGTCTTTCGGAAAGTAAAAGCTTTCACCCGTAACAATGACTTCCTGTGGATAAGGAATAACACCCAATCCGGAATCCGCCAATTCAATTGCCAGACTTTTACAGGAGAGCAGAAGAGCAAGTTGAAATAATAAGAATATCAGGAGCGACGATTGACGGTTTACTTTCATGCTCAGCATTTGACGGATTAGATGTTCCTTCTCCTTTCAATGACCCATTTCCATTAGAATCTCAGATATGAAAACATCTTCATGCTTTAAGGTGTGTACATAACCAATTCATTAAAATAGAGTTAGGCGCCTATCTTATCTCAATCTAATACTAAGTTGGGTAAAGCGGTGCGAATAATTTTTGGGAGGTAAAAAAAGAATGTTGTGTTGGGCTCTTGGAGATATTGATTTTAAGGTGCCACGCTTTCAGGCATCGAAAAAAACCTTAAACGCAGGTTCTTCGGAAAAATTTATTGAACTTGATGGAGGCAATTTCGCGGGCCTTAGGCATTGAGAAACATCTAGTAAACGAAAATGTGCTTTCTTTTGATCCCATAAAAAAAACAGGTCATGCAACAAAAACAACTTTTCTTAACCATGATTACTGGTCTATTTCTTCCGGTATTATTGCTTGCACAACATGCTGAGCATGCAGCACATACAACAGCAAGTGTTATTGCTGTAGAACCGCAGCCACTCCTTGCGCAGGCAATCCGCTTACAGGACGCCTTATCTTTTTTAGGTAGTTCTTTGTCATCAGACGATGCAAACCGACTTAAAGCATTGCAAAACAAAACGCTTACACCCGAAACCGTAAAAGTTATCCAGGAAATTCTGGACCCTTATTGCCTGGCTATCATAAGTATAAATCCGGAAGCACGGGTAAAAGTCGCCAGAGGGCCGGCCACTGCAAAATTGATTCAGGGAGGTTGGACAAGTTTTCTGGTCAAGGTAAACAATGATGCGGGCGTTACCGCTCAACTCGAAGTAGAAAGTCCTAATTCGGCTTCGCCCTTGCATGCACCGACGTCCAGCATGGACTCGCGGGTAAAACCGGAAAACATTATCACGCCCGGTCAGGCAGGTAATCGTTTTCTTGAAATGCAGATATATCGCAATCGTCCCCTTCTGTCCAACCTTTCCGGACTTAAGTTAGAGTATGCAGTCCTGCAGATTTATAGCAAAGATCCTGGGCAACGGGAAGCAGAAATAGGTTTTAATATTGGACAGGGCACTCAGGACATAGGTTTCCGAAATACGATCAATATTCTTTTCAACATAAGTCCTTCCGTGAAGGTCACCTTTGATGTCAAAGACGATGATGGCTCTCCTACCATGGCTTCATTCCTGATTACAGATGGAATCGAACGCATCCTGGACAGTACACATACCATATCGAAAGCCGGTTTTCATTTGGCTGCGGCCCAGTATGAATTTCGATTTTCCGGGGAATATAAGGTTCCAGGAACACTGACAGGAATTTATCCGCTTCCATCCCGGCGTGTGGCCGCGTTGGATGAGTACCCGGATTTCTTCTTTCAGCCTCAGGTCTATCGCACGAATGGAGAACATGTTCAACTTCCGCCCGGTAAATACAACGTTACATTTACGCGTGGCCCGGAATACATTACGCAAAGCAGACAACTGGTCATACCGTCTGGCGTAACTTCCTTTGATGCATCCTTTCAACTGAAACGTTGGATTGACATGGCTAAACTCGGATGGTATAGTGCCGATCATCATGTCCATGGCGCAGGCTGCAGTCATTATGATAGTCCGGAGGAGGGTGTGCCACCAAAGGATATGTGGCGTCAGGCAGTGGGTGAAGACTTAAATGTTTCTGCTGTTTTAGCCTGGGGACCCAGTTGGTATCATCAGAAGACTTTTTTTACGGGTAAGGATCATCCGCTTTCCACAACGAAGAACATTATGCATCATGACGTGGAGGTATCGGGTTTTCCTTCCTCCCATGCTGGTCATGTTGTGCTGCTCCGTCTGAAAGAAGATGACTATCCGGGGACTACAACAATTGAAGAATGGCCGAGCTGGACGTTACCCGTATTGTCCTGGGCCAAATCACAAAACGCCATCGTAGGATATGCTCATTCAGGTTGGGGGTTGGAGCCGTTGGAACCAACACAAGATCTCCCTAATTATGTAATACCTAAAATGGACGGAATAGGAGCGAATGAATACATCGTCACGGTAACGCATAATGTCATAGATTTTTTTAGCGCGGGCAACACGCCTGCTCCATGGGAATTGAACATGTGGTATAACACACTCAATGCCGGCTTTAGAACAAGACTCAGCGGTGAAACCGATTTTCCCTGTGTGTATGATGAACGTGTTGGATTGTCCCGCAGTTATTTTAAACCCAATGGCCCGTTAAGTTACGATAGCTATGTAGAAGCTATAAAGAACGGCCGATCTTATGTGACCGATGGTGGATCGCACATCATTGACTTTTCTGTGAATGGAGTAGAAGCCGGAACAAAGAACAGTGAGGTGACGCTTAAGGGTAAACAATCGGTGAAGATTACAGCGCGTGTTACGGCTAATCTTCCTGCACAACAAGATGAAACAGGAGAAGCCATAGCCCGCAGAAGTTTGGCTGAACAACCTTATTACCATATCGAAAGGGCCCGAATTGGAAAAACCCGAAACGTCCGGGTTGAACTCCTCGTGAATGGTGAACCTGTCGAGGCAAAAGAAATAGTTGCGGATGGTAAGTTGAATAATGTGAACTTCTCCTATGCCATCAATCGTTCCAGCTGGATATCCCTTAGAGTTTATCCCAGTTCGCATACCAACCCTGTTTTTGTTATTGTGGATGGGAAACCTATTCGTGAGCAGCGAAGTGCGGAATGGTGTCGTAAAACAGTGGATCAATGCTGGAAAATGAAGGAATCCAAATTTCGTTTGGAGGATCGCCAGGCTGCTTTAGCGGCTTATGATCATGCCAGAAAGGTTTACGATACAATAATTCAGGAGTCTTCATCAAAATAATCCCCAAGTTTTTAACATGGATCGATATTATGGCATAGCAGGTTGTGAACATTCAAGCAGACATGATATTGCTTGGTCCTTAAACAAATGACACTATCATCTTCCAGTCAATGGAACACCCCAACGAGAACGAATAAATTGGAAATTGGCTGCATGCCGTCATGCACAGATTAAAGTTCAGTGCATGTCGCGGACGAATGGAAGAGGCTACTTTCCAAGAGTGTAGGCGGGTAAGATAAAAAGCACAACCCTTCCGAGGCGCGGAAGGGCACACCCTGTGTAAGCAGCATGATAGTTATGAAATGTTTGAACGTCAACGAAAATTATAGACACATGAAAATAGGTTATTTACTTCTGCTTGGTTTACTAGCGTTTCAGTGCAGCAAGAAACAACCCCTATCCTTGCAACCAACCGACAATCCTGTATATATAGAGAACACCGCTTTTACCTCTATCGAAGATTTATCATCGCCAAAATTTAAGGCGCTGAAGGAAAAGTATCGATTGGATACTGTTTTTCATGGGGAAGAGGATGAGTTCAAAAGAATGTTGCTCCTTCGCGATTGGATCAGGAAGATAATGATGATCAGTGATTTTGAAGCATCTTATCCCGGAGACGGATATCCGGAAAATATTCTCGAGGCTGCGCTGAATGGCAACGGCTTTCATTGCGGTCATTATATGATTGTTCAAAATGCGGTTATGAATTCCTATGGTTATGTTACACGGTGCCTGGGCGCAGGGCCAGGTGTAAAGGGAGGACCTGACGGACATCATGGCATTAACGAGATCTGGAGCAATAAATTTCAAAAATGGTTTTTATCCGATGCAAAATACAATCATCATTTTGAAAAGAATGGAATTCCATTGTCAGCATTAGAGATCCGCGATGAGTACTTAAAGAATAAAGCGGCCGATATTATATTAGTTAAGGGCCCGGATCGTAAGCCTATAGAAGAAGATGGTGTAGCCAATGCAAAAAAAGAGATCATAAAAATAAGTAAAGAGAAATTTGCGCAAACCTATACCTGGATAGAATGGGAGGCCAGCAACGACAGGTTCACCGTCTGGCCTGCCCGTGGAGGTGAATTAGATACTTTAAACATGTATTCAGATGAGTATTTCAAAAACCATACCTGGATATGGGACGGGAAACCACATTGGGCATATAATACGGGACTGATGAGTTTGGTCAATGATCGTAAAGCAATAGAATGGACACCCAATACCATTAAAGCTGACGTTAAAATTGAAGGCGATATTGCGTCCATAGTGTTGAATTCCAATACACCGAATCTTAGGACCTATCAAATGCAAGAATCTCCTGATGGAGAATGGAAGGATATTTCAAATCCGTTATCGATAACATTAAAGAATGAAAGTAATGAAATGACTTTCAGGTCGATAAATCTTGCTGATGTCCCCGGTCCAGCCTATAAAGTTATTATTGCAAAGTAGAGGCAATTTCACTAAAGAACGCAAAGTTAATCCGCAAAGAGCGTTAAGAATATCTTTTGCGGCCTTTGCGTGCCTCTCCTCTGCGTCCTTTGCGTGAAATATTATTTAGAATCCTTAAATCCGATTGTAAAGAGAATCGTCACAACAAGGGAGAAGATAAGCGGGATGATCCAGAACAATTGCCACTGTGCAAGGGTAGCTTCAGTGGTTCCTCCCATAATATTATTGTATATCCAGCCGGAGGTGAGGGTTCCTAATCCCTGACCCACACCATAGGAGATCAGCACAAAAAATCCCTGCGCCTGTGCGCGTATGGCTGGAGTTGCCTTTTTGTCGATATACACCTGGCTGGCTACATAAACAAAATCATAACACGCTCCATGCAAAAGTATGCCAGTGATGAGCATCCATACTACCGCATCCGGCGCCCCTAAGGCGAACAAGGCATAACGGAGGGACCAGGCAAGTAGTCCGGACACCATAACCCATTTTATGCCCAGTTTCCGGAAGAACCAGGGCATCAGGAGCAGGAAGAGCACCTCAGACATTTGGCCGAATGTCATTTTGAAAGCCGGATCGGAAATGTCTGCCGCTTTTAGAAAAATAGGGACATATGGGAAATAGATGGAGAAGGGTATACTGATGAGCAGAAGTCCTATGATAAAGATTACGAATGGTCTGGAGTTTAATTGTTTAAGGGCATCCAGTCCGATAATGTCGCGGAATGACATTTTTTTACCGGCATCTTGTGGCGGAACATCCGGAAGTGTGAAGCTATAGAGTCCCATAAGTATGCCCCCCGCGCCGGCTACATACATGGGTAGCGCAGTATCATCGCCGTGTAAAAAATAGCTGACGATAATACCTGCGCCAATCCAACCAAACGTACCGAAGAGCCGGATGAGAGGAAACTCTTTCTCTTTATCGACTACCAGGTGAAAGGCCGTTGCTGCGGCAAGCCCGACGGTAGGCATATAACAAAGCATGTGAAACAGAAGGAATAGCAAAAACAATGGGGGAGAAGTTGTGCCTAGCCAGGGCGCGCAAATCACAAAGATCCCGCTTAAGATATGCATGACTCCCATGACGCGTTGTACTGAAAAGTACCGGTCGGCGATCATTCCCATAAAAAAGGGAGAAACAATAGACCCAATTGGGCTCACCATGTAGGCCAGGTAGATGATGCCACCCATACCGTGGCTGTGCATGTAGTTGCCTCCGGTTGCATACCATGACCCCCAGATAAAGAACTGGAGGAACATCATCCCCATAAGACGTACTTTTATGAACCTATGCATGCAGGTTGCATGGCTTGTTAGTGGGATATAGCTGTGTCATTTATACCAACGCCGGTTTGGAAGTGCCCGTCTTTTTTACAGCGGCAACCTTGTTCAGCAAATTTTTCATATAACGCATGCCGCGGACCGTTGCTTTATCAATTTCTTCGACTCCGCAGATCTGATGATTACGGATCATGGGCAGGCAGTATTCGGAAACGAGGTAACCACTGTATCCGTGTCGATACAAGCCTTCGATAAAGGCTTCATAGTTGATCTTACCACCGTGAAAAGGAGCAGGCTCTTGAAAAATTTCACCATCCGGGCCTTCACTGAAATTCCAGGCTCCGTAATGTGTATATAGAATGTGCTGGGCACATTTCTCTACTGCTTCCCGCACATACTCTGTCTTCTGCCGGTCGGAGAAGAGAGGGACATCCATACATAGTTTCACATTTTTCCGATCGACTTCCTGCATCATGGCCAGCGTATCCTCATATCCAGGATTCAGTACTGGTGCATGATTTTGTAATAATAGGGTTATCCCCATATCAACGGCCTGGTCTGCAACCTCACGGATACCTGTCACAGCGCGGTCCCAGACTTTGAGGTCAGTGGCATTTACCGGCTTGAAATAATTGCCCCTTTCGTAAGGTGCATAGCTTGCCAGTGCTTCTTCATCATTGATGATTCCAGGCCAAGCTGCAAAGATCTTCACCATGTCAACTCCCAGATCACTGGCGAGCTCCAATACCATCCGCATCATGGCCAGGTTATTTTCCCGTTCTTCCATATGCCGGCTGCAGAAGTTGCTCATGCTTTCCACACCGCATAGAGTTATACCTTCATCGGCGGCCACGGCCTTCAAGCTTGCGCGATCTGCTTTGGTAAGGTCAAGGGGAGAACCGATGGGCCGTTTTGTTTCGATGGCAAGTCCTTCAAACCCCATGGACTTGGCTTTGTGAACTTGTTGTTCGAGGGTTAGTGGTTTGCCGGAATAAAACAATCCGGAGTAGGTTACGGACAGGAGTGCGAATTTCATTGGTATGGCAAATTTCGGTGATCAGAATTGAGATATGAACTTACTAAAAAATACGAATATGTATTACTGTGAACTATGCAATTGCACAATTTGAAGGGGTGAATGCCGGTATTTGGATTTGAAGGATAGAACAAATCACAGAACATCTCAAGTTGTAACTCTGCATAAAAGTATTATTTTCGAATAAGCCCGATTAATCATAAGTTTTTGTGGTCCTTTTAGTTCTAACAAAGCAAACCTGCTATGATTAAAAAAATTCTGCTCATTACTGCGTCACTCATTATTCTTGTTGCGCTTAGTTTATTCATTTATGTCCAGGTTTCGTGGGACAAGACCTACGACTGGCCTGGACCTGCGCTTAAAACAAGTACGGATTCCACGTTGATTGCACGTGGTAAGTATCTCGTTGAGGGCCCGGCACACTGTAGTTCCTGTCATATTTCCGGGTTCGGGGACTTCGTGGCTAGTGATCAAGGAAAAGAGGTGCCCCTGAAAGGAGGGCTTAAGTTTCCGATGGGCCCGCTCGGATCGATGTACACCCGTAATCTTACACCCGACCAGGCCACAGGGATCGGCAGGTATTCTGATGAGCAATTATTTCGTATGATGCGCCATGGCATCAGGCCGGATGGCCTGGCTTCCATGCCGGTGCTTATGCCATTCTGGAAAATGGCGGATGATGACCTGGTCGCCGTCGTCTCCTACCTGCGTTCGCTCGCGCCCGTAGAAAATAATGTTTCGGCGAATGAATGGACTTTTATGGGTAAAGCGGTGCGGTCACTGACGGCCACTTTTGAGCCGATCAAAGATCCGGCAGCGCCTGCTGTGGCGCCTGCGATGGCCCCAACCGTTGAACGGGGTGAATACCTGGCCCACTACGTGACTAACTGCGTAGGCTGCCATACGCAGCGTGACCTCATGACGTACCAGGCAACCGCACCTGAATTTGCAGGGGGAATGGAGTTTGAGCCCTGGCCTGAACTTTATACTTACCTGAAGACGGATCCTGAAGTGTGGCTTCGAACACCCAACATCACGCCAGATCCCAACAGTGCCTTATCAAATTATAAAACAGCCGAAGAATTTGTCGCCCGTTTCAGGAAGGGCCGCCTGGTTATTTTTTCTCCCATGGATTGGGGGCCCTTCTCACGCATGTCCGATGAAGACATTACGGCCATCTGGATGTACCTCAACAGCCTTGATCCTGTTAGGCATGATGTAGGGGAGCTGGTGTTTAAGAAGGAAAAGTAAAACTAGAATGTTAGGCTAGGCTGCGGAATCACAAGCCGGACCAGATCGTCACCGTCAACTGTGAACAAGCATAATAGCGAAGATAAAAACTTTAACTTACTCTTCACCCCACCATTGCAAATAGCTACGGGCGTTCTATTCCTCTGGTCAAAAGTCAAATTCTATTGTCAAGGGTGAATGGTCGCTATGTTTAACCCAATTGTCATATGTCCCTATTTCTACGTTTAGAACTTTGGCAAAAATGTCCGCTGAAGTAAAGCAATAGTCAATGTGATAAGGTTTGTTCTTGTTGCGTTGCAGAAAAAAAGTTGGATGCTTTTCATTTCCTTGTTCTTGTCCTAGATGTTTGTGATAAGCACTATAAATATGCCTATCGGCTAACTTATCCACAACTGTTGAATGATTTCCTTTGCTGTGCTTTTTGTCCCAAATTTTGTTGCTATTGAAGTCACCTGTAAGTATTGTGGGTCTGCTGCATAAAAGCTGGTCGTAATGATTGATTGCTTTCCAAACTTGTTCAATGTATTGATTGTCTCTGTCTTGTCGGTTGTTAGCCCAAATAGCAAAAAGTGTGAAATCAATCTGTCCGCCAAAAACAGAAATTGGTAAAACATATTTTATGTCAGTGTTATGTTCGTCAATTAGTTGAAATTTATAGTTACTGTAAGAAAAAATTCCAAGGCCTTTATGATTATTGTCACCAAACCATAATAAATCATTAGGCTGTTGTGTAGTCGAACTGAATAATAACTTGTCTGGATGCTCGCATTCTTGGACAACCAAAATATCTGGTTTATGGGTTAGAATAATATCTGCCTTTTTTCTAAATGCTCCCTGGCAGTTCCACGTTATAAGTTTCATTACCTGATCTTTTTTACTCATTATATCTTTTGTATGTCCGTTGTAGTAATGTAGTCACGGAATGCGTGCTAACGACTTGTGTATAAGTAGTGGCCGGATAAGGAGGGCTTGGTAAAACTTGTTCCGCGTTAGCGAATGAGGTACGAAATGCCAAGCCCGACTTGTGCGTTACTGTCAGCTGTTAGTGAAACCAATTTAGTAAAATGTTTTAAACCTTGCTTGAAAACTCGCTATTGCACATGCATTTTTTGTTATGCGTTCATGCTGCTCCTCAATTATTCTAAATGGAATTCTTGTTTCAAAAAAGCAATCAGACGCTTTCATATGATAATTGCTCCTATATCAAATGGAAACATGCTTTATCCGGAAGAGCCAACGTAGCATCAAATCACTCAAGGATAAAGATTCCGGGTTTAGTCGCACTTCTTGCCTTGCATTACTTCTCTAACCGTGGCGTCAATGCCTTTGCCACTTACTTCAACCGGTTCTACATACAATCTTCCCCATTTAATTTTTCCGTCTTCAACGCCCATTATGGTCACTCCCCGCATAAGTAAACTGCTTTTGTCTTGTCTTGTTCCCTGCCATTCCCATTCAGCCCAGATGGAGTTACTCCTTATAAAATGTCTCAATAGCTTAGCCGAAAAGTCAGGCATTTCGTCAAAATTCGAAGACCAATTCTTCTTCACTTGCTCCTGCCCACGGAAAGTGCGGTCAGGGTGAACAGGCTGTTCACTATAATAGTTCTCGTCAAAGCACTCAATAAATGAATTAATATCATGCGTGTTAAACGCATCCTTTAGTTTTAATAGCAATGATTCTAAATCCATTTTACTCAATTTTTAAAATAGTTTGTCGCGTCAATGTTTATTTCTTGCATTCAGTTTCAAGTTAGCTGTTAGCGAGCGTTGCACCACTCGTCACTTAATATTTATTTCATTCTTGTCCCACGTTTTCTATTTCTCTCAAAGTCGTTTTATAATTGTCTTTGCCCAACAGGATTTTTAGGTTGTCAAAGTTGTCAGCCAAAAAAAAGTCGCTTGTGAATTATAGTCCAGTCTTGTCCCTAGTATTTTCCTTTTCTCTGAGTCGTTCAGTTTGTCCGGTGAATTCTTTAGAGTCAAAAGTGAAGTGTATATTTCTATACTATATACGGACTAATATCAACGCAAGCTTCAGCGGCCATTTAATATTACAAAATTCGCCAAAATGTCGTAACCTATATGCTTTAGTCAGAGATGGGCAAGTGCTGGTTCCGGTCATATTCGCGACCGAACTCAAAAATTTTAGCATTTACTACTAAATCGTAGAACAAATCCGAAACCCTTACGTATATTACCTCTACAATCTAGTAACATAATGATCGAAACACGATTAGGAGAATTCGAAGAGGTGATCTTGCTTCTGGTAGGAATCCTGGGAAAAGAGGCCTATGCATTCAAAGTGGCTGAAGAATTTGAATCTCAGACCACACGCGCTGTATCCATTGGAGCCGTGCATTCTACCCTAACCCGGCTGGAAGACAAAGGATTTTTAAGCTCGGAAATGGGAGCATCAACCGCTGAAAGGGGAGGAAGAAGAAAACGGATCTATACCATCACAGCCTATGGCCGAAAGATACTTGCTGCAGCCCGCGAGTTTAAAATGGGTCTTTGGAATCAATATCCGGAATTCGCTACGGATAAGTTGAGCTTTGAGCAATGATCAAAGAACAATGATTGATCCTACTGTCATATTAACTTCTGCACTTCACACATCAGTCACTCCCACACTTCTCCCCGCCGCGGCGGGGAGATACAGAGGGGTGCTCATACGCAATCCACACTCACACATAATCTTGAAAATGACAGAGTTCCTTAGTGAGCAATGGTAAACACAATTGAATAAGAAAAAAAACATACCGCCAACGTTCGCTCGACGAATGCTTCTTCGTTTTCTCCGCAGCGACCTTGCCGAGGAAGTGCAGGGTGATCTGGAAGAGAAGTTTTATGCTGCGTTGAAAACCAAATCCCCATTCAAGTCCAAACTCAATTACTGGTACCAGGTCTTTAATTACCTGCGTCCCTTTGCCATACGAAAATCAAATTCACCTGCATTAAATCACTACGGTATGTTTCAAAACTATTTCAAAATCGGTTGGCGGAATTTAGTAAAACAGAAAATGTACTCCTCGATCAAGATAGGAGGATTTGCATTGGGCATTACCGCCAGCTTGCTCATTGCTTTGTTTATCCGGGATGAACTCAGCTATGACCTTCACTATCCAGATGGAGACCGTATATACAGAGTTGTTGGTGTCCTTAACGACAATGGCGAAATACACCAGGATACCTGGTTTCCAGCACCTTTTGCGAAAGCACTGAAAGAAGACTATCCAGAGATCGAAAACGTAGGTCGCCTAAATTCGAGTGAACTTTTCGGTGCAGGAAGCAATGAAATCAGGCGTGCCGATAAAACCGATAACTCCCACGAGGAAGGTTTTGCTTATATCGACCCGGAACTACTGGATATACTTCATTTACCCATCGTATACGGTAACCTGAAAGTTGCACTAGATGCACCTAACACCATCGTGATCACGAAAGAAAAAGCCAATAAGTACTTCCCCAACGAAGACCCCGTGGGAAAAATGCTCATCATCAATAACGATGAGCAGAATCCCTTTACGATAGGAGCAGTGATCGAGGATTTACCGGCTACGATGCATGTTCAATTTGACTTTCTCATTACATTGAAAGACCGCGAGTTCTGGCCGGGTGAGCAAACGTGGTGGAGGGCAAGCAACTATCACACTTACGTAAGGCTAAATCAGGGTGTAAACCCTGATGCGTTGGAAAAGAAAGTTACAAAAGGAACTATCGAAAAATACTTCCTTCCGTCCATGATCGAGTCCGGGATGGTAGGTGCCGAAGCGATGATGAAAAATGCTCATCTTGAATTTCAACCTGTGCGTGATATTCATCTTGATGCCGATATTCGGGACGGATTAATTCATGGTGACCTGCGATTTATCTGGTTATTCGGTGGCATCGCCACATTTATCATCATCATCGCCTGCATTAATTTTGTTAATCTTTCCACGGCTAAGTCTGCCAACAGGGCCAAAGAAGTAGGGCTAAGAAAGGTAGTGGGTTCCATCCGAAGCAGTATCATCAGCCAATTCCTTACGGAGTCTTTGTTGTTCAGTTTCCTTTCCTTCGCTGTAGGTATTGCTGCGGCATGGCTCCTTTTGCCTTATTTCAACACGCTCACCGCTAAATCACTTATCATTCCATGGAGCGCCTGGTGGCTATTTCCTTTGCTGATGAGTGCGGCAACCATCATTGGTATTCTGGCCGGCTTGTATCCATCTTTTTATCTTTCATCCTTTAAACCAATCCAGGTACTGAAAGGAAATCTCAGTCGGGGCAGCAAACATTCCGGTGCACGAAGTATGCTGGTGGTTTTTCAATTCACTACTTCCATCGTTCTGATCGTCGGTACGCTAATTATCTATCGCCAGATGGGATATATTCTCAACACTAAAGTGGGTTTTGAAAAAGACCAGGTGTTATTGATAGAGGGAGCTAACACATTGGACCGGCAAGTGAACACCTTTAAAAATGAGTTGCTTCGATTGCCACAGGTAAAGCATGTGTCTATTGGTGATTATCTACCGATCCGGGGGACCAAACGAAACGGGAATGGATTCTGGAAGGAAGGGAAAATACAGGAAGACCGGGAGGTATCCGGACAAATGTGGATCGTTGACAACGACTACATCAAAACCATGGGTATGAAAATTGTGGAGGGCAGGGATTTTGGGGCACAGCTGTCGACCGACTCGTTGGGTGTGATCATTAACCAAGCCATGGCCAGGCAACTCAACCTGAGCGACCCTATTGGCAAAAATATTACCAACGGCACTTCTATGCCTGTGATTGGCGTGGTGGAGGATTTTCATTTTGAATCCATGAAAGAAAACATTCAACCACTCGCGATGAGGCTGGGTATCAGTCCATCCATTATATCCGTGAAAGCAAATGCGGCTGAAATGCAGGACCTTATCCAATCTGTAACCACGGTGTGGAAGCAATTTTCACCTAATCAACCCATACGGTATACTTTTCTTGACCAGAGTTATGCACGAATGTATGAAGATGTGCAGCGTATGGGCCGCATCTTTACAAGTTTTGCCGTGCTGGCTATAATCGTTGCCTGTCTTGGATTATTGGCACTATCCGCATTTATGGTCGAACAACGCGGCAAAGAAATCAGCATCCGGCTTGTGTTAGGTGCTTCGGTGGGCAGTGTTTTCAATTTGCTGACACAGAACTTTCTGAAACTGGTCCTGATCTCTTTTGTACTGGCCGTGCCCATTGCCTGGTATATGATGCAAAAGTGGCTGGAAGATTATGTATACAAAATCGAGATAGGCTGGGATGTATTCATATTGGCCGGAGCAATGGCTGTATGTATTGCCCTACTGACCATCAGCTACCAGTCTATTCGGGCAGCGTTAGTTAATCCGGTAAGGGGATTGAGGTCAGAATGAATTGGCAGTGCACATGAATGCGTAATGATTGGCACCATTGAATAAATGCCGCCCATTAAAAGCGGTCATCCTGAGACCCCATACAGCAAATCAGCTGTAGTGATAATGAAATGAACGTGTAGTTCATTAGCACTTGGATTGAATTAAGATCAAACACGTTCGTCACACTCCACACTCACACAGAATTCCATGCGGGGCCTCCGCGGCCCGGGAGCGGGGCGATGGAATGCGGCCAATGCGAGGTTGTGCTGAACACGCCTATCATTTCTTTTTGTACACATTGACTGGTTCATTGGGAGCGGCCGGCAAGCAGCGGAGGAAGCGCCGGCGCGAAGGATCTGCCAAAGCGTAAGGAAGCCATCGTTTTTGATACGCGTCATTTGTCTTGATGGATCCTTCGCTACAAGCAACTTATGCGAAGACACGTTGATGTAAACATTGCTTAAAAAATAAGAGTTCAGGTAAGCGTACTCAGGATGACGGAATAATAAAATATAAATGAACACGGCAATTTGAAGCTGAACAAGACCATACCACCAAAACTCGCCAAGCGATTACTCCTTCGGTTTCTACGGGATGATCTTACAGAGGAAGTGCTCGGTGATCTGGATGAAAAATTTTATGCCACGTTAAAGTGCAAATCTGCGGTCAGATCCAAACTAAACTACTGGTACCAGGTAATCAATTACCTGCGTCCATTTGCAATTCGAAAACCCAAAGGTGTATACTTAAATGACTACGCAATGTTTCAAAACTATTTCAACGTCGGTATCCGGAATATCCTGAAGTATAAAGTATTCTCTTTTATAAATGTATTTGGACTGGCAGTCGCCATGTCGGTGTGTATGTTGATTATTCTGATGCTTGCGGATCAAAGCAGATACGATGCCTTTCATGTTAAGAAAGATAGAATCTATCGCATCCTTTCGAATACGTATGCAACTACTCCGTATCCGCTGGCGAGTACATTAAAGGCGGAATACCCGATCGTTGAAGAATCAACAACGCTAACGCCCGGAGTAGGGGGCGATGTAACCTACCAGCAGAAGATTGCAGAAATGCGGGGCTATTTTGCGGAACCATCTTTCCTGACTGTTTTCAGTTTTGAGCTTGAGCAGGGTGACAAGCGCACTGCCCTGACAGAACCGCATTCAATGGTCATTAGCAGCGAGCTTGCACACGAGTTATTTGGCGACGAAAATCCAATTGGTAAAACGGTTGAATTTTCAGACCGCCAATTACCCTTTCCACAGGAGTTTACCGGATTTGGATCACCTCCGGTGTCGTTTGGAAGTTTTACGATCACAGGAGTGATTAATGAAACGAAGTATAAATCGCATCTAAAATTTGATGTACTGGTGTCATCTTCTACTCGTCAATCACTCATCGCAGAAAAAAAACTGGAAGACCATACCAACAACTGGGAATGGTATTACCGTTCTTATACCTATGTGCTTTTGGATGAAGATAAAAATACGAAAGACCTTAGCCAGGCCTTGAATGATATCGTTACACGCAAATACGCGAACATCCACTCCGAACAAACCAAAGATTTTAAACTTCTCCCTCAAAAGCTGAGCGATGTTCAACTGGGGCTTGCCGGTAATGATACCAACAACCGGTTGCCATTGTTCGGTTATTACTTTCTGGGAGGCCTTGCTCTCGCCATCATGATTTCGGCCTGCCTGAATTACACAAACCTTTCTATTGCCCGTGCATTAACGCGAGCCAAAGAAATCGGTGTTCGCAAAGTTACCGGCGCGTTGCGGAAGAATCTGGTTGTACAATTTCTCAGTGAGTCCATCATCACGTCCACGCTAGCGCTGGTGATGGCCCTGATCATTCTTCTTTTCCTTGCACCTGCGTTCAAAGGGCTTTGGGTGAATAAGTATCTGAATTTTGAACTTCCTTCCATGCCGTCAGTCTATCTTGTCTTCACGGGTTTTGCATTATTGATCGGTATCATCGCAGGTATCTATCCGGCGTTGTATTTATCCAGGTATCAACCAATCAAAGCGCTAAAGAATCTGAACAATGTGAGCCCTGGAAAACTGGGTATGCGAAAAGCGTTGGGTGTTTCACAATTTGTGATCTCCTTGCTTTTCATCACTACTTCCGTGTTGATCTATAATCAGTTCAAACATTACCTGTCATTTGACTATGGTTTTAGTTCCAGGAACATTGTCAATATTGAATTACAGGGTCTCGACTATCAGAAGCTCGCCAACGAATTGCGGGGTGTCGCCGGTGTAGACGCCATGTCTGCAAGCGACCTGATTCCTTCTACCGGAACGAACAATAACACGCAACTAAAAAAATCAGGTACTAATGAAGCGTTTAAGGAAGCAGGCGTGTTGAATACGGACGAGTACTTTGTTGATAATCTGGGTATCAAACTCCTGGCAGGGAAATATCTGCCTCCTCCAGGTGAATCATCCGACAGGTTTATCCTGGTCAACGAAGCCGCTGTTAAAGGGCTCGGATACTCATTTCCTTCGGAAATAGTAGGAGCGGTATTTGAAACACAATGGGGTGGTGAACTCCTCGAGGTTGTCGGTGTAGTGAAAGATTTTCGTTACAAATTATTGATTAATGAAGAAAGGATTGCGCCCTTGATTATGCGTAATGTACCCGATCAATTTGAGTACCTCAATGTCCGACTATCTACCACCGACCTAATGAGCACCATGGCCAGTCTGGAAAATAAGTGGAAAAAGGTGGATTCAATCCACCCGTTCAAATACGAGTTCTTTGATGAACAATTGCAGGCTACCCATCAGGCAATTTTTGATTTGGTTTCTATCCTGGGATTTATTGCCTTTCTGGCCATCGTCATTGCTTGCTTAGGATTATTAGGAATGGCGACTTACATGGCCGAACGGAAAGCCAAGGAAGTGGGCATTCGAAAAGTTCTCGGCGCAAAAGATTTCAGTATTGCGCTATTGCTCTCAAAAGGATTTCTGAGAATGTTAATAGTCTCCATATTGATTGGTGCGCCGTTAAGCTATTTTGTTAATAACATATGGCTACAGAAATTACCTAACAGAGTAGAGTTTAGTTTAGGTACTGTCCTTCTTGGAACAGCGATTTTATTGATGTTAGGATTGATCACAATTGGTTCACAGACACTCAGGGCGTCAAGGAGTAATCCTGTTGATGCGTTAAAGGTCGAGTAATGGACGGAAGATATAATGTTGAAATATTGAAGCATCTCCGAAACTGATAATCTATTGAGAATTGAATCCGTCACGTAACAACCCACCCCGGCTGGCACAGCGATTACTGTTGAAGTTATTGCGGGATGATCTCGTGGAAGAAGTGATGGGAGATATGGAGGAAAAGTTTTATGCTACAGTTAAAACAAAATCACTTCTCCGGGCAAAACTCAATTACTGGTACCAGGTCATCAACTACCTGCGCCCATTCGCTATTCGAAAATCAAAACCATCACATTCAAATTATTACGCTATGTATCAAAGCTATTTCAAAATCGGCTGGAGAAACCTTCTTAAGAATAAAGGTTATTCAGTCATCAACATTGGCGGGCTTGCTGTAGGTATGACTGTAGCAATGTTGATTGGTTTGTGGATTTACGACGAATTGTCGTTTGATAAATATCATCAAAACTACAACCGCATCGGACGCGTGATCCGGAATGGAACATTGAACGGTGAAACGGGGTCCACTACCTTCTTGCCCTATGCGCTTGGCGATGAACTGAAAACAAAGTATGGCGGTAATTTTAAACAGGCTGTGATGGCCTGGCCACTTGGAGATCATATCCTTTCGGTCGATGATAAGACACTGTCTCAAAAAGGACAATTCATCGAAGCAGGTGCTCCTGAAATGTTCACATTTAAAATGGTGAAGGGTTCCTGGGATGGCTTGAAGGATCCTCAATCCATTTTTCTTTCTGAATCGCTCGCTAAGAGTCTGTTTGGTGATGCCGATCCAATGGAAAAACAATTGAAGGTCGATAATAAGATGGATGTAAAAGTGACAGGTGTCTATGAAGACTTCCCACACAATACACACTTCCGTGAAGCGAAATTTTTTGCTCCCTGGGATTTATTTGTTTCTCATAATCAATGGGTGAAAAACCAGGGCTTTAAAGTCAATTTTCTTGACATCTACGTTGAGATCCAGCCGCAAACTGATTTTAAAAAGGCTTCAGCAAGCATTAAAGATGCTATTCTGAATAACATCAGGGACGACCAGTCCTATGTAGACGTTAATCCACAGATTTTCCTTCACCCGATGAGCAAATGGCATCTGCTATCTGAATTTAAAAATGGTGCAGCAACAGGAGGTCTAATTCAGTTTGTCTGGTTGTTTGGTGTTATCGGCGCGTTTGTTTTGCTGTTGGCGTGTATCAACTTTATGAATCTGAGTACAGCGCGTTCGGAAAAACGGGCAAAGGAAGTAGGCATTCGTAAAGTCATGGGGTCTGTGCGGCGACAATTAGTAAATCAATTTTTTAGCGAATCGTTTTTAGTGGTCTCATTGGCCTTTATTCTTTCCATACTTTTAGTCATTGCTTCATTGAACTGGTTCAATGAATTGGCCGGAAAACAAATGACCATGCTATGGGTAAGTCCATACTTCTGGTTCATGAGTCTTGGTTTTATCCTCCTCACCGGTTTACTGGCAGGAATTTACCCTGCGCTCTATTTATCTTCTTTCCAACCCGTGAAAGTATTAAAAGGGGTATTCCGCGTTGGCGGCTTTGCATCGATTCCCCGGAAAGTATTGGTAGTCGTACAATTTACGGTTTCCGTTACACTGATTATTGGAACCATCATTGTTTATCAGCAGATTCAATTTGCAAAGGACCGTCCCGTTGGCTATACCCGTGATGGCCTGCTGATGATGCAGATTACAACTCAGGAATTCTACGAAAAAATTGATGCTCTTCGAAACGAATTAAAAAATGCAGGTGTAGTAGAGGAAGTGGCCTTGTCTGCCGGCCCGACTACCGGCGTTTGGTC
>Ga0184629_10000263_pt1 | contig 23330 bp, 16 predicted proteins | sample PLM4_32_b1_FD_133158 | JGI IMG/M metagenome (GOLD analysis project Ga0184629, IMG submission 133158) | Groundwater sediment microbial communities from an aquifer in East River, Colorado, USA - PLM4_32_b1 | ecosystem: Environmental > Terrestrial > Soil > Riparian zone | place: USA: East River...
GGGAACCTTGTGAGCGCGGGGAGCAGCGACATCTTCGTGGCGAAGTACAACGCGAGCGGCGTGCACCAGTGGAGCCAGCGCTTTGGGAGCACGAGCCTTGACGAAGGCAGGGCCATCGCGGTGGACGGTTCGGGAAACATGGTGGCGACGGGGCTCTTCCAGGGCACCGTGGACTTTGGGGGCGGGAACCTCGTGAGCGCGGGATTGAGCGACGTTTTCCTTGCGAGGTACAACGCGAGCGGGATGCACCAACAGAGTCAGCGCTTCGGGAGTACCATCGCTGATAACGGCTACGGCGTCGCGGCGGACGGCCCGGGGAACGCAGTGGTGACGGGTTACTTCCAGGGTACCGTGGACTTCGGGGGCGGGAACCTCGTGAGCGCAGGAGGCACCGAAGTTTTCCTTGCGGCATACGCCGCCGAGCTGGCCGAACCGGTTATCTTATCCATCCGGGACATTGGAAACGACCAGGGGAGGCAGGTGAAGATCGTGTTCACACGCTCAGGACTCGATCAGGTGCAGGCATCAGTGCCCGTTGTTCAATACGAAGCCTATCGTCGGATCGACGCGCTGCCGGCTGTGGCGCTGTCGGGGCGCCCGAGTCGCGAGCTGCTGGATCAGGGCTGGACCGAGGTGGGTACGGTCGACGGGCACGGAATGAGCGAATACAGCATCGATGTGCCGACGATCGGTGATTCGACGATCGCACTGGGCCAGTACCACTCTGTTTTTTTCATCCGCGGGGCGACGAGCAACACGTTCACGTTCTTCGACGCCCCCATCGATTCCGGCTATTCGCTCGACAACCTCGCACCCGGGGTTCCGGCGAGCTTTGCGTATGCGACGGGACAGTTGTCGTGGGATGAATCGTCAGCCGCTGACTTCGACTACTTCTCGGTCTACGGCTCGAACACCAACTCGTTCGGCTCGGCGACGCTGATCGACTACACGATCGCGACCAACATGGACGTGACCGCATCGCCCTACGTCTACTACTTCAACACGGCGACGGACTTTTCGGGTAACGAGGGCAGGCCGGCGGTGGTGAACACACTCTCGGGAGTGGGCGACACGCCGAAGGACTACGTTCTGTCCATTTCGGCCTATCCGAACCCGTTCAACCCGGAGACGACCGTACGGTATACGGTGCCGGCGAAGGGACGTGTCACGCTCGAGGTGTTCGATACGCGCGGGGCGCACGTCGCCACCCTCGTCGATGCTGAAATGGATGCGGGTGCGTACGCCGTGACCTGGACTGGCCGCGACGATCGCGACACCGCGGCAGGTTCGGGCGTGTACTTCGCGCGGCTCACATCGCCGGCGGGGGCGCGCAGCTATAAGATGACGCTGCTAAAATAGTTCGCCCGGCGCGAGATGGCCGCCGCGGTGAAATGCGCGAGGTTGATTGCGTCGAGGCGGTCGGTCCTGCGGCGGTCGATGTGCGGTCCACGACGGGCCGGCCACTACGCAAAGCTCTACGAGCTGCAGTTCAAGGAGCAAGGAGAAGACACAACTATTGGACTAGTGAGTCCGTGGCGTCACGATGTGGTATTCTCCGCCCATGATTACCGGCCCGCAAAACGACACCCACCCCAATTTCGAGGCCCGTATCGTTGCAGGCTACCGGGCGATGTCTCCCGCCCAAAAGCTCGGCATCGTCTGTGCGCTCACGCGCGCGGTGCAGGAGCTCGCGCTCACGGACATCCGCAGGCGTCACCCCGGCGCGAGCGAGCGGGAGCTGGCCCTTCGGCTTGCATCACGCTCGACAGATCCTGGACTCCTGAAGAGGGCCTTCGGCTGGGACGTTCGGATCGAAGGGTACTGATGTTTGCCGAGCCCGTCCTGGTCGTAGCGTGAAGGGCTGTGCGGTCGCGGGCCGGCCGCGTTAGCGACTCAACCAGGGGTGATGATCGCTGCTATGAAGCCGAGATTCTCTCTGTGGCTGGTCGGTGCGTTCATAGTTGCATTTCTCGCTGTCGGCATCCCGTACTGGCAGGTGCCGTACGCGAAGGTCTCCATTCCCAACACGCTGATGGCGCCCGGCCTCTTCGTCGTGGCCCTCGCTGCGGCGCTCGTCCGATTCGCGGGAAAACACAGCTTCGTGGCGTCGCTGTTCATCATCGCCCTGGCGGTTCCGGCCACCGTGATAGCGCGTGTGGTCGTCGATACGTCGACAGATCCGACGTCGCACAACTTGTGGCCGTTCGAAGTCGCGCTGGCGTGGGTGGTGGGGCTGCTCGCCTCGCTGGTAGGGGTGACGCTGGGGAGCATACCGGCGTTCCTGGCGCGCGGGGCATCGCGCGGTGCTCGTTGAGCGCCCCCTGGCAGGAGGAGTCATGCCCATCAGAATCGTGAGACTGGGAAGCCCGCGCGCAAAGGGCGAAGGGCTGCGCATCGGGACCGTCCGGCGGCCACCGCGCGGCGTTCCCAAGGACCAGTGGGCCGCCCGGGATCTCTACGACGTCTGGTTTCCGAATCTGTCGCCGAGCGAGCCGCTGCTCAAGGCGACGTTTCCGGTGAAGGACGAGCGCGCCTGGAAAACATTCCGTCGGAAGTTCCTCGCCGAGCTGAAATCCCCGGTGGCGCGCCGTGAGCTGGAACTCCTGGCAGCACTATCCCACCACACGAATTTCGCGATTGGCTGCTACTGCGAGGAGGAATCGCACTGCCACCGCTCGATGCCTCGCGAGGTGCTGGAGGAGCTCGGGGCGGACATTGCGCCGAAATAGAGCAGGTGCCGGGCGGGAAGCGGGCGGCGGCGCGGCCCAACGGCTGCGGTCTACCGCTGGATCAACATCTTGCGCGTGATTGCTTCATTCGCCGCGCGCACGCGGCAGAAGTACACGCCACTCGGGAGCACCCGGGCCTGATCGTCCCGGCCGTCGAAAGCGAGCCGTGTCGCGCCGGCGGCCACTCGGCCCAGGTTGATGGCGCGAACGCGGCGCCCTGTCACGTCGAAGACTTCCACGCTCACGTCCGCCTCGCGCGGCAGCGCGAGATCGACCGTGGTTCCCGCGGCAAACGGGTTGGGATAGTTGTCGCCGAGCACCATCGAAAACGCCACCGGCGTGCCACCGACGGCAGTGGGGATGGCGCCACCCGGGGTCACCCGATTGCCGTAGATATCGTACGTCGCTCCGTTGCGAACATCGCCCCACGCCACGATCGCCCCGCCAACACCGTCCGGCACGATGGTCGGATCGATCTGGCCGTTCGATGCCGTGCACAGTGCCACCCCGTCGCCGGTCCACTGCACCGCGCCCGACGCATTGATCCGCTGCGCGTAGATGTCGTAGTTGAGACCGCCGCTCCGCGTGTCCTCCCAGGCTACGACCGCCCCGCCGGCACCGTCCGCGGTGACCCGCGCGAACACCTGGCTGCCGGCCGCCGTACAGAGCGCCACCCCGTCCGCCGTCCACTGCACCGCGCCCGATCCGTTCACCCGCTGCGCGTAGATGTCGACGTCGGTGGTGCCGACGTCGCGGGAGTCATTCCACGTCACCATCGCCCCACCGGCTCCTACGAAGGCGATCTGCGGGTCGTACTGGCTGTTGGTGGCGGCGCAGATCACAATCCCGTCCCCATCCCACTGCACCGCGCCCGATCCGTTCACCCGCTGCGCGTAAATGTCGGTGAGACCGTCCCGCGCGTCGAACCACGTTATGATGGCCCCTCCGGCACCATCGGTGGCGATGGCCGGGGCGTCCTGGTTGTTCGCCTCCGTGCATATCGCGACGCCGTCGCCGGTCCACTGCACGGTGCCCGCGAAATTGATTCGCCGCGCGTAGATGTCGAGCGTGACGCCGTCGGTACGATTGTCCGACCAGGTGATGATAGCCCCGCCGGCGCCGTCGGTGGTGATGGTGGGGAAGTTCTGCGCGTTCGCGGCGGTGCAGATGGCGACGCCGTCGCTGGTCCACTGCGCCACGCCCGCCGAATTGATGCGTCGCGCGTAGATGTCGGTCTTCATGTTGTCGCCGTCGCGCGCATCCTTCCACGTGACGATGGCGCCGCCAGCGCCGTCAGAAACGATGCTGGGGTCGTCCTGGTCATGTTGCGCGCCGCAGACCTCTACGACCGTCCACTGGGGGGTCCCCGAGCCATCAATCCGCTGCGCGTAGATGTCGGTGACACCGTTGTTTCGTTGTTCGACCCAGACGATGATCGCCCCGCCGGCTCCGTCAGAGACGATACCGGGGTCGGACTGGTTGAGCGCTACGGCGCGAACGGGCTCGCCGTTGGGCGTCCACTGCACCTCTCCGGTAGCGTCCACGCGCTGCGCATAGATGTCGAGGTGACCGATTCGGGAGTCCGTCCACGTCACGAAGGCTCCACCGGCGCCGTCCGGGATCGCACGCGGACCGGTCTGGTTGCCCACGCCGGCGGAAAGCACCACACCGTCGGCCGCCCACTGGGCCTGAGTCATGGCGGGATGGATGGAAGGCACAAGGACGGACAGGGCAAGCAAGAGCCGACTCTTCATCTGCGGCCTCCGGGCTCGATAGGTGCGGTGTCGGTGAGCGCCCGTTGGAACGGAAGGCACCCGGCCGACGGTCCGGGTGTCGACGAGGCGGGAGCGGTCGCTGGAAAGCGGTGGCTCTCGCGTTGGCTCGGATTCTATCATTGCGCCGGGCGCCACGCAATGAGGCGGCGGTCGCAGGCGATCTGTCACAGGAAAGAATGGGCGTGGTTCATGGAGCCTCAAGCCGCAGACACCCGGGGAACCCGGTTCGGCTTGGCGCTCCGTCTCGCGGCGCCGTATCTCGCGGTGGTGGTCTTCTGGTGCCTGCTCCACAATGCGTGGCTCGCGATCATTGGCTATCACGCGCAGATGCTGTGGTGGTCGCGCGGGACGCACCCGAAGCTGACGACGCCCAGGCCGACTCCCACGACGCTCCTCATTCTGGCGTCGGTTCCTGCCGGCCCGGCCCTCGGCTTTCTCCTGCCCCACATTGCACGAACGGACATTGCGGCCTGGCTGCACGATTATCACCTCACCGGCCCGGCGCTCGTCGTGATGACCTTCTACTTCGGGCTCGTTCACCCCATCCTCGAGCAGATCCACTGGGCGCCGCTGCGCGAGCGCACCCCGCTTGCCCACCTGGCGTTCGCCGGCTATCACCTGCTGGTGCTCTGCTCGATCCTGTCCGTTCCGTGGCTCGCGGTGTGTTTCGTCGTTCTGGGCCTGGCCTCGTGGCTGTGGACACGGATGGTGCGCGCGTCCGGGAGTCTGTGGCTGGCCATCGCCTCGCAGGGCGCCGCGGACCTCGGGATCGTGCTCGTCGCCGCGCTCGGGTTCATGGAGTAGACATTGGTCCCCGAGCCGCCGGCTATTTGAGCAGAATCACCTTGCGCGTGTGGAGTTCGTCGTCCGCCTGCACGCGTATCAGGTACACACCGCTGGCAACCGGCCGTCCGTGTCCATCGGTTCCGTTCCATGTGATCGATTGGGTCTTGTAACCGCTCACGTGCCGGTCGAACTGTGTCACTACGCGTCCCGTTGCGTTGAATACGACGAGTCTGACCGTCGCGGGCCCCCTGGTCCGAAACGAGACCGTCGTGGAGGGGTTGCACGGATTTGGGTAGACCTTGAGCACGTAGATCGGCGCGGCGCGAACCGTGCGGGGGGAGGGCGCCGCGGTGACCACGATACGGACTCGCCAGGTGGACTTGCGTGGTGGTTGGGTCACGGTGGAGATCGTGTACCACGCAGAGATCGTGTCCCCCGGCGTGGCGAGCATGTCGCTGCGTACAATACAGAACGACGGCGCGGTCAAGTTCGGCGGCCGAGTCGGTTCCGGAATGACCGGTCCGACCTCCGGTGGCGGGGCCGGGGTGGGCGTGGTGGTGATCTCCGGGCGTTCCAAAGTGACAATCATTCCGCGGACGATCGGCACGAAAGGCCCCGATTCGTCTTTCAGGCTGAACTCGATCCCTGGGTCACCGCGGATCTCGTACAGCAGACGGGTTCCCGGCTTCGTTGCGATCGGCGGAAGCGCGATGCGGCGGGGCTCGCCGGGCCACAATGACGCGGGGGACAGATCCGCGGCGATTCCCAGCGCCGTCGTGTCCGCCTGGACGATCCGGGTCCCGGCGGGGACCCAGCTGCACGCGCTTGCCTGCACAATCCCCAAGAGCAGGCACATTCCGATTGCGGGCATTGCGTGCCCGTACGTCCGATACACGATGCACCTCCTGCCGGCGGTAGCGCGGCCGCACTCGCCGGACTCAAGTCGATGTTTCGTGGGGTTGGTCAGCGTGGGGGTTGGCGTGGGTCTGTTCGTAAAATGGTTAACACATACCGGGCGGGCAAGAGGATTCCTGATGCATCGTGGACGGCGCTCCCTCGGATGCGCTAGAGTCACGAGCGCGTGATCGGCGCGGCCGTCCCGCCGAGCGTTTGCCGCGGGCAGGAGTCCGGGAGAAGACGAGATTGAAGATACTCTGGGTGGGTATCGGTGGATTCGCGGGTTCGGTGCTCCGCTATTTGGTTAGCGGCTGGGTGCAGGAATCCTCGCGCAGTGTTTCGTTTCCGTACGGGACGCTGGCGGTCAACGTCGTCGGCTGCCTGCTGATCGGCGGGCTTTCCTACCTCGCGGACGAGCGCGGCCTGCTCCACCCGGAGGCGCGGCTGTTCCTGATCGTCGGCATACTCGGCGGTTTCACGACGTTTTCCGCATTCGGTAACGAGACGTTCGCGCTGCTCCGCGCCGGGGAATTCGTGCCCGCGCTCGCCAACGCTCTCTTGAACGTGTTTCTATGTCTGGCCGCCGTGTGGCTCGGTCGCGCGGCGGCGTTCGGGATCTGGAGGTAAGCGATGACGCTTCCGGAAGAAGGATACCTGCTTCGCATCTTCATCGGAGAAAACGACAAGCACGCCGGGCGTCCGCTCTACGAATGGCTGGTCGTGCAGGCACGCGCACGGGGACTCGCGGGGGCGACGGTACTCCGGGGCACGATGGGCTTTGGCGCCAACAGCAAGATCATCCACACCGCGAAGATCGAGCGCCTCTCCGAGGACCTTCCGATCGTGGTGGAAATCGTCGACACGCGCGCGAAGCTCGAGAGCTACCTCGAGACGATCGACGGCGCGATCGGCGCCGGGCTCGCCACGCTGGAGAAAGCGGAGGTCCGCTTCTATCGAAGTGTTCCCCCAGGGCACGGGGCCGGCAAGCCGTGACACCGAAGACCTCGCCCGCCGCGCGCCGGCGATGACCGAACGGCGTCGGGCGCGCCAGATGATCCGGTGGACACATCTCGATTCCCGCGCTAGAGTGCCTCGAACGACTCGATGACCCTCTCCCCCGGCACCCGTCTCGGCCCCTACGAAATCCTCTCGCCACTCGGCGCGGGAGGCATGGGTGAGGTCTATCGTGCGCGCGACACCCGGCTCGGCCGCGACGTGGCCGTCAAGGTGCTGCCGAAGCACCTCTCCGCGAACCCCGAGGTCCGCACGCGCTTCGAGCGCGAGGCCAAGACGGTCTCGAGTCTCAACCATCCCAACATCTGCACGCTCTTCGACGTCGGCCGCGAGGGCGACACCGACTACCTGGTCATGGAGCTGATCGAGGGCGAAACGCTGGCGGCGCGACTCGCGAAAGGCCCATTGCCGGCCAGCGAGGTGATGAAACTCGGCGTGCAAATCACCGATGCGCTCGACCGGGCACACCGCGCGGGCGTGGTGCACCGCGATCTCAAGCCCGGTAACGTGATGCTGACCAAGAGCGGTGCCAAGCTGATGGACTTCGGGCTCGCGCGGGCGACGGGCATGGCGGGTCCCGCAGGCAGCGGCGTGTCGATAGGAGCGCTCACGCAGTCGCCGACGGTGGCGCAGCCGCTGACCGCCGAGGGCACTCTGATCGGGACGTTTCAGTACATGGCGCCCGAGCAGCTGGAAGGCCGGGAAGCGGATGAGCGCAGCGACCTGTGGGCGCTGGGGTGCGTCCTCTACGAGATGGCTACGGGCAAGCGTGCGTTCGAGGGCAAGAGCCAGGCGTCGCTGATTACCTCGATCATGGGTACGGAGCCTGCGCCGATTTCGCAAGTAACGCCGATGGTGCCGCCGGCGCTGGATCGTCTGGTGCGCGCGTGCCTGGCGAAGGATCCGGCGGACCGCATCCAGAGCGCGCACGATGTGAAGCTGCAATTGCAGTGGGCGGCCGAGGGCGGACCCGCCGCGGGTGCGCCGGCCGCGACCGCCGCGCCGCCGACGCGGCGCGGAAGTCTCGTTCCATGGATCGTGGCGGCCGCGGGCTTGCTCGCCGCGGGTGCGATGTTCTGGCAGGGCACGCGCGGCGGCCATGAGGAAGCGCCGTCGCACGCGGTGCATGCTGCCATCCTGCCCCCGAGCGGCGTGGTCTATTCGTCGAGCACGGACCGCCCGCTTCCGCTCGCGGTTTCCCCCGATGGGAAACTGGTCGCGTTTTGCGCGCGCACCGGCGAGGGACCCGACATGCTCTGGGTTCGGTCGGTCGACTCGAACGATGCCCGTCCCATCGCCGGCACCGAAGGCGCGCAAGGTCCGTTCTTCTCGGCGGACGGGAAGACGGTCGGCTTTTTCGCGCGCGGAAAAATGAAGCGCGTCGATACCACCGGCGGCGCGGTGATCACGCTGGCGGACGGGGGCGATCCGCGGGGTGCAACGTGGAGCCCGAACGGCTGGATCGTCTTCGGAAGCACCGCCTATGGCCCCCTCTGGAAAGTAAAGGAAGACGGCGGCGCCGTCACGGCGGCGACCGTGCTCGATTCGACGCGCGAGGAGTCGACCCACCGCTACCCGTGTTTTCTCCCCGACGGCCGCCACTTTCTGTATCTTGCCCGACGCAGCGGCGCGGGAGCCGGCACCGAACCCACGATCTTCGTGGGAGAGTTCGATTCCGCAAAGCGGACCCGCGTGCTCGAAGTGGCTTCCAACGTCGCCTACGCGTCGGGGCATCTGCTCTACATTCGCGAAGGCGTGCTGGTCGCGCAGCGCTTCGACCTGAGTACGCTCGCGGTCTCCGGCTCCGCGATCCCTCTGATCGACGACGCACGCATGGACGAGCGCTTCAGCCGCGGCGTGTTTTCCGTGTCCACCAACGGCGTGCTGGTGTGCATGACGGGCAAGAATCAGACGCGCACGCAGCTACAGTGGCAGGATCGAAGTGGCAAATGGCTCTCCGACATCGGCGAGCCCACCGACTACACCTACGGAGGAACGCCCGAGCTTTCACCCGACGGCACGCAGTCGGTCATGCCCATCGCGAATCGAGAACGCGGCACCTCCGATGTGTGGCTCGTCGATCTGAATAGCGGGCGTCGTCACCGCTTGACGGTCGACGCGTACGACCACCCGGCTGCCACGTGGCACCCCGATGGAAAGCGGGTGGTGGTGAGCAGCAACCGGGGCGGCGAGAAAATCTTCTCGCTGGATCTGCTGGCGGTGGACGGGGCGCTGCTGCGCAGCCTGTACCGGGGGGCGGAATACCTGTGGCCGAGATCGGTTTCCCCGGACGGCCGCGTGCTCATCTTCGACGCGCCCGAAACCAGATTGAGGGAACGGTTCGACATCGGGACCGTATCGATGGCGGGCGATTCCAACTCGACGATGGTCGCGGGGGGCGAGGGCACGCAATCGAGAGCGCAGTTCTCGCCGGACGGTCGCTTTTTCGCGTACGACTCGGACGAGTCGGGGCAGCTGGAGGTGTACGTCGCCGCGTACCCGGTCGGGGGCAAGTGGCAGGTGTCGCAGGACGGCGGCAGCGAGCCGCGCTGGCGTCAGGACGGGCGTGAACTGTATTACGTCGACCGGGACAACTTCATTGTAGCGGTCGAGGCGCATGCGGGCGGGTCGGCATTCGAAGCCGGATCCGCGACGAAGCTCTTCCAATTCCACGGAGCCGGTGGCCTGTGGCGCTACGACGTCAGCGCGGACGGCACGCGCTTTCTCGTCACGCGGGCGCTCCAGGAAGACCTCGCCTCGCCGGTGACGCTCATCACAGACTGGCCACGCAAGGTCGCGGGGCGTTGATCGCGCGATGTCGCTCAATCCCGGCACCCGTCTCGGTCCCTACGAGATTCTCTCGCCCCTCGGCGCGGGCGGGATGGGTGAGGTCTATCGCGCCCGCGACACGCGGCTGAGCCGCGACGTCGCCGTCAAGGTGCTCCCCCCGCACCTCTCGTCGAATCCGGAAGTCCGCGCGCGCTTCGAGCGCGAGGCGAAGGCGGTTTCTTCGCTCAATCACCCGCACATCTGCACGCTCTTCGACGTCGGCCGCGAGGGCGACACCGATTTTCTCGTCATGGAGTTGATCGACGGTGAGACGCTGGCCAGGCGCCTCGAAAAGGGACCGCTCCCGACCGAGCAGGTGATCACCCTGGGCGCGCAGATTGCGGACGCCCTCGCGCGCGCGCACCGGGCGGGCATTATCCACCGCGACCTCAAGCCCGGCAACGTGATGCTGACGAAGTCGGGTGCGAAGCTCATGGATTTCGGCCTGGCGCGCGCCACCGGGCTCGCGGGCGGAACCGGAAGCAGCCTGACCATGGAGGGGCTGACACAATCGCCCACCGTGGGGGCGCCGCTCACCTCCGAGGGGACCATCGTCGGCACGTTCCAGTACATGTCGCCCGAACAACTCGAGGGCAAGGAGGCCGACGCGCGCAGTGACGTCTGGGCGCTCGGGTGCGTGCTCTACGAAATGGCGACCGGCAAGCGCGCTTTCGAGGGCAAGAGCCAGGCCAGCCTGATCGTTGCCATCATGGAGAAGCCCGTGGCCCCGGTGGGCGAGCTGTCACCGACCTCACCTCCGGTGCTCGACCGCCTCGTGCAGGCGTGCCTGGCCAAGGATCCCGAGGATCGCGTGCAGACGGCGCATGACGTGAAACTCCAGCTGGAATGGATGCGTTCGGAGACCGCCGGCGCAACCGGTGCTTCGGCGCTGCCCGTGCGGCGCGGCTCGCGGCGCGCGCGCCGGGCAGTTGCCGCGCTGATCGTCGTGGCGGCGATCGCGGCCGCGTTCGTCGCCGGGCGCCAGAGCGCGCCACGCACCACGTCGAACGCGTTCCAGTTTCAGCGAAAGACCTACCGCGCGCAGGCCATCTTCAGCGCGCGCTTCATGCCGGACGGAAAAGCGATGGTGTTGAGCAGCGCTCTCGATGGAAACACCACGGAACTGTTCGTGATCCGGCCCGAGTATCCCGAGCCGCAGCCGCTGGGCATGAAGAACGTGCACCTGCTGGCCGTTTCGTCGCGCGGCGAGCTGGCGGTCTTGAACCACGCCCGTTTCATCGGGCACCACCGGCTCTTCAGCGGGACGCTGGCGCGCATGCCGCTGGAAGGGGCCGCGCCGCGCGAGATCATGGAAGGTGTGCGTGAGGCGGACTGGGGCTCCGACGGTGAAAACCTCGCCGTCATCCACGAACTGGACGAAAAGGACCGGCTCGAATTCCCGATCGGCAAGGTGCTGTTCGAATCCGCCGGCTACTTGAGCGATGTGCGTGTGTCGCCGCGGGGAGATCGCATTGCCTTCATGGAGCATCCTTCGAAGTACGACGATCGTGGATCGGTGAATGTGGTCGACCTCGAAGGCCACGCGCGCGTGCTGACGGGAGGATACTGGGGCATGGAGGGGTTGGCGTGGTCCCGCGACAACGCCGCCGTGCTCTTCGGCGCCACCACGAACGGGACCGACTACTCGGTGTATCGTGTCGATCTCGACGGGCACGCCGGGCCAGCGGGGCAGAGCGCCGGCGGATTGACGATCCACGACATCGCGTCCGACGGCACCTGGGCGGTGACGCGGGATGAATACCCGGTCCGGCTTGTCTTCCACGCGCCCGGCTCGACCGAAGATGTGGATCTGTCGTGGCTCGACAACGGAATCGACCCCTTGCTGTCCGCCGATGGCAAGACGGTTACCTTCACCGACCAGAGCGAGGGGGCGGGCCCGAACTACGCGGTGGCGGTCCGCCCGACGTCCGGCGGCGCCATCGTCCGGCTGGGGGAGGGTCACGGCATGGGGTTCTCACCGGACGGGAAGTCCGTGCTGGCGTTTGTTCCAGTCACACCGTGCCGTCTCATGTCGTATTCGGTGGGTGCCGGGCAACCGGTTCGTCTCGACCGCGGCGGCTTCGAGAACATCTCGTACGCGCGATGGACGAAGGACGGGAGCCACGTGCTGGTGAGCGGAAACGAGGCCGGCAAGCCGCCGCGCTGCTTCCTGCTCGACGTGGCGTCGGGCAAGTCGGAGCCGGTGGGGCCCGAGGGGATCGGACGCGGTTTCCCATCCCCGGATGGAACCGCTTTCATCGCTCGATCGCAGTCCGGCTGGGTGATCTTCCCGATGTCGGAAAGTGGCGAGGGGCGTCCGTTTCCGTCGCTGACCTTGAAGGATTATGTGATCCGGTGGAATCTGGACGGAACGGCCCTCTACTGCTACCAGCGTGCTACGATTCCTGCTTCGGTCGATCGCATCGACGTCAAAACGGGCCGGCGCGAAACCACCCCGCTGCTGGCCGGCGCCGGCACGGGGGCGCTGTCCATCTTGTCGGTGTCGATCGCCGATGACTTGCGCGCCGTGGTCTACGGCTCGTGGAGCTATACGTCGGTCCTCTACACGGTCGCGGGCGAGCGATAGGACAGCATCGATGACTCTGAATCCCGGCACCCGCCTCGGCCCGTATGAAATCCTCTCGCCCCTCGGGGCGGGCGGGATGGGCGAGGTCTACCGCGCGCGCGACACGCGCCTCGGCCGCGACGTTGCCATCAAGGTTCTACCGAAACATCTCTCCGCGAACCCCGAGGTCCGCACCCGTTTCGAGCGCGAGGCGAAGACAGTCTCGAGCCTCAATCATCCCCACATCTGCACCCTCTTCGACGTGGGCCGCGAAGGCGACACGGATTTTCTGGTGATGGAGCTGATCGAGGGCGAGACGCTCGCGACCCGGCTCGCGAAGGGGCCACTCCCGGCCCCGGACGTGCTTGCGCTCGGCACCGAGATCGCTGATGCGCTCGACAAGGCGCACCGGGCCGGAATCATCCATCGCGACCTCAAGCCGGGGAACGTCATGCTCACCCGCAGCGGGGCGAAGCTCATGGACTTCGGTCTCGCGCGCGCGACCGGGCTCGCCGGTCCGGCGAGCGGCAGCGGAGCGACCTTCGCCGCGCTCACGCAGTCGCCCACCATCGCGCAGCCACTGACCGCCGAAGGCACCATCGTCGGGACGTTCCAGTACATGGCGCCCGAACAACTGGAAGGGAAGGAGGCGGACGAGCGCAGCGACTTGTGGGCGCTCGGCTGCGTGCTCTACGAGATGGCGACGGGCAGGCGCGCGTTCGAAGGCGCGAGCCAGGCGTCGCTGATCTCGTCGATCATGTCGTCGACTCCCGCGCCGATATCGCAAGTGGCTCCGATGACGCCACCGGCCCTCGACCGCGTGGTGCACGCGTGCTTGACCAAGGATCCCGCGAACCGTATTCAGAGCGCGCACGACGTCAAACTCCAACTCCAGTGGATCGGGGAGGGTTCGCAGGCGGGCGCGCCCGCGCTCGGCGCGAAGCCCCGTCGCGGTTTCGGGTGGTTGCCCTGGGTGGCGGTGGTGGTGGTCGCGATGGTTGCCACGGACATTGTGCGGCAGCTCACGACCGGCTCCGACGACGACGAGGCGCTGGTGACACGCACGACCATCGGCGCCCCGCCCGGCGCGCGCCTGGAGATTTCGGGCGACGACGCGGGGCCGCCGGCGCTATCGCCCGACGGGACGATGCTGGTGTTCTCCGCGGTGGGAGGTGGAGGCGGAAAGCGTCTCTGGTTGCGCCGGCTCGACGACTTTGCCGCCCGCGCGCTCCCGGGAACGGACGGGGCGAGCTATCCGTTCTGGTCGCCGGACAGCCGGTCGATCGGTTTCTTCAGCCCGACCCGGCTCAAGCGGCTCGATCTCGCCCAGGGTTCCGTCATTACGGTTTGCGACTCCGTGGACGCGGCGCGCGGCGGAACCTGGTCGCGCGACGGCGTCATCCTGTTCACCCCTACGTTCTGGGAAGGGCTCTTCCAGGTGCCGGCCTCGGGGGGACAGCGTCGCCGGGTGACCACCCCGGATTCAACCTCCGAAACGACCCACCGCTTTCCACAGTTCATGCCGGACGGTCGTCATTACATCTATCTCTCGGCCAACCACCGCGTCCCGGATGGAAACACGTCGGCTATCTACTATGGTTCGCTGGACGGAGGGGAACGCCGTCCGCTGTTCGCCTCCAAGAGCAACGCCGTCTACGCGCAGGGGTTCCTCCTGTTCGTTCGTGACAGCACCCTGATGGCGCAGGAATTCGACGCCGCCAGCGGAACGGTGAAGGGCGCGCCGCGGGCGACGCGCGAGGTGGTCCAGCTCGACCGCTCGACCTGGAACGCGACCATTACCGCGGCGGAGAATGGCGTGCTCGTGTACGGACTCGGAGGGCGCTCCGGAAACTGCCGCGTGTCGTGGTACGAACGTTCCGGGGCGCGGACGAAGGCGTTGTCGTCGTTTGGGAATCTCCTGGCCATCGACCTCTCTCCGGACGACCGCCGGCTGGTGATGGAGTGGCAGCAGACCCCGCTGGCCGACGACTGGATCATCGACGTGGCGACAGGAACTCGTTCGCGCGTGACCACCGGCCCCGACGACGAAACCTCCCCCATCTGGCTGTCGGATGGGAAGCGAGTCGCGTATGGTGCCCGGCAGTCGGAGAAGTACAGCATCTATTTCAAGCGCGCGGATGGTTCCGCGGACCAGGAGCTGTTTCTAGAAGATCCGGTTGAAGACGTCTGACCCCTGTGCGCGTCGCGGGACGGCAATTGGATAGCGTACGGCAAGGGGGTCGCGTCGGGGACGGCGCACGGATCGCTGTGGATCAAGCCGCTCACGGGCCCGGGCGCGCCTCGCATGTTGGTACCGGCGACCGACTCCTTCGTGGGCGCGCAGTTCTCGCCGGACGGGAAGTGGATTGCGTTCTCGGCGTCGGTGTCGGGGCGCCCGGAGGTGTACGTGGCCCCCGTGCCGGCGACCGGCGAAGGTCTCTCCGCTCGCTGGCAGGTCTCCGGAAACGGGGGCGATCGCCCGCGGTGGCGCGGCGACGGGCGCGAACTCTACTACGTCCGGCCCGACTGCACGATCATGGCCGTCTCCGTCGACGGCTCCGGCACCGAATTTCGTGTTGCCGGCGAGACGCCGCTCTTTCAGGCATTCCAGCGCATCCTCTCCCAGACGATGGATGTAAGCAGCGACGGCCAGCACTTCGTCATTAATGCGCTGGGCGGCGACGAGGGCGAGCCGCTCGCGATCGTCGCCAACTGGCTCCAGACCCTCGCCTCGCCCTAGGCGAACCGCTCTCGGCGCGGCGTCGCGTTTGCGATAGAATCCGCCGCATGCACCTTTCCACCGGCATCCGGCTGGGCCCCTACGAGATCCTCGCGCCATTGGGCGCGGGAGGCATGGGCGAGGTCTATCGCGCCCGTGATACGAGGCTCGACCGCGAAGTGGCGGTCAAGGTGCTGCCCGCTTCAGCCCGCGAGGATCGCCCCGCGCGGGAGCGGTTCCGGCGCGAGGCGCTCGCGCTCTCGCGCCTCAACCACCCCAACATCGAGATGGTCCTCGACTTTGGCGAGCAAGACGGCGTGGACTATATGGTGCTCGAATTCGTGCCGGGCGAGACGCTCGCCGCGCGGGTGGCGCGCGGCCGTATCCCCGAGCGCGAAGCCGCCGAGCTCGGCGCGCAGGTTGCCGAGGCGCTGGCCGAGGCCCACGAGCGCGGCGTCCTGCACCGGGATTTGAAACCCGGCAACATTATGGTCACGCCCAAGGGGCGCGTGAAGGTGCTCGACTTCGGGCTGGCCAAGCTCGCGCAGGTTCCGAGCGACGAGACGCGCAGCATGGACGTGACCCAGGCGGGCACGGCGCCGGGCACACTCGCCTACATGGCGCCCGAGCAACTGTTGGGCACACCGGTCGACGCGCGCACCGACCTCTACGCTCTCGGTGTGGCGCTGTACGAGATGGCGACCGCCCGCCGTCCGTTCGAGGCGCCGCTCGCGACCGCGCTCGCCAACGAGGTCCTGCACGGGCAGCTCGCGCCGCCGCGCGCGCACGAACCGTCGCTCTCGGCGCGCGCCGAGGCGATCATCCTGCGCGCGATGGAACGCGAGAGTGCGCGGCGCTACCAGACCGCTGGAGAGATGCTGGGCGAGCTGCGGCGCCTGGCGGCGGCAGACGCGAGTAATTCGGGTGAAGCTCCAGGGACAACGACCGCCCCATCACGCCGAGTGACCTCGATCGCGGTGCTCCCGCTCGAGAACTTGTCGGGCGATCCGGCGCAGGAATACTTCTCCGACGGCATGACCGAGGAACTCATCGCGTGCCTGGCCCAGGTGCGCGCGCTGCGCATCATCTCGCGCACCTCGGTGATGCGGTACAAGGGGCAGCGCAAGGCCATCCCGGATATCGCGCGCGAACTCAACGTGGACGCGGTGGTCGAGGGTTCGGTGCGCCGGGCGGGCGACCGCGTGCGCATCACGGTGCAGCTGATCGACGCGTCGAGCGAGCGTCACCTGTGGGGGAAATCATACGAACGCGACATGAAGGAAGTGCTCGCGTTGCAGGGCGAGGTGGCCGCGGCAATCGTGGACGAGATTCAGGTCAGTGTGACGCCGCAGGAAGAGACGCGCCTGCGGGACGCGCGCGCGGTGAATCCCGAAGCGTACGAAGCCTATCTGAAAGGGCGTTACCTGATCGAGCGTCGAACGGAGGGAACGCTGCAGGAGGGACTCGCGTGCCTCGAGCAGGCCGCGCGTCTCGATCCCTCGCTGGAGCTGGCGCACGTCGGCGTGGCCGACGCGTACAACCTGATGGGATTCTGGACGGCCGTGCCGCCCCGGGAGGCGTTCCCGCACGCCCGGGCCTCCGCGCAGCAAGCGCTCGCAATCAACCCCGCCAGCGCGGAAGCGCTGACGTCGCTCGCCTACGGGACGTTCTGGCACTACTGGAATTTTGCGGAGTCCGAACGCCTCTACCGCCGTTCGATCGACCTGAATCCGAAGTACTCGCAGGCGCACCTGTGGCTGGCAAACATGCTGGTCGGGGCCGGCCGGTTCGAGGAGGCGATAGCGGAAGCTCAAGTAGCGCGAACGCTCGATCCGGTTTCCAACATCGCCATCACCTCGGGGGGATGGTGCCCCTACTATGAGGGGAGCTTCGACGAGGCGGTTCGCCTGTATCGAGACGCGACGCGGCTGATTCCCGATTTTGGACCTCTCCACTTGTGGATGGGACTGGCGTGCGCGCAGGCGGACCTCGATGCCGAGGCCATGGCGACGCTTGCCCGCTGCGTCGAGATTCTGGGGCGCACGCCGGTGGTGGTCTCGGCGCTCGCGGCCGCCCACGCACGCGCAGGGCGGACGACGGAGGCGCGCGCTCTCCTGTCCGAGCTGGAAGCGCAGTCGTCCCACCGCTACGTCGGAGCGTACTACTTCGCGCAGGTACTGGTGGCGCTGGGCGAGCACGACGCGGCGTTCGCCGCTCTCGAGAAAGCCCTCGACGAGCGGGCTCACTGGCTCGCATTCATCCACGTAGACCCATCGCTCAACGCGATTCGAGGCGACTCGCGCTTCGAGGCGCTGGCCGCGCGCGTGACCGCCCAGTAGTCCGGCCGAAAAGAGAAACGGCCACCCCGGGAACCCGGGATGGCCGTTTTCGACAGAGAATACAGAACTAGCGGTAAAGAGCCTTGATCTGTCCCCAGGTAGAACTCTCGGTCGAGACCGTGGTTCTTTCCACTGTGAGCCAGATCTTCCAGTTCTCGGCCGAGATGGCGAAGTTCGTGGTGACCTCGCACTTGTACTGACCCGTGATCATGATCGGGAGCAGCGGGTTGACGTAGCGGAAGCCGACATCCGTGATGTTGTCTCCAGCCCGCGCCACTTTGTGTGAGACCACCGTACCGAACGGCGGAGCCGCCGGGACGGGGCCGGACATGTCGAAGTAGGAGTCGTCGCCGCCGTTCGGCGTATACTCCCAGTGGATACTGATGATCGCCATATCCGCCGGCAGGTTGACGAAGAACGCATCCTGCGTGTTCGAAGTCGGCGTCGGTCCAATGCTGCCCACCCACGTGTTGACACCAACATCGAGCGTGAACACCGGGGGGTTGGACTGGTCCAGATCCCCGTCGATAGCTTCGTCGTAGTTGACCGCGGCGGCGAAACTCGCGCCGGCCAGCGACACGGATAAGAGCGCGCACAAAAGACCCGATTTAGCAGATTTCATGGGTAACCTCCCGAGCGGCCTTGCTTGCAGTGATAATGTAGCGATTCGCCCGGTTTTCCCCTTAGCTTCGCCGGGACGCTCATTGTACACGAGATCGATGGCGCCAGGAGGGTAAATCGTCCTTTACGGACGGGCATTTTCCGGCCAGAGTCAGCATGCTCATGCCGCGCGCCAGCAACAGCGGCGGCGCGCCATGGAGGAGGTGATGACCCATGAGCGACAAGGACCAGAGATTCCGACTCACCGAGTTCGCAGCATGCGCCGGTTGAGCCTCCAAATTCAGCGCAGCGGGACTGCGCGAGATTCTCCGTGAGCTTCCGCTTCCCACCGACCCCGACGTGCTCGTGGGTCACGCCGGAAGCGACGATGCCGGCGTCTATCGCCTCTCGGACGAGGCGGCGATGGTACTGACGGTCGACTTTTTCACGCCCATCGTCGACGACCCGTATGACTACGGGCGTGTCGCGGCGACGAATTCGATCTCGGACATCTACGCCATGGGGGGGCGTCCCGTGGTCGCCCTCAACATCGCGGGGTTCCCGGAGAAGACGCTGCCGGCGGACGTGCTTCGCGAGATCATTCGGGGTGGGGCCGACGTGGCGCGAGCGGCCGGTGTTTCGATCGTCGGCGGGCACACGGTCAACGACCCGGAGCTCAAGTATGGTCTTGCCGTCGTGGGGCTCATCGACCCGCGTCGCATCGTTCGCAACGGTGGCGCGCGGGTGGGGGACCGGCTCGTCCTTACGAAGCCCATCGGCACCGGGGTGCTCGCCACGGCGCTAAAGGCCGGAGCACTCACCTCCGAGGCGACTAAGCGCCTGGTCGCTGTGATGACACAGCTCAACCGGGAGGGGTCGGCGTTGATGCTGCAGCACGACCCGCACGCGTGCACGGATATCACGGGTTACGGGCTCATCGGCCATGGCAACGAAATGGCGGAAGCGAGCGGCGTAACTATCGTGCTGCGTGCGACCGCGGTGCCGGTGATCGACGGCGCGGCGGAGGCTGCCGCGCAGGGCTACCTCACGAGTGGCGGGAAGACGACGCGCGCATTTCTCAAGGAGCGCGTGCGCATCGCGCCCTCGGTTGGGGAAACGACGACGTCGCTGCTATTCGACCCGCAGACCTCGGGCGGTCTGCTGATCGCGGTCGCGCCCGATCAGGCGCCAGCGCTGGTTTCGAAGCTCAAGCCGAACCACCCGCACGCTGCCGTCGTGGGCGAGTGCGTGGCGCGAACAGATTTCTCGATAATCGTTGAGTAGAGGCGCAAGCGGGTGGCATCGAGCCGGGGTCCCCGTGGACGAAGTCCCGCGGGGTGGCGAGATGACAGGGCCCGCGAGGCAGATAGAAAAGTAGCGGGGTCTAGAACATCGCCGCGCGCAGCTGCGCCGCCGGGCGGATCGGCGTCTGGACCACCACCGGGTTGGTGACCCCGTTCAACAGCGATTCGTGCACGCGCGCCATGTAGGCGTCGCGGGTGGCGTCGAACCGCGCGATGTCGTTCTGCGTCACCGGGTCCTTGGCCGGTAGATTGATCGCGCGCGGATTCACCCACGACCCGTCTTTCGTCATCCGGTAGCAGAGGTGGGGCCCCGTCGCGAGACCGGTGGAACCCACGTACCCGATCAACTGCCCGCCGTCCACGCGACAACCCTGGAAGATCCCCTTCGCGAAGGCCGACAGGTGCAGGTAGTAGGTGTCCACCGACCGGTTGTGGCGAATCTTGATGTAGTTGCCGTTGCCCGGCGCGTACGCGCGGGCGGTGACGACGCCGTCGCCGGTGGAATACACGGGCGTCCCGCGCGGCGCCGCGTAGTCCACGCCAAAGTGGGGCTTGTAGACCTTCTGCACCGGGTGGAAGCGTCGCTTCTGGAAATTGGACGATATGCGCGAGAACTTCAGCGGTGCCCGGCGCAGCGACTTCTGCAGCGACGATCCGTCGACGTTGTAGTAACCCGCCGAGCCGCCTCCCGGCACGAAACGGATCGCGTTGAATTCCTTGCCCGCGTTGACCACGCGCGCCGCGAGCACGTCGCCCACCGCAGCAAACCCGGTGGCATACTGCCGGCGCTCGTAGAGCATCACGTACTCGTCGCCGCGACGAAGATCGCTCACGAAGTCGATCGTCCATCCGAAGATCTCGTCGAGCGAAGTGGCGAGCATCGTCTCCGCGCCCTGTTCCTGCAGCGACGCGAATATCGAATCGTGAATGACACCGTGGGTGACGACATAGTCGGTCTCGTAGGGGACCGACTCCACCGACGCGACGTAACCGTCGACGTCGCGGTGCACGCGCACGTATTCCTGCGGACTGGTATAGAGGACGAGGCTGTCGATGGCGCCATTCGCGGTCGCGTACAGGTCGAATGACTGGCCGGCGCGCACGCGGCGCCAGTCGTAGGTCCGGCGCGTGTCGCGGGTCAACATCTCGACATCGAAGGCCGAGACTCCGAGCTCGCGAAGCTCCACGTACATCGACGAATTCCGTCCGATGGTCCCACGCAGGGGCTCCCGGACCGGCTCGACGAGCAGCTGGTCCACTGCGGACGGGTCGAGCGCTTCGTTGCCTTCCTCGACGCGGATGCACCCGGCGACTTCGACGTTGTGTGACATAACCCGGTCCACCAGGGGGATCACATAGGTGTCACGACCCGCGTAGGCGAGGACGGCCAGGAGGGCAACGGTCAATGGGGTAGCGCGTCTCTGCATATTGTCTAATTCAAATGTTGATACCGGGTTATTCCGCGTTTTTCAAAACCGGGCGGCCCCATGATCGGCTCCTTGCCCGGGTCGGGGCAAGCCTTTTTTGAGGGCCCCGTGGAGTCTTCTGCAACTTCCATTCCCCGGGACCGGCAGATCATGCCGCCCGGTCGTTTCCGACGGAGACTGCCCGTTCCTTCGAAGGCCGTCGTGTGGAGCGAACACCCCCCAAAAAACCGAATCCGCCGGTCGCAATCGCGACCGGCGGATTCGTCAGGGGCGGCGAATTACGGCGCCGCCGTATCTGGGGTTGGTCTCCCCCGGGAAGCTCTATTTCAACAGGAGTAACTTTCGCACACGCGAGGTGGCTCCGTCCACGGTCAATCTCGCAAAATAGACCCCGGTCGGGGACAAAGCGCCCCGGCCGTCGCGACCATCCCACCGGGATACGTATGTTCCGGGGGATCTCGTTTCATTGACCAGGGTCACGACCCGGGAGCCCGTGACCGAAAAGACCGCCAGCTCGACCCATGGCGGTTTTCCACCCACCATCCCCCCCACCACGAACGGGATTTGCGTCGTCGGATTGAAAGGATTGGGGTAGTTCGGCCCGAGGTCGGTGCGAAATGCGCGCGGCGCGTCGGCCGCGGTCAGCGTCGCGACCACGCCGTCGCGCGAGTCGCTCCACCGGCTCGCGTGATCCTCCGCGTCGCGCGCGCGGACGCGGTAGCGCCACGTGCCGGTGGCCGCCGGGACGTGGTCGTATAGCGTGTCGGTCACTCCACTCGCCAGGATCAAAACACTCGCGCACCCGATCGCGAAGTCGATGGTGTCGATGCGAATGCCGATTCCCACCGTCGCCTGATCGGTGACGTACGCGAAGCGCAGCATGATCTCCTGACCCGTGTACGCCGTGAGCGGAAAGATGGCGTTGACCCATCCCGAGCTACTACCGGTGAAGCCGTGCCCAAGATTGTTTCCGTACGGGTTGGCCGAGGTGGTGATGTTTCCCGGGACGGTCGTCCAGAATACGCCGCCGTTGGTGCTCACCTGCACGTAGCCGTAGTCGTAGTTCTGCTCGGTCAAGTAGTTCACACTGAAGCGCAGCGAGTCGGTCGCCGCCTCCACCACGAACGGTCGGTCCATGGTGAGCGTGTGCGTGATACCGTTGCCGTTTCCGGCGTCGTAGCCGCCGCCGCTCAACCCCGACGCGGTGTAGAAAAACCCGTTCGATACCCACCCGGTCAGCGATGGTGTGCACGCGTCGACGAAACGAAACGGGTTCCGGCAACCCTCGACCTCATACGAGAGGACCGGGTTGGGATCGCTCGGGTCGTTGGAGGTCCACGAGACCCGGGTGATCCCGTTCGCGTACGGTGTTTGCAAAGCGTACTGCGACGGCGCGTGAGGTGCCACCACCCGGTACGGGTTGTCGCCCCATTCGAGGAGCTTGAGGTTCATCGGGAGCAGCAGGTCGAACGTCGGCTGGATGAGCGATTCCGACGGGCCGAAGCCGCCCTGCGCCTGTGTGTTCACCTCCGGCGTCATGGCGAAGATCTTCCCCTTGCTCACCTGTTCGCCGTAGCCCCAGTCGTCGGAGTCGCCGTTGGTGATATAGATCGCTCCCATGGCCGGGTTCCCGGTGAGATAGCCGTTTTCCCTGGCGAGCGTATCGGCGAGCGCCGCGAACACCTCGTGATCCGGCGTGTAGGCGAAGGTGTAGCCCCACCCGTAGAGCAGGAGCTCGCCGTAACTGTGGTACGAGAGCCAGGTCGTGAACTCGCGTGTGTTGACGAAGTCGCCGATGCGCTGTATCTCCGGTTCGGAAAATGCGCTCGTCCCGCGGTACGTGTCGCTCGAGGTGGTCGGCGACGAGCCCACGTTGTCGTATCCCCACTGGTAGCCGTAATTCCGATTCAAGTCGACGCCGAAGGTGCCGTTGCCGTTGTTGCGCCGGTTCTTGCGCCACCATCCCGACCAGTGGCCGGCGTGGTTCTGCTGGACGTAGACGTGTCCGTCCGGATTGACCATGGGCAGAAAGAAGATCTCGCGCGTGTCGATGTAGTGCGTGATATCGGCATCGATGCCGTAGTGCTCGAGCAGGTATTTCGCGAAGCGCAGCGGGATCTCGACGCTCATGAGCTCGCGCGCGTGGTGGTCGCCCATGTAGAGGATCTCCGGCTCGCTCTCGTCCACGGAAACGTTGTCGGATACCTTGAGCACGGTGAGGTTGCGATTCTGGATGCTCTTGCCGATGTGGACCGTATCCGCGATCGCCGGGTAGGTCGCCTCCAGATAGGCGAGGACCGACTCGGTCTCGGTGTAGGTGTGGTACAGACCCAGATTCGCGTCGA
>Ga0184629_10000265_pt1 | contig 23314 bp, 33 predicted proteins | sample PLM4_32_b1_FD_133158 | JGI IMG/M metagenome (GOLD analysis project Ga0184629, IMG submission 133158) | Groundwater sediment microbial communities from an aquifer in East River, Colorado, USA - PLM4_32_b1 | ecosystem: Environmental > Terrestrial > Soil > Riparian zone | place: USA: East River...
CGAGACGAACAGCTTGTGCTCCACTGTGACGCCGCGGGACGTGAGGGCATCGAGCTCGGCAAAGAACGTCTCGGGATCGAGGACGACGCCGTTGCCGACGATGCATACGGCCCCCTGCAGAATGCCGGAGGGGATCTGGTGCAGCACGAACTCACCCGCGCTGGTGTGGACCGTGTGCCCGGCGTTCGCCCCGCCCTGATAGCGGACGACGAGGTCGGCGCGCTCGGCGAGCACGTCGACCAGTTTCCCCTTCCCTTCGTCGCCCCACTGCGCGCCCACGACGACGACGCAGTGGACCTTAGGTCCGAACACGCGAAGCCCCCCTTATGGAGTCGCCAGGACCGACGCGATGGCGCGGGCCACCGCAGACGCGCCATCCAACGTAACCCGGTCGGGAGTGTCGCGCGGCGTGTGGACCACCCGCATCGTGCTCCAGTTCCCCCTCATGATCGTCACACACTCCGCCGCCCCGCCGGCTAGCGCGAGGCCGTCGACGACCACCGGCAGCCAACGCCAGGCTCGGCTCCCGAGCGCCGTCGTCACGCGAGTGGCGACGGGACCCGGCCGGTGGACGAGCGCGATGGTCGGACCCCGATCGTCGATCCCATCGAAGTTGATCACCGTGGTATGCTGCAGCAGATTGGCCCGGTCCCGCACCAGTGCCTTCGCCCCGAGCAGGCCCAGCTCTTCGGCGTCGAGCACCAACGCCCCCACGCCGGCGTCCGCCGGCAGGGCGTCGAGCGCGGCGAGCACCGTCAGCACCCCGGTCGCATTGTCCACCGCTCCGGACGTCCCGTCGGTGGCGACGTTCAGCACGAGAAAGCCGATCGCCGGCAGGAGACCGGGAATCACCCAGAGGACGGATCCTCCAATGACCGCGGTCGAGAGGCCCGCGGCCAGCACCAGCGCCCCGGCCACAACCCACACCAGGCGCAGCGCCATGGACAGTGGTTGCCCCTTGGAATCGTAGTGGGCGGCGAGCCAGGTCGTGACACGGATGCGAGGGCGCACCGCGATGAGGTTGACGCCTTCGGCGGGCCCAGGTCCGCGCAACGGGAACCGGGCGGTCGCGGGAAAGCGGTGCTCGAGCACGACGAAGCCGCGTCCTTCGAGCTCGCGGCGCAACGTCGCGCGAACGCGTTCGTGTTGGGCGGTACCGGGGAGGCGCGGGACGGCGATCTCGTCCAGCAGCGCACGCAGCGGCGTCACGCCGCGAGGAGCTGTCCCACGCGCTCCCGGTCCGCCGCGGCCAGCGGGGCCAGGGGATCGCGCACCGGCCCGCCGTACAGGCCCGCCGCATCCATCGCCGCTTTGATGCCCGCAGGACCAAGTCGTCCCACGATCTCCTTGTCGAGCGTCGCCAGGCGGGTCTGCAGCGACGCAGCGCGCGGCCGGTCGCCCGCGCGGAACGCCGTCTGCAGGTCGACGGCGAGCCGGGCGGCGAAGCAGGCGACGCCGACGATTCCGCCCTCGCACCCCGATTCATACGCGGTCAGGAGCAGCGACCCCGATCCGACCAGCACCGACCAGGCCGGAACCATCCGCCGGTAGGCGACGAGGTTCTTGGGATCGCCGGAAGAGTCCTTGACCCCCACGATGTTGCCATGCCCCGCGAGCCGCCCCAGCAGATCGGGCGCGATGGCCGCGTGCGTGTACTTGGGAATGTTGTACACGAGCACCGGGACCGGGCTCGCATCGGCGATCGCGCAGTAATGCGCCGCGAGACTGTTGGCGGAGTGCGCCGTGCTGAAGTAACCCGGCGGCCGCACCAGCACCGCGTCGGCCCCTTCGGTCGCCGCCGCGCGGGACAGGGCGATCGACGCCCGAGTGGACTCTGCCCCGGTGCCGGCCAGGAGCCAGCGGTCGCGCGGCACGACGACCCGCAGGGCGGCGATCAGGCGGCGCTGCTCTTCGGGATCGAGCAACACCGCTTCTCCGGTGGAGCCGGCTGCGACGAGCCCGTCGAGTCCATCCGCCAGCAGCTGCCGCGCATTCGCCGTCGCCCGCTCAATGGCGATTTCTCCGGTGGCGGGATCGAAGGGCGTGGTGACCGGGGCGAGGATACCCGACACCCGGCGGGACGGCGACGACGTCGGCGTCACGATCCGGGCAGGATGTCGGAGAGGCCGTCCGAGAACCCGACCGGACGATCCGAGGAGCCGTCGGCCGCCGCGGTATCCAACGCCGGCTCGATGACCGGAGCGCGCTCCACCACCGTACGGCGGCGCAACGTCCGCATCTCCAGCTCGAAGTCCGCCGGATGGGTCGACGCCATCATCGCGGTCTCGTAGGAGACCGCGCCCTCGCCCACCAGCTCCATCAGATTCTGGTCGAAGGTCTGCATCCCGTACTGCTCGTGCGATTCCCGCATGTACTCGTGCAGCTCGGGCGTCCGGGCCGGGTCGCGGATCATATCGCGTGCGGCGGGTGTCACGATGAGCACCTCGATCGCCGCCACGCGGCCCGCGCCGTCCGCGCGTGGCAGCAGGCGCTGCGAGACCACCGCCTGCAGCGACTCCGCCAGGCGCAGCCGGGCGATGCCCTGCTCCTCGGAGGGGAACATGGAGATGACCCGGTTCACGGTGTTGACGGCATCCGGGGTGTGGAGCGTCGAGATCAACAGGTGCCCGGTCTCCGCCGCTTTCATCGCCGTATCGATCGTCTCGGCGTCCCGCATCTCTCCGATCATGATGACGTCGGGGTCCTGGCGCAGCGCGGCGCGCAGCCCCATCCGGAAATCGTCGGTGTCGGTGCCGATCTCCCGCTGAGTGATCGAGCAGTTGACGTGCCGGTGCAGGAATTCAATCGGGTTTTCGAGCGTCAGGATGTGTTTGTGCTGCGTCTGGTTGATGTGATTGACCATCGCGGCCATGGTGGACGTCTTCCCGGACCCGGTCACGCCCGTGACGAGGATCATCCCCCGCTCCGCCGTCGCGACCTGGGCGAGCACCGACGGCAGCTTCAGGGTCTCGAACGTGGGCACGTCGAAGGGAATCACCCGCATGACGATCATGAACGACGAGCGCTGGCGCAGGATGTTGACCCGGAAGCGGCCGATGCCCGGCATGCCCCACGAGCAGTCGTAGTCCCGGATCTTGTCGATGCGCGCCCGGTCCTCCTCGATCGGAATGAGCTTCTGCGCGATGACCTTGGTCTGCTCGGGCGTCAGGCGTTGCTTGGTGAGTGGAACCAGCCGGCCGTTGATGCGGGCCCGGAACACGTCCCCGGCCTTGATGTGGAGGTCCGACGCGCCGCGGTCGATGGCGGCCTTGATGATCTTTTCCATTCAGTATCCGGCGTCCAGGTCGACGAGATTGGCGAGCGGCGTCCCCGCAAGATAGCGACGGATGTTGTCCACCATGAGGGCCGCCTCGCGCTCCCAGAACCGGTCGGTCACCGAGCTTACGTGCGGGCTCGCCAGCACGCGTGGATGCGTCCACAACGGGTGCTCCGGCGGCAGCGGCTCCGTGGCGAACACGTCGAGCGCCGCCCCGCGGAGAGCCCCCGATTCGAGGCGCTCGAGCAACGCCTGCTCGTCCAACAGCGCGCCGCGCGAGACGTTGACGACGACGGCGCCGGCGGGGAGCCGCTCGAGCGTGGCGCGTCCCACCGCGCCGTCGGTTTCGGGTGTGCGCGGGGCGGTGATCACGAGCACGTCGCTCTCGGCAGCGAGCCGTCCCAGGTCCGTCCCGCCACCGACCCAGGCCACCCCCGGCGGCCCGCCCCGGTCGGGCCGGCGCCGGATCCCGGCGACGCGCATCCCCAGGGCCAGCGCCCGCCGGGCCACGGCGCTGCCGATGCCGCCCAATCCGACGATCCCCACGCGCAGGAAGGCGAGCTCGCGCACCCGGATCGTGCGGTCGCCGAAGGCGCCCTGGATCCAGCGGCGCTCCGCCTGCGCTCGGACCGTGTGATCGAGGCCTTTGGCGAAGTAGGCGATCGCCGCCAGCACCCAGTCGGCGACCGGTTCGGCGTGTACCCCGGCGGAGTTGGTGAAGTGGATCCCGCTGCCGCGCAGCGCGGCAGCGAGGCCCGCACTCACGCCGGCCGTGCAGCTGTGCGCCCATCGTAGGGTGCCGCTGCCGCCGGTGACCACGCCCGGGGGGACCCCGAAGCCAAGGTAGATCTCCGCGCCGCGTGCGGCGGCCACCGCTTCGGGAGACCCGGCCCCTCCATCGCCGTCCGAGGAGACCGCGGCCTGGACCTCGACCAGATCCCACTCGGACGGCAGCGCGCCCCGTATCTGGGCCACGACCTCGGGGGTCACGCGCCACACGGGCCGCTGCGCCCGCAGGTCCAGGACGAGACGGGAGCTCACTCTCCGGATGACACCGTGCGCACCAGGGGGTGGTGCAGAACGGACAGCATCGCCTGGGCGTGCAGGCGGCCCGGACCGCGCAGATCGAGCTCGACCACGAGATCCACGTTCTCGCGGCGCGACTGGACGCCGATGATCTCGACCCCGGCCCGCCGCACGAGCGTCTCGAGCTCCTCCAATGCCTGCGGCTCCGGCTTGGCGTGGATGAGGAGATGCGTCTGGGTCGTGTGGCGGCCGGCGAAGCGTTCGAGGTACCCGAGGCCGTACAACACCAGCATCACGAGCAGCGTCGTGCCGAGCGCCTCCACGTAGGCGCCACCCCCGATCGCCATGCCGATCGCCGACACGACCCAGATCGTCGCCGCGCTCGTGAGCCCTGTGACCGCTCCACGTGCGTGCAGGATCGTTCCCGCCCCGATGAACCCCACGCCGGTCGCGATCTGGGCGGCCACGCGCGTGGGATCACCGCGGCCAGGCACGAGCAGCGCCAGATGGACCGACATGGTGGTGAACAGCATGGCGCCGACGCAGATCAGGATGTTGGTCCGCAGACCCGCCGGCTTGCCGGACAGCTCCCGCTCCATGCCGATGGCCCCGCCGAGCAGCACGGCGAGGCCGAGCTGGAGCAGCAGCTCCAGATGGAAGACGTCCGTCAGCTGGGCGATGACGTTCTGCATTACTCCGCCCCGGCGGTGAGGAATCCCATCCGCTTCCGCACGTCCGCCATCGTCGTCCGCGCGATTGCTCGCGCTCGCTCCGCGCCGGCGCGCAGCGTCGCCCGCACGTCGGCCGGTTTCGCCACGAGATCGGCCGCGCGCTCGCGGATGGGAGCGAGCTCGGCTATGATATGGTCCGCGAGCACGCGCTTGCAGTCGAGACACCCCCACGCGGCGCTCCGGCATTTCGCCGCGACGTCGGCCTGGACCGCGGGCGGCGAGAAGCCCTGGTGGATGGTGAAAATGTTGCAGATGTCCGGGTTGCCCGGGTCCTTGCGCGTCTTGCGCGCCGGGTCGGTGGCCGCGGGCCTGAGCTTTTCCCAAATCGCTTCGGGCGACTCGAGCAGGCCGATCGTGTTGCCGAGGCTCTTGGACATCTTTGCCTGGCCGTCGAGCCCGAGCACCCGTTTCGCGGAAGTGAGCTGCGGCTGCGGCTCGGGGAAGTAGCCCACACCGTAGCGGTGATTCCAGCGGCGCGCGATCTCGCGCATCAGCTCCAGGTGCTGCACCTGGTCTTCACCGACCGGGACGAGTGTCGCCAGATAGAGCAGGACGTCGGCGGCCTGAAGTATAGGGTAGTTGAGGAGACCGGCCGGCACGCTTTCCTGGCGCTGCGCCTTCTCTTTGAACGCCGTCTGGCGCTCGAGCTCGCCCAGCGGGGTCACCGTGGTGAGAATCCAGCCCAGCTCCGTGTGCTCGGCGACGTGCGACTGCACGAACAGGATCGACCGGGCCGGATCGATCCCCGCGGCGAGCAGTCCCACCGCCATGTCGTGCGTGCGTTGCGCCAGCTCGGCCGGATCGTAGGCCTGCGTGATCGCGTGCAGGTCGACGATCGAGAAGATGCACTCGTGCCCGTCCTGCAAGCGCACCCAGTTCTTGACGGCGCCGAGGTAGTTGCCGATGTGCAGCTCGCCGGACGGCTGGATGCCGCTGAAGACACGGGGGGAAGGCATATGGAGACTCAACCTACGACCACCGGGGGAAGAGCCGCAAGGTGCGGGCGCTCAAGGACTTAGTCGACGTCGCAGAGCGCGCCGCCGAACGGGCGGCGAACTTCGTCCGCGCGGCGCGTCCGCCGGATCCCGGGGCGTGGACCGAGAAGTCGCGGCACGACTTCGTCACGCAGGTCGATCGCGAGGCCGAGGAGCTGATCGCCGAAACGCTCACCGGGCTGGTCCCCGGAACGGTCGTCGTGGGAGAGGAGCTGTCCCCGGCCGCGGAGTATCGGGGCGAGGTGGTGTGGGTCGTGGACCCACTCGACGGCACGACCAACTATCTCCATGGGTACCCGCAGTACGCGGTGTCGATCGGCGCCCTCGTGGACGGGGTGCTGAGCCTGGGGGTGGTCCATGATGTGGCGCGCGATGTCGCCTACCGGGCTGCCCGCGGTCAGGGAGCGTGGTGTGGAGGCGCGCGCCTCGCCGTCTCGGCCCTGGTCGAGCCCAGCCGCGCCCTCGTCGGCACCGGCTTCCCCTTCAAGGACCTCGACGGGCTGGAGCCCTACCTGCGGCAGTTCGCGGCCGTGATGCGCAGCACGAGCGGCATCCGGCGGGCCGGGTCGGCGGCCCTGGACCTGGCGGATGTCGCCACCGGACGATTCGACGCGTTCTGGGAATTGTCCCTCGCCCCCTGGGACGTCGCCGCGGGCGTCGTCCTGGTGCGCGAGGCGGGTGGCGTCGTGACGACGTTGGAGGGCAGCGAGGACGTCCTCGGGCACGGGTCGATCGTCGCGGGGAATCCGACCCTGCATCGCTGGCTGATGGACCTCTTGGGGAATTCCTGACATGGCCTCACCACTGGTCGAATGCGTTCCGAACTTCTCCGAGGGCCGCGACGCCGCGACCCTGGACGCGCTGCGCGCGGCGCTCGTGGCGGTGCCCGGCGTGCGGTTGCTCGACGTGCAGGCCGATGCCTCGCACCACCGCTCCGTCTTTACCTTCGTCGCCCCTCCGGAGGCCGCCGTCGCCGCCGCATTTCGCGCCGTCGCGGTGGCCCGCGAGCGCATCGACCTCACCCGGCACTCGGGAGAGCATCCGCGCATGGGCGCCACCGACGTCGTCCCCTTCGTGCCGGTGCGCGACGTCACGATGGACGATTGCGTCGCGCTCGCCCGGACCCTGGGCGAGCGGGTTGGGCGCGAGCTCGGGATCCCGGTGTTTCTCTACGCCCGTGCGGCGGCGCGACCGGAGCGCGAGCGGCTGCCCGACATCCGCAAAGGCGAGTTCGAGGGACTGCGCGGACGCATCGGGACGGACCCGGCCGTCGACCCCGATTTCGGCCCGCAGGCGATCCATCCCACGGCAGGGGTGACGGCCGTCGGCGCGCGTCCCTTCCTCGTCGCGTACAACATCTACCTCGACACGAGCGACGTGGCGCTCGCCAAGCAGATCGCGAAGCAGATCCGCACGTCGAGCGGCGGGCTCCCTGCCGTCCAGGCAAGCGGGTTCACCGTGGACGGCCGAGCCCAGGTGTCGATGAACCTGCTCGACATCGACGCCACCTCCCCCGCAACCGCGTTCGCGGCGGTGGAGCGGCTGGCTGGCGAGCGGGGGGTGGACATTCTGAAGAGCGAAGTGGTCGGGTTGATCCCGGAGCGGGCGATCCTCGGCGCCGGCGCGGCTTTACTCAAGCTCCCCGACGCCGCCGACCATCTCCTGGAGGCGAAGATACGGGCGGCGGAAGGGCCGACGCTCGACGGGTGGATCGACGACCTGGCGGGAGCCGCACCGGTCCCGGGCGGGGGCAGCGCCGCGGCCCTGGCCGGCGCGCTGGCGGGCGCGCTGGTCGCCATGGTGGCGCGCCTCACCATCGGCCGGAAGGCGTACGTGGCGGCGGAGGCCCGGGCGCGGGCGATCCTCGAGGAGAGCGAGACGGTGCGGGGGGAGCTGCGGCGGCTGGTGGACGAGGACGCGGCTGCGTATACGCGGGTGAGCGCCGCCTACAAGATCGCCAAGGACGACGCCGGTCGGACGCCGGCGATCGACGCGGCGCTGCTCGGCGCCGCGGCGACGCCGCTCGAGGTCGCGCGCCGGGCGGCGCGGCTCGCGGAGCTGGCGCGGGAAATCGGTTCGATCGGCAACAAGAACGCCCGCTCCGATGCCACGGTGGCGGAAGGGCTGGCGCGGGCGGCGCTGGCGGGAGCCGTGGAAAACGTGCGGGTCAACGTGGCGTCGTTGTCGGATCCGGCGGCGGGGGCGGTCGTGCTGGAAGCGGCGGAGCGGTTCCAGGCTACTGGGTGAGGATCCGCGGTGCTGCTCCGTTTTCTCCAATCGCCACGGTATGCTCCAAGTGCGCTGACAGGCAGCCGTCTGTCGTGACCACGACCGCTACGGCAGCATTAGCGGGCTGGCGAGCAGATGAAATGACAACCCCTCTCTTTTCCTACCTCACGGTGAATGCGGCCGTTGACCTGCCGAGAAACGAGCCCATGGTGTTGTCACGTACTTCCAGCCGAATCAGGTAGGTCCCTTCGGGAAGGTTACTCGGTGCAATGTCCAGGAACTCCACCACCGCACTGCCGCTCGACGCCACTCCCGTCCGATCGAAATCCAAGGTGACCCTTGCGCGCCAATCTTCACGATTCACGTCGCGCCGAGGATCGTCAGTCTTGAGCAGACGATAGGTAACGTGGTAGCTCACCCGATCAGTAAGGCGCACAAGGCTATACACTTCCGCATACACTCTGACGGTCTCGCCTCTCGCAAACGTCAGGCTTCGTCGCACATGGGAAAGGGTGTTCGTTCGATCGATCGTGTCCCCCGTCCATGGAGACGCGAGGAGCAGGTCGCTAATCGCGGGCGCGCCACCGAAGCCTCGAAGGCGAACGCCGAGCGTCTGCCTTCCGAGTGAGTCCCCTTGGCGAACCTGCGCGAGTAAGACGTAACGCCCTGGGGATGCGGTCAGCGAAATGTTGCCAGATGAGCCTTGACGGATCATGAGGGGTCCACCTGCATCGCCAACGAGTGACCCTGCCAACTCTCCGTGAGTGGACACGACCAACAAGTCCGTGGTGGCCGGTAGCTCCGGATTCCTGAATTGCGCGCTCCAAACGCCGAAATCGAGCTGAGCAGGCTCCGAGGAAGCATCACGCGTCAAGCCGAGCGCCATAGCATCGAACTGCTCGGGGTTCATCGGGCGGAACACCATTTCTGGGGTGGTGCGGAGTCCGTGCGAAAAGGCACTCGGCTTCGCAAACCGCACTTCTCCCCACTGTGCGTATCGCCAGCGCTCCACCTCAGTGCTGTTGCACTGAGGGTCCATCATGTTGTCCCCGCCAAGCGACCGCTTCTCAGGTGGCCCAAACCGCAGGTACATGATCCCGCGATCATCGAGCCCGGTCGCGAGGTTGTACCCTACCCTGGCAGCCAAACTATCGACCCGTCGTAAGTCGAGTCCGAGAGGAGCGAAAACCGTCGGAGCGAATCCGAAGGGCTCTGACATCGCCTCCGAAAGCGCCTGTGGTAGCACGCGACCTCCTAGAACGGCAAGACGTGCCGCGCGCTGGGCGCTTTCCTTCTCCCCCGGTGTCAACTGCGACAGGATGCCAATTGAAGACTGCTGTCGGTCGCGAGCCATGCTAACGCCAGGCAACTGTACGTCGAGACCCGAAGAGGGCGCTAGCGCTTGATACACTTCGCATCTTTGATAGAAGGTTCTCTCCCCTTCCGAAGGTTCTAGATTCAGAGTGCGGGCGAGTGCACTTCGATGGTAGGAAACCAGTGAGTGAAGTAGCGGGAAATTCTTGCGCGCGTATCGAAACCGAGCGAAGTGTTCGGCGATTCGCCTGTTTGCCCCGCTGAACAGGTTCGGATTGCGCCGAGCCCAGAAGCTGGCAAGCCATGCGCCTCGCTGGCTCGCAGGAACACCGACTCCCCGGGCACGGACCTCGCCCGTGGTAGCAATTCCGACCACCTGGCGCCACAGAACGCCGCCTGAATCCGTCTCTGCGTGCATCAGAGCTCGTTGATATGCCGCGATGCCAACTACCGTATCCCCAGCTTCAAGGGCGCTCTGCGCTCGGAGCGCCAACCACGCCGGGTTGACCGAATCAGAACTCAGCAGGGAATCAAGCAGGCGATTCGCCTCAGCGTATCGCTCCTCCTCGATCAGAAGCTGTGCGATGCGGCTGCCGACCCGTGGTTCAGCCCGGTGAGGAGCCAGGCGTTCGATCATCCGGCGCCGGCCCCCGGCATTCCTGTACAGGATCAGCCATTGACTCCACGCGTCCTTGTAAAGCGGGTCGAGCGTCAGGATGCGCTCGAGCTCTTCCTTCGCGATGCGCTCCCCGTCATCACCGCCCAATCGGATGGCCATGTTGGCCATCCGGTAGGAGGGTTCGGGGTCGCGGGGCGTGAGTCGCTTGGCCTGCCGATACGCCTCCAAGGCGCGAAAACGACCTGCCGGCATCCGGGCGGCGTAGGCGTCCCCCAATACCAGGAACCCTCTTGCATCCCGCTGATGTCCAGTCGTGTATCGCTCGGCCAGTTGGATGGCGTCCTCCACGCGGCCTGAGTCGAGGGCACGGACGGCGCTGAGCAGTTCCGGCGGACTCGTGTCCTGCAAGGCAAACGAGGGTGAGTAAATCGTCGCCCACGCAAGGAGGAGGAAGGCAGGGCTAGCCAATCTTCCTCCTAGTTGCATTCTGCTGTCCAGCGCGCTGCTGGAGCACAAACAGGGTGTCGGCCCCGACCGCAAAGACGACGTGTACGACGGGCTTGAACGACACGGTGAGTAGAGCTTATCGGCGAACCGCCAGGCGAGCAAGAATCAGAGTCTAGGATTCCGTCCTACAGTGTACGATTCCGTCCTACAAGGAGGATTGCGTGCTCGTTCCCCTCGTCACTGGGTGAGGATCCGCGGTGCCGCTCCGTTTTCTCCAATCGCCACGGTATGCTCGAAGTGCGCCGACAGCGACCCATCGACGGTGACGACCGTCCACTTGTCAGCGAGCGTCCGGATCTCGGCTCCCCCCACGTTCACCATCGGCTCGATGGCGATGGTCATCCCGGCGACGAGGCGCGCCCCCCGCTTCGGCTTCCCGAAGTTCGGGACCTGGGGCTCCTCATGGAATGCCGCGCCGATCCCATGCCCCACCATCTCCCGCACCACCGAATAGCCGGCCGCCTCCGCCACCTGCTGGACGGCGTGCCCGATGTCCCCGACGTGATTCCCGGCCTTCGCTTGCGCAACCCCGGCGGCGAGCGCGTCCTGGGTGACCTGCAACAGGTGGCGGACCTCGGCCGACACCGGGCCCACCGGGAAGGTCGCCGCCGAATCGGCGTGCAGTCCTTCGAGCTGGACCCCGACATCCACGCTGATCAGGTCGCCGTCCTTCAGAACGCGCTTGGCCGACGGGATGCCGTGTACCACTTCGTGATTGATCGACGTGCAGAGCGTGGCGGGAAAGTCGTACAACCCCTTGAACGACGGCCGCGCACCCGGGTGGCTGCGAATGAAGGCTTCCGCCTGACGATCCAGCTCTTTGGTGGAGACGCCGGCCTTGACGGTCCGCCCCATGAGCGCCAGCGTCTCGGCGACGATGCGGCCCGCCGCCGCCATCGTCTCGATCTCCCGCGGCGACTTGAGGGTGATCATCGCCCCAGTTTCCGCTTGACCGCCTCGGCGATTTCCTCCACGGTGCCGACACCGGGCACCCGATGCATCACGCCCCGCTGGGCGTAGTAGGCCACGAGCGGGGCAGTGTCCTGGTGGTAGGTGAGCAGCCGCGTGCGGATCGCTTCCGGCGTGTCGTCGGTGCGCCCTTCCTGGAGCGCCCGCCCGTGCAGGCGCTTCACCAGCTCTTCTTCCGGGACGTCGAGCAGCAGCACGTGGGCGAGCCGCTGGCCGTGGGCCGTGAGCGTCCGCTCCACCAGCTCGGCCTGGGCCGCGGTCCGCGGGAACCCGTCGAAGATGGCGCCCTGCTGCGCCTCGGGCTTGGCGAGCTCGGTCTTGATCAGCTCGAGGATCAGGGAGTCGGGGACGAGCTTGCCGGCGTCGTAGAAGCGCTTGGCGTCCTTGCCCAGCGGCGTGCCGGCCTTCATGGCGGCCCGCAGGATGTCGCCCGTCGCGATCTTGGGAATCCCCAGGCGGCTGGAGAGGATCTGCCCCTGGGTGCCTTTGCCCGAGCCGGGGGGACCGAGCATCAGGATGAACACGGCTCCGCCTTAGCGCGGCCGGCCGCGGAACTTGATCCGGCCTTCTTTCATGAACCCGTCGTAGTGGCGGAGCAGGAGGTGTTGCTGCACCTGCTGCACCGTATCGAGCGCTACGCCGACCACGATCAGGAGCGCCGTGCCGCCGAAGCCGAACGGCATGTTGAGCACGTTGCCGATGACGATCGGCAGGAGCGCCACCACGGTGAGGAACAGCGCGCCCGGCAGCGTGATGCGCGTCAACACTTCGTCGATGTAGTCGGCCGTCGCTGCCCCCGGCTTGACCCCGGGGATGAACCCGCCCTGCTTCTTGAGATTCTCCGCCAGGTCCACCGGATTGAAGATGATGGACGTGTAGAAATAGGCGAAGAACACGATCAGCAGGAACAGCGACGCCAGGTACACCCACGACGTGACCGAGAAGTACGCGGCGAACTGCTTCAGCCACGGGACGTTGCTGAACGTCGCCAGCGTCCCCGGCACGATGATCAGCGACTGCGCGAAGATGATCGGCATGACGCCTGCGGAATTGATGCGCAGCGGAATGAACGTCTTCCGCCCCTCGGCGATGCGGCCCCGCCCCATCACCTTGCGCGGGATCTGGATCGGGATGCGCCGCGAGGCGACCGTCACCGCCACGGTGCCCGCGACCACCAGCACCATGACCGCGAGGATCACGAGCAACACGCCGAACCGCAGCGACCCGGCCTGCAGCGCCTCGAACGTGCGGACGGTCTCAGGGCCGATCCGCTCGACGATCGAGAAGAAGATCATCAGGCTCTGTCCGTTGCCCAGGCCCCGCTCGGTGATCTGCTCGGCCAGCCACATGACGAAGATGCCGCCCGTGGTGAGCGTGAGCACCGTGGTCAGTCGGAAGCCGAAGCCGGGGTGGGTCACCGCCCCGGTGATCTGGGTCTCGACGAACAGCGAATACGCGTACGCCTGGAACAGACAGAGGACCACGGTGAGATACCGGGTCCACTGCGTCAGCGTTTTCCGCCCTTCCTCGTCCCGCTGCATCTTCTCGATGATCGGAAACACCGGCCCGGCGAGCTGGAACACGATGCTCGCGGAGATGTAGGGCATGATCCCGAGCGCGAAGACGCTGGCGCGCGCCAGGGCGCCGCCGGAGAAGAGATCGTACAACCCGAATAGCGTCCCGCGCGACTGGTTGGCGTAGTCGGCCAGTGCCGCGAGGTTCACGCCCGGCGTCGCGATGTGCGCGCCGATGCGGTAGAGCAGGAGGCACAGGAGCGTGAAGAAGATTTTCTCCTTCAGCTCCGGCACCTTGAACAGGTTCGGGATCCGCGGGGCGGTCACGCGCTCGGTCCCTCGATGGTGCCGCCGGCGGCTTCGATCTTCTGTCGCGCCGAGCCGGACACGCCGACGCCTTTCACGACGAAGCTGCGCTTCACGTCACCCATGCCGAGCAGCTTGATTGGCGTGTCGGGCCGGCGCACCAGCCCCGCGCCGAACAGCGTCTCCGGTGTGACCTCGGCGCCTTCGGTGAGCAGACCCAGGTGGCGCACGTTCACGACCTGCGCGGGTTCGCGAAACGGGTTGGTGAACCCCCGTTTGGGAATGCGGCGGATCAAGGGCATCTGCCCGCCCTCGAACCCCGGCCGGACCGTGCCGCCCGCCCGGGCCTTCTGGCCCTTCTGGCCCCGGCCCGACGTCTTGCCGATCCCCGACCCGGGACCGCGTCCCACGCGCAGCCGCGCGTGCGTGGATCCCCGCGGCGGACGCAGCGTCGACAGCGTGATCTGCGGGTACCCTTCCTTCGCCTTGGCGGGCGCGGCCGCCGGCCGTTTCCGCTTGGCGGGCTTCTTCGCGGGCTTCTTGGCGGCCTTCGTCTTCGCTTTGACCATCGTCTTACCCCTTCACCGGCGTCACCCGCACGAGGTGGCGCACCTGATACAGCATGCCGCGCAACGCCGGGTGGTCGGCGTGCACCACCACGTCCTGGTGGTGCTTCAGGCCCAGGGCTTCGAGCGTGCGACGCACGCGGGCCGGCTTGCCGGAGCCCGACCGCGTCTGGCGGATCTCGAGCTTTCCTTTCCCGGCCGGCGGCAGCACGGGATCCGTGCCGCGGACCTTCTTACGGTACTTGCGCGTCGGGGGCTGCCTACCCATGAGCCGCCTCCTGGCGGGCCTTGTAATGAATCGCCTCGAGCTCGACGCCGCGCTCCTTGGCAACCCGGCGCGCGGTCGTGAGCCGGCTGAGCCCATCCATCGTGGCGCGCACCATGTTGTGCGGGTTGGTGGATCCCAGGCTCTTGGTCAGGATGTCCCGGACCCCCGCGCATTCGAGCACCGCGCGCACCGGGCCGCCGGCGATGACGCCGGTGCCGCTCGCCGCGGGCTTTAGCAGGACCCGGCCCGCGCCGTGTTTGCCGATGATTTCGTGCGGAATCGTGCCGCCGGTCAGCGGCACCTCCGTCAGTTTGCGCCGGGCGCCCTCGACGGCCTTACGCACCGCCTCGCTGACTTCGTTCGCCTTGCCGGTGGCGATCCCGACGTGACCCTGACCGTCGCCGACGGCGACCAGGGCGTTGAAGCTGAACCGCCGGCCGCCCTTGACGACTTTCGCCACGCGATTGATGGCGACGACATTTTCGACGAAGCCGTCTCCCTCACGGCCCTGCCGGTCACCGCCGCGCTCCCCGCCGCGGCCACGCCCGTGCCCGTGCCCGCCGTGCCCGCCGCGCCCGCGCCCGCCCCGTCCGCCGCCACCACCACCGCCGCGACGCGGGTGCTCGACCACCGCCGGCTCGGTCGCCACCGGTGCCGCTTCGGGCACCGCTTCCGGCACCACTTCCGGCGCCACTGCGGGCGCCGCTTGGGGCGCCTGCGCGCCCGGCACCTGTTCGAAATCCATACCTAGAGCTCCAATCCGCCTTTGCGGGCGCCTTCGGCCACCGCCTTCACGCGCCCGTGGTACTGGTAGCCGCCGCGGTCGAAGACAACCCGGGCGATCCCCTTTTCTTTGGCCCGCGCAGCGATCAACCGACCGAGCGCGAAGCTTTTCGCCGTCTTGCCCTTGCCCTCGACCTCGATGCCCTCGCTCGTGTCCGCCGCACCGACCAGCGTGACACCGCGGGCATCGTCCACGACCTGGGCGTAGATGTGCTTCGACGAGCGGAACACGACCAGCCGCGGCCGCGCCGCGGTGCCGACCACCCGCTTGCGCACGCGGAGGTGCCGGCGCGCGCGCCGGTCCGCCTGAGTCTTGATCTTGCGAATCGCGCGCATGGCTACTTCGCCGCCTGGGCGGTCTTGCCCGCCTTCCGTCGCACCTGCTCGCCCACGTAGCGGATCCCCTTCCCCTTGTACGGCTCCGGGGGGCGGACGCTGCGCAGCTCGGCCGCGACCTGCCCCACCAGCTCCTTGTCCACGCCTTCGACCTTCACCTGGGTGTTGCTCTCCACCGAAATCTTGATCCCGTGCGGCGCGTGGTAGGGCACCGGATGCGAGTATCCCACGACCAGCTGCACGCCGAACGGTTTGGGCTCCGCCTTGTAGCCGACGCCCTGGATCTCCAGCGACTTGCTGAACCCCTTGGTGACGCCCTCGACCATGTTGGCCACCAGGGTGCGCGTCAGCCCGTGGAGCGCCCGGTGTCGGGGCTCGTCGGTGGGCCGCTGCACCGTCACGGTGCCGTTCTCCATCGCGAGCGTCAGATCGGCGTGGATCGTCCGGCTGAGCTCGCCCTTGGGGCCCTTCACGGTGATGCTCCGCCCCGCAATCGTCGCGGTGACGCCTTGCGGGAGGGGGACGGGACGCCTGCCGATGCGCGACATTGGCGCCTCCTACCAGACGACCGCGAGCAGCTCGCCGCCCACCCGGGCGGTCCGCGCGTCGCGATCCGACATGACGCCCTGCGGCGTGCTGAGGATCGCCATCCCCAGCCCGTTCTTCACCCGCGGAATCTCGCGCGCCTTCACGTAGCGCCGCAGGCCCGGGGCGGAGACGCGCACCAGCTCGCGAATCACCGGAGCGTCGTTGTGGTATTTCAGGAAGAGCCGCAACAGACCGAAGCGGCCATCGTCCAGGACCTTGAAGTCCTGGATGTAATGGTTGTCGCGCAGGATCCGGGCGATCTCCACCTTCAGCTTCGACACCGGCATGTCCACCCGGCGGTGCCCCGCCGTACAGGCGTTGCGCACCCGGGTGAGCATATCGGCGACGGGATCAGTCATACTCATTGCGCCTCCCGGCCCTTACCAGCTGGCTTTGCGGACGCCGGGGATCTCCCCGCGCAGCGCCAGCTCACGGAAACAGATGCGGCACAACCCGAATTTGCGGAGCGTGGCCCGGCTGCGGCCGCACCGCTGACAGCGGTGGTACGCTCGCACCTTGAACTTCGGCGTGCGCTTGACTCGCTCGATCCAGCACTTCTTCGCCATGCGTCCTCTCCTAGCCGACCGCGACCGGGGATTCGCCGCGGAACGGCATCCCGAGCTCGCGCAACAGCGCCATGGCCGTGTCGTCGCGGCCGGCGTTCGTGACGAACGTGATGTCCATCCCGTGGATCTGCTCGACCTTGTCGTAGTCGATCTCCGGGAAGACCATCTGCTCCTTGATCCCCAGCGTGTAGTTCCCGCGGCCATCGAAGCTCTTCGTCGGCAAACCGCGGAAGTCGCGCATCCGCGGCACCGTCACCGAGATGAACCGGTCGAGGAACTCGTACATCCGCGCCCCGCGCAGCGTCACGGCACAGCCGATCGGCACGCCCTCGCGCAGGTTGAAGTTGGCGATCGCCTTCTTGGCCTTCGTGATCACCGGCCGCTGCCCCGTGATGGCGCCCAGCTCGGCGGCCGCGGTCTCCAAGCTCTTCGGGTTCTTCGGTGCGTCACCCATCCCGACGTTCAGCACGATCTTGACGAGCTTCGGGATCTGGTGCGGGTTCGCGAGGCCGAACTGCTGCTGCAGCTTCGCCCGCACGCGCTCCTCGTAGTACAGCCGCAGCCGCGCCGGCGGGGCCGGCTCCGGCGGTGCCTGCGGCTCGGCGGCGGCCTCGGGGGCGCCCTTCGCCGGCTTCGCCGGCTTGGTCTTCTTCTTCTCTTTGTCTTTGGTCTCGGCCATGGTCACCTCACCCGCGGGATCGGCTGTCCCGATTTCACCGCGATGCGCTCGACCGTGCCGTCCGTGTCGCGCCGCCGGCGCACCCGCGTGGGCGCGCCCGACTTGGGATCGAGCAGCATCACCTTCGATGCCGCGATCGGCGCCGGTCGCTCGATGATCTTGCTTTCCTGTTCGGCCGTGCGTGCCTTCTGGTGTTTCTTGATGATGTTCACGCCCTCCACCGTCACCCGCAGCAGCTTGGGGTGGACGTGGAGGATCTTGCCTTCCTTGCCCCGGTCGTCGCCCCGGATCACCCGCACGGTATCACCCTTGGCGAAGTGCATCTTGTAGCGCACCGGTTTGGTGCCGCGGACACGCCGCGATTTCTTGTAGACCAGCGGCTTCATGTCAGATGACCTCCGGCGCGAGCGACACGATCTTCATGAACTTCTTCTCGCGCAGCTCCCGGCCCACCGGTCCGAAGATGCGGGTCGCCCGTGGCTCCCCCTGGTCGGTGATCAGCACCGCGGCGTTCTCGTCGAAGCGGATGTAGGATCCATCCCGGCGCTTGGTCTCTTTGGCAGTCCGCACGATCACGGCCCTTGCCACCTCCCCCTTCTTGACCTGCCCGGTGGGAATGGCGTCCTTGATCGTGACGACCACGATGTCGCCGAGTCCCGCGTAGCGCCGCTTGGACCCGCCGAGCACACGGATGACGAGCGCGCGGCGCGCGCCCGAGTTGTCCGCGATCTTGAGAATCGATTCCTGCTGAACCACGGTCCCCTCCGACCCTTTACTTCGCCCGCTCGAGAATCTCGACCACCCGCCACCGCTTCGTCTTGGAGAGGGGGCGGGTTTCCTCCACGCGGACGGTGTCGCCCGCCTTCGCACCCTGCTCGTCGTGCGCCGCGACCGTCTTGGTGCGGACCACCTGCTTGCTGTAAAACGCGTGCGCGTACCGGCGCACGAACGCCACCGTCACGGTCTTCAGACGCTTGTCGCTCGTCACCACACCCGTCCGGGTCTTCCGCCGGCCCCTCATGCCTGCCTCCGCTCGCGCAGAATGGTCTCGAGGCGCGCGATGTCGCGCCGGATCGTCCGGAACTGCAGCGGATTCGCGATGGTTTCCGTCCCCGCCCGGAACCGCAGGCGGAATCGCTCCTCCCGCAGCACCGCGAGCTTCTGCTCCAGCTCGTCGGTCTTCTGCTGCCGCAAATCATCGGGTCGCTGCTGCTTCGTCATGTTACCGCTCCTCCCGCTTCACAAACTTCGAGCGCAGCGGCAGCTTGGCCGCCGCCAGCGTGAGCGCATGTCGCGCCAGCGACTCCTCGATCCCTTCCACCTCGAACATCACGCGCCCCGGTTTGACCACCGCCACCCACCCCTCGGGATTCCCCTTCCCTTTCCCCATCCGGGTCTCGGCCGGCTTCTTGGTGATCGGCTTGTCCGGAAACAGCCGGATCCACACCTTGCCGCCACGCTTCATTTCCCGCGTCAGGGCCACGCGCGCCGCCTCGATCTGCCGGTTGGTGATCCAGCCGGGATCGAGCGACATCAGCCCGTAATGCCCGAACGCCACCGTGTTGCCCCGCGTGGCGAGGCCGTTGGTGTTGCCCTTGAACCGCTTGCGAAACTTGACGCGCTTGGGTGCCAGCATCGTCAGGCGCCCGTCGAGTACGTGCGGCCCGCCAACTCCTCGGTCCGCTCACCTTTGAAGATCCACACCTTCACGCCGATCGTGCCGTAGGTGGTCTTCGCCGTCGACGTGGCGTAATCCACGTCGGCCCGCAGCGTGTGCAGCGGCACCCGACCCTCGTGGTAGCCTTCCACCCGGGCGATTTCCGCACCGCCCAGGCGGCCGCCGCACTTGATCTTGATCCCCTGCGCCCCCATCCGCATGGCGCTCTGCACCGCCCGCTTCATCGCGCGGCGGAACGAGATGCGCTGCTGCAGCTGGTGCACCACGCTGTCCGCCACGAGCTGTGCGTCCAGCTCCGGCCGCTTGATCTCCTCGACGTTGATGCCCACTTCCTTGCCCGTGAGCTGCGCCAGCTCGTCGCGGAGCTTGTCGACCTCCGCACCGCGCTTGCCGATCACCACTCCCGGCCGGCCGGTGTGCACGGTGACCGTAACTTTTCCCGGACGCCGCTCGATGTGCACGTCGGAGATCGCCGCGTGCGACAACCGCGTCTTCAGGTACTTCCGGATCAGGTCGTCTTCCTTCAGGAGCTCGGGAAAATTGCGCCGGGCGTAGTAGCGTGACCGCCAGGGCTTGACAATCCCGAGCCGGAACCCGTAGGGATGCGTTTTTTGGCCCACTTACTTGCTCCTCCGCCGGGACGAAGCCCCGGCCTTCGCTTTCGTCGTGCGCTTCGCCTTCGCCGCGGATTTCGCCGACGGCGTGCCTTTCGGGGCCGTGGCCGTCTTGGCCGCCCGTCCCGTCGCAGGAGCCGCCGGGGCCGCGGGCGCATCGGGCGCGCTCACGTGGATCTCCACATGGCTCGTCCGCTTGAGGATCGGCGTGGCGCGCCCCATCGCCGCCGAGCCGAACCGCTTCAACGTCGGCCCCTCGTTCACAATCGCGTAGCCCACCCGCAGCCCGTCGACGTCGAGCGGGACGTTGTTGCGCTGCGCGTGCTGCTCCGCGTTGGCCACCGCCGACTTCAGCACCTTGTGGATCTGCTTCGCGGCGAGCTTCTTGGAAAACCGCAGGATGGCGTAGGCCTCCGGCACCCCGCGGCCGCGGATCTGATCGATCACGAGCCGCATCTTGCGCGCCGACTGGCGGACCGTCCGTTGAATCGCCCGGGCTTCCATAGGTTACGCCTGTGCCTCCTTCGCCTCGGCTTCGCGCTCCGCCGCGGTCTTCGTCGTGTGCCCCCGGAACAGCCGCGTCGCCGCAAACTCGCCCAGTTTGTGCCCCACCATGTTCTCGGTCACGTACACCGGCACAAACTTGTTGCCGTTGTGCACGGCCAGCGTGTGGCCGATGAAATCGGGCGTGATCGTGCTGCGGCGCGACCAGGTCTTGAACACCTTCTTCTCGTTCTTGTCGTTCAACACCTGAATCTTCTTCAAGAGCGACGGCTCCACGTATGGACCCTTCTTGACGCTGCGTGCCATTTACTGCGTCGCCTTCCCGCGCTTGCGCCCGCGCACGATGAGTTTCGTCGACGCCTTCTTCTTATGCCGCGTCTTGCGGCCCTCCGGTTTGCCCCACGGCGACACCGGCGGCCGGCCGCCGGAGGACTTGCCTTCGCCGCCGCCCAGCGGATGGTCCACCGGGTTCATCGCCACGCCGCGCACCCGCGGCCGCCGGCCCAGCCAGCGCGTCTTCCCCGCCTTGCCGACCGACTGCAGCTCGTGCTCGGCGTTGCCGACTTCGCCGATCGTCGCGAGGCACTCCCCGCGCACCTGCCGCATCTCGGTCGAGCGCAGGCGGAGCGTGACGTAGTTGCCTTCCTTGGCCACGACCTGAGCGCCGGTGCCCGCCGAGCGGCACAGCTGCCCGCCACGTCCGATCTTGAGCTCCACGTTGTGTACCGTGGTGCCCAGCGGGACCTCGAACAGCGGCAGCGTGTTGCCGTTGCGGATGTCGGACCCCGGCCCCGAGACCACCGCGTCGCCCACCGCCAGCCCCTTGGGGTGGAGGATGTAGCGCTTCTCGCCGTCGACGTAGGTGACCAGCGCGATGCGGCACGTGCGGTTCGGATCGTACTCGATCGTCGTCACCTTGGCCGGCACCCCGAATTTGTCGCGCCGGAAATCGATGCGCCGGTACTGGCGCTTGTGGCCGCCGCCCTGGTGCCGGGTGGTGACGTGCCCCTTGTTGTTACGGCCACCGGTGCGCCGCAGCGGCTCCAGCAGCGTCCGCTCCGGCGTGGAGCTCGTGATCTCGGCGAAATCGCTCACCGAGCGGAACCGCGTCGCCGGGGTGACCGGCTTGAACTGTCGGATGCCCATATCAGCCCTCGAACACCTGGATCGAATCGCCGTCCTTCAGCTTCACGATCGCCTTCTTCCAAGCAGCGCGCCGGCCGACGTGCCGCCCGTAGCTGCGCAGCTTGGCGCGCACCACGAGGGTACGGACGTCGGTGACGCTCACGTTGAACAGCTTTTGGATCGCCTCGCGGATCTGCGGCTTGGTCGCGTCGATGTGCACCCGGAACGCGTACTCCTTGCGCGCCTGATAGGCGGCCGACGACTTCTCGGTCACCACCGGACCCACGATCAGCTGGTGCAGGTCAGGCATCGGACCCCTCCCCCTCCTCCTCCGGCTCCACCCCGGACAGCGCCGCGGCTTCGACCACCACCGCGCCCGACCACAGCACGTCGTAGGCCGTTGCGTCCACGAACCGCTGCACCCGCACATCCGGAATGTTGCGGCCCGCGAGATACACGTTGTGCGCCAAGGCCGAGTCCGCGGTCAACACGAGCACCTTCCGCCCGGCGACGCCCAGCTTGCCGAGCAGCTCGACCAGCGTCTTGGTCTTCGGCTTCTCGTAGGCCAGCGCGTCCACGACCAGGAGCGCCCCTTCGCGTGCCCGCGCGTTCAACGCCGACTTCCGGGCGATCTGCCGCACCTTCTTCGGAATCCCCAGCCGGTAATCGCGCGGATGCGGCCCGAACACGACGCCGCCGTGCCGCCAGTGCGGCGCCCGCGTGGAGCCCTGCCGCGCCCGCCCCGTGCCCTTCTGCCGCCACGGCTTCTGGTTGCCGCCGGAGACGAAACTGCGCGTCTTGGTGGCGGCCGTCCCCTGCCGCTGGTTCGACAGATAGGTCACCACGGCGCGGTGCAGGGCATGCTCGTTCACGCGGCCGTCGAAGATCGCCTCCGGCAGCGCGATCGCCTTCTTCTTCGCCCCGGCGGAGGAGAAGTGCGGCGCCTCAATCATGGCGACTCCTCCCGCCCTGCTTGCGCACGGTGACGTAGCTGTTCATCGACCCCGGCACCGCGCCGCGGACGAACAGCAGGTTCTTGTCCGCGTCCACCCGGACCACGATCAGGCCCAGCTCGGTGAAGTGGCGCGCGCCCATGTGCCCCGGCATCCGCTTCCCCTTGATGACGCGCGAGGGATCGGTGCCCGGGGCGATCGAGCCCGGCTTGCGGTGCCGCGTGTTGCCGTGCGTCTCCGGCCCGCCGCCGAAGTGGTAGCGGTGCACGACTCCCTGGAAGCCTTTGCCCTTGGTCACCCCGGACACCTTCACCCGCTCGCCGGGAGCGAAGATCGCTACCGTGACCTGGTCGCCCGGCTTGGGAGCCTCGCCCACCAGGGGGAAGCTCTTGAGGCGCTGCGGCGCCACTTCGAGCCCGGCCCGCTTCACGTGCCCCGCGAGCGCTTTTGCGGTGCGCTTCGCCTTCTTCACCCCGAAGCCCAGCTGCACGCGGTCGCCCGCGACCTGAACGACCGGGCACGGCCCGGCCTCGATCACAGTCACGGGCACGTGCGTGCCTTCGGCGTCGAACAGGCGCGTCATGCCGAGCTTGCGTCCGATTAAAGCGTTCATAAGAACCTCAGCGATCAGCCATCGGCTATCAGCTAGCCCACCTTGATTTCGACGTCCACGCCCGCCGGCAGATCGAGCTTCGTCAGCGCGTCCACCGTTTGCGAGCGCGAATCCACGATGTCGATCAGCCGCTTGTGCGTCTTCAGCTCGAACTGCTCCCGGCTCTTCTTGTCGATATGCGGGCTGCGCAGCACCGTCCACATCTGGCGCTTGGTGGGCAGTGGAATCGGCCCCGACACCTGCGCGCCGGTCTTCTCGGCGGTGCGCACGATGTCCGCCGCCGCCTGATCGATCAGCGCGTGGTCGAATGCCTTGAGCCGGATGCGAATTTTGCTGGCCATGAGCTGCTCCGTTATACGTCGCTATGTCGTTACGTCGTTACGTCGTTACGTTCTTTCGTACAACGTAGCGTCGTACCGTCGTACCGTTACTTCTTGATTTTCGTGACGACGCCCGCCCCCACCGTCCGGCCGCCCTCGCGGATCGCGAACCGCAGCCCCTCCTCCATCGCGATCGGCGTGATCAGCTCGATCGCCATCTTCGTGTTGTCCCCC
>Ga0184629_10000267_pt1 | contig 23166 bp, 19 predicted proteins | sample PLM4_32_b1_FD_133158 | JGI IMG/M metagenome (GOLD analysis project Ga0184629, IMG submission 133158) | Groundwater sediment microbial communities from an aquifer in East River, Colorado, USA - PLM4_32_b1 | ecosystem: Environmental > Terrestrial > Soil > Riparian zone | place: USA: East River...
TATTTATTTAATTCCATTGTATGTTTGTTTGTGTGTATTTTTAACTTTTTATATAAAAAAAAACCTCCCAAAATAATGGGAGGTTTTAAATATCTTCTTACTTATATTTATACCAATCCCTCTTCATATGTGATAATCACAATGACACTTAAAACTGAAAGCAGGTTGGTAATGTGTTTCATTTTCTTATTTTTTTAACTCTGCAAAAGTATATAAAATAAACTCAACTAAAAAACATTTTATCAACAACTTAGGCGTTTTTCGTGATATAACGCAACATTTTATGATTTTTACCTATTAAACTATAGTTGATTGCCCAATATGAACATTATCGCTTTTGAAATATAAATCGTCCTTACTTAAAATTACATTTGAAATAAAGTCACCAACTTCATTAGTCCCAAACCTTGAATCTGGATTTAAGTCGACTGTAACTACTTTAAATTCAATTGCCTTTTCTACTGCTTCGTATACTTTTTTGGCTTCTTTAAAAAGTCCAAAATGCTCTAAAAGCATTGCCGCAGACAAAATACAAGCAATAGGATTGGCAATATTTTTCCCTTGTGCTTGCGGATAAGAACCATGAATCGGCTCAAAAAGCGCATTCGAATTTCCTAATGAAGCAGAAGCCAATAATCCTATTGAACCCGTTATTACACTCGCTTCATCTGAAAGTATATCTCCAAATAAGTTTTCGGTCAATATAACGTCAAATTGTTTTGGGTTTGTAATAATTTGCATCGCGGCATTATCAACAAAAAGAAAATCCAAAGCCACATCCGGATAACTTTTCCCCACTTTTTTAACCACTTTTCTCCACAATCTTGAGGTTTCAAGCACATTGGCTTTATCAACCATCGTCACTTTATTTCGTCGATTTTGCGCAGCCTTAAAAGCTAAATGTGAAATTCTTGTAATTTCTTCTTCAGAATACTCACATAAATCAGAGGCAATTGTTCCTTCTTCATTTAATTTTTTCTCACCAAAATAAGATCCCCCGGTAAGTTCTCTGAAAATGGTAAAATCTACACCTTCAACGATTTCTCTTTTCAAAGGAGAAGAATCGAGAAGGGTTTTATAGGGTTTTATAGGCCTAATATTGGCAAAAAGACCCAATTCTTTTCTTAATTTTAATAAACCTTGCTCTGGACGTACCTTTGCATCTGGATTATTATCGTATTTTGGATCACCAATTGCGCCAAACAAAACCGCATCGGTATTTAAACATAGATTTAGTGTTTGTTCCGGAAGTGGATTTCCTGTTTTATCAATGGCAATTGCCCCCATAAGTGCATCTTCAAAAACAAATTCATGATTATATACAACACTTATCGCATGCAATGCTTTCTTTGCTTGTAAGATTACCTCGGGGCCTATTCCGTCTCCTGAAAGTACTGCTATTTTTAAGTTCATCTTTTGTTATTTGTTGATTCGTAAATTCGTTTATTTGATAAATTGCTTATTTGTATTTCAATTAAGCGCTTAAGCAGTTGCAAGCTTCAATAATTTGATGAATATCATTATCCACTACTTCTTTTTTGATGTCTGCAAATTTTAAGAACTCGACATATACTATATCCAACTGCACCTTTGTAAGTTCGTAACCCACTTTTTTCGCTCTATAAGCCAGTGCTGCTCGTCCACTTCTTGCCGTAAGAATTATGGAAGATTCATTGACACCAACATCTAATGGATCCATGATTTCATAAGTGGCTCTATTTTTAATCACACCATCTTGATGAATTCCTGAGCTGTGTGCAAAAGCATTAGCCCCGACAATCGCCTTATTAGGTTGCACCATCATTCCCATACTTTCAGAAACCAATCGGCTCATTTCATTCAATTGCTTGCTGTCTATGTCCGTATATAAATTCAAATAAGGGTGTTGTTTGAAAATCATAACTACTTCTTCTAGCGCCGTATTTCCAGCTCTTTCTCCTATTCCATTAATGGTACATTCTATTTGTCTTGCTCCATTTACCGCACCGGCAATTGAGTTTGCAGTTGCCATTCCTAAATCATTATGACAGTGACAAGAAAGGATTACGTTTTCAATTCCTTTTACGTTTTCTCTTAGGTATTTTATTTTCGCACCATATTCTTCTGGCAAGCAATATCCAGTTGTGTCCGGAATATTAAGTACTGTCGCACCAGATTTTATTGCTTCTTCGCATACTTTTGCCAAAAAAGCATTTTCAGTTCTACCGGCATCTTCAGCATAAAATTCAACATCTTCAACATACGATTTTGCATGGGAAACGGCATATTTTGCTCTTGCAATTATATCCTCACGGGTCGTTTGCAATTTGTGTATAATATGGGAGTCCGATGTTCCTATACCAGTATGTATACGTGGTTTAACAGCGTGTTTTAATGCAGCCGCAGCAACATCAATATCATTTTTGACTGCTCTGGTCAGACCACAAACAGTTGCATTTTTTACGATTTTACAGATTTCAGAAACAGACAAAAAATCACCTGGACTGGAAACAGGGAAACCAGCTTCTATAATATCTACTCCCATTTCGTCTAGACGATTTGCGATAACGAGTTTTTGATTGGTGTCTAATTTACATCCTGGGACCTGTTCTCCATCTCGCAAAGTGGTATCAAAAATTTGGACTTTCTCTCTATTCATTTTAATTTATTTAATGTAATTTCACATCTCATAAACAAAAATAGATTTCATTTCCATAAAACTAAACACATTTTAATGAAATATACTATTTATAAAGCAAAAAATAACTATTTAACTTACTGAACTACAGTATTTTATACCTACATATAATACAATGGCTAACCATCAAAAAGATTTTTTATTTGTATTAATAAAATCGCTTTCGAAATCTGAAAAGAGACAATTTAAGATATTTGCAAGCCGACTTGAAACAAGTTCTAATACAAAGTTTATTGAGTTATTTAATATTTTAGATAAATCGGAAGTATATGATGAGAAACTTATTTTAAAAAGCGGCATCATTAAAAAGGTGCAGTTATCCAATCTAAAATCATACCTGTATAAACAAATTTTGGTAAGCATTAGACTGAATATTCCAAGTCAAAACATTCGCTATCAATTAAGAGAACAAATCGATTTTGCAACTATACTATACAATAAAGGGTTGTACAAACAAAGCCTTAAAATATTAGATAAGACAAAACAACAGGCCCTAGAAAATGATGAAAAATACATGGCTTTTGAAATTGTGGAATTCGAAAAATTAATAGAATCACAATACATTACCAGAAGTATTCAAGGACGCGCCGATGAATTGGTCATCCAAGCCAAAGAATTAAACTATCGCAACACCATTTCGAGTAAATTATCCAATTTATCTTTGCAATTGTACGGTATTATGTTAAAAACAGGATATGTAAAAAGTGATGAAGAATACAAGTATATCGATGATTATTTCAATAAACATATTTCCCGTTTGGATCAAACTAAGTTTGAATTTAGAGAGAAATATTGGTTTTATAACGCAAATCTTTGGCGTAGTTTTTTGGTTCAGGACTTTCTTTCCTGTTATAAATATGCTTCAAAATGGGTTACGCTCTTTTATGACAATAAAAACATGATTTACCTTAATCCAGTTTTTTTCTTGAAAGGAAACCATTATTTATTGGAGGCTTTATTTATGCTCAAATACAAATCGAATTTCAAGAAGTATTTGGAATTACTGGAAGAAACTATCAATGACCCACGTTTTCCCGTAAATGATAACATTGCTTCCTTGTCGTTTCTTTATTTGTACAATAATAAATTAAATTATCACATCCTTGAAGGCACTTTTGCCGAAAGCGAGTACTTAATTCCTGAAGTTTTAGACAAAATAAAATTGCATAGCGAACATCTTGATGAACACCACGAGATGATGTTCTATTATAAGATTGCCTGTATTTATTTTGGAAATGAAAAATATACTGAATCCATTTTTTATTTAGAAAAAATAATAAATAACAAAAATCTATCCATGCGAGAAGATTTAATGTGTTTTGCCCGTTTATTATGTTTGATCGTACATTATGAATTGGGGAAAGATTATAATTTAGAAAATCAACTCAAAAACACTTATAAATTTTTACTTAAAATGAATGACTTGCATGAAGTTCAAAAGGAAATTATCCGTTTTCTGAAAAATTTAAGCACTTTATACCCAAGCGACATCAAAAAAGAGTTTATTAAAGCAAGGGAACGCTTCATTGAATTAGAAAAAAACACTTACGAAAAAAGAGCATTTCTTTATCTGGATATTATTTCATGGTTGGAAAGTAAAATAGAAAACCGAAAAATAAGTGATATTATAAAGGAAAAAGCAAAGTTGAACAATAGGTAAATTCATCATTGTTGATAAATAGTACATAATAATTCCCCATAAATTACAGTATTCATATTTTTATGTCGTTTTTTTTTATTTATTTGTAAATAAATAAATAAATCCCATGCAATTCGACCCTCAAGAAATTGACCAATCTGCAATATACAAACTAATCACGGGGGCTGTAATTCCAAGACCAATTGGCTGGATTTCGAGTATTAGTGACGATGGAGTTCTAAATTTGGCACCTTTTTCCTTTTTCAATGCCGTTGGTGACGACCCACCTCATGTCATGTTTTCTACGGTTCGTCCTAATAATTCCAATAAAGACACCCTAAACAATGTCTTGGCCACCAAACAATTCGTGGTAAATATGGTCACCGAAGATACCGTGGAAAGGATGAACACGACTTCTCAAGCTTTTCTTCCTGATGAAAATGAATTTGAATTGGCTGGTCTCACTCCCATTCCTTCAGTCAAAGTAAAGCCGCCAAGAGTGAAAGAAAGCCCAATCACGATGGAATGCGAATTGGTGCATCATTATACTTTAGAGAATCATAAATATGGCGGAGCAACAATCATGGTTGGTAAAATCGTGATGTTTCATGTTGACGAAAGCGTTTTGTTGGATAATTATAAAATAAATTTGGAGACTTACAAACCTGTTGCAAGGTTGGCAGGTTCTAATTATTCTAAACTGGGAGAAATATTTTCTATCAAAAGAGGTTAATCGAAGAACCCCTTCAGTCCCGATAGCTATCGGGACTGAAGGGGTTAAACTCTGAAGGAGTTAAAATTAAAAACTATGAAAATAACAGTAATTGGCGGTGGGCCCGGAGGTCTATACTTTTCCATTTTGGCTAAAAAGGCAATGCCGGATTGCCAAATTGATATTTACGAACGCAACAAAGCCGATGATAGTTTTGGATTTGGTGTGGTGTTTTCAGATGAAACATTGGGTGAATTCTTGACCCGCGACACGGAATCCTATGATCTTATTCGCAGTAAATTTGCCTATTGGGATGATATTTCCGTGGCGCGTGATGGCGAAATAGTTTCTGTTTCCGGAAACGGATTTTGCGGCTGTTCCCGAAAAACTTTATTGCAATTATTGCAGCAACGATGCACGGAAGTGGGTGTAAATCTTCACTTTGAAGCCAATGTCGATGACTTATCGCAGTTCAAGGATTCAGATGTTATTGTGGCTTGCGACGGTATTGCAAGCGGCATAAGAACGCAATTTGAAGCGGATTTTGGCACAAAAATAGAACTCAAGAAAAACCGATTTGTTTGGTTGGGTTCCACCAAACCGTTGGATGCCTTTACCTATTTTTTCAGGTCAACGCCTTACGGAATGATCGTGGCCCATTCTTATCAATATGAAAAAGGAATGAGCACTTGGATTTTTGAATGTGCGGATGAAACTTGGCAAAAAGCCGGTTTTGAAGTGACCAATGAAGAAGATACGATTCAAAAAATAAGTGCATTTTTTAAAGAAGAACTCGACGGACATACTTTGATTTCCAATAAATCACATTGGCGACAATTTCCTGCTATTACGAATGATAAATGGCATATAGACAATATTGTTTTATTGGGCGATGCTAAAGCTACAGCCCATTACTCAATTGGTTCGGGGACCAAATTGGCTATGGAATGCGCGATTGCTCTCGCTGATGCGATTACCTATAATCAAAATGATATTACTGCTGCTTTTCAACAATATGAAAAAGCGAGAAGAAATAAAGTGGAGATGATTCAATATGCAGCTAATGTCTCATTGGATTGGTTTGAAAATATGGATCGTCACAACCAGCATGATTTTATGCAATTTGCTTTTGGGGTAATGACACGTTCCAAAAAAGTGACTTTCGAAAATTTGGCCTTGCGTGATCCTTCATTTCCTGAAAAGGTTTTGAGTGAGTTTAATGAAAAACTGGGGACTCCAGATTTAAAAACGCCTGCCGCTTTTACGCCTTTTTCATTGCGTAAAATGAAATTGGAAAACAGAATTGTAATGTCCCCAATGGGGCAATATACCGCCGAAAACGGACTAGTTTCCGATTGGCATTTGGTGCATTACGGCGCCCGTGCAACAGGTGGAGTGGCTTTGATTCTTACCGAAATGACAGCGATTTCCGAGGCGGGTCGTATCACTTTGGGATGCACTGGGATTTGGTCAGGAGAACAGGTAGTTGGTTGGAAAAAAATAATTGATTTTATCCACAATAACAGCAAATCAAAAATCGGAATTCAATTGGGGCATTCGGGACGAAAAGGTTCAGTTAACGTACCTTCAATTGGTTCCAATATGCCTTTGAAAAATAGCGGCTGGGAATTAATCTCGGCCTCTCCTATTCCGTTTACGGATGCAATGGCCACTCCAAAAGAAATGACTGTTTTAGATATGGATTTAATTGTTTCCCAATTTGTCCAAGCTACAAAAAATGCCGATGAAGCCGGATTTGATCTGATTGAATTACAAGCGCATCACGGATTCTTACTTGCCTCGTTTCTATCGCCTCTGACCAATATTCGCAGGGATGAATTTGGCGGAAGCATTCAAAACAGAATGAAGTTTCCATTACGGGTTTTTGCGGAAATGAGAGCGGTTTTCAATCAGGACAAACCGATGTCGGTTCGAATTTCCGCATCTGATTGGGTGGATAACGGAATTTCAGAAGAAGATGTTTTAATCATTTGCAATGCTTTTAAAGAAGGAGGAGCTGATATTATCAATGTCTCAACCGGAAATACGGTGGCCAATCAAAAATCGCAAATGGGCAGAATGTGGCAAACGCCTTTTTCGGATGTGGTTCGGAATTCGGTTCACATTCCCACAATAACATCAGGTCTTATTCAGGATATAGATCAAATCAATACGATTTTATTAAACGGTCGTGCCGATTTGGTTTCTTTAGGAAAACCTTTATTGATGGATCCGAGTTTTGTTCGTCATGCCCAAGCGCATGAGCAATTTAAAACAACGGACATTCCAAAACAATATTTCGCGGGAACAGCTCATTTATATCCGTTGCATTTGGCCGAAAGAAAGGAAAAAGAAGAAATGAAAAAGGCCTTGAAGCCGGAGAGTCATAAAATAATTACGAATTGAGAATTACGAATTATGAAACACTACGAAGATAATTTCGCTCACATTCATTTACCAAAAGAAAATCTGCAACCGGATTACCTTTTGGAACATCCTGATTTTCAATTTTCCGAAAATCTAAACTGTGTTGAACGGTTATTGGATAATCATATTGCGGAGGGTCGAGGAAATCATATCGCGATTCGCACTTTTGAAACCACATGGACGTATCTGGATTTATACGAAAAAGCCAATCAAATAGCACACGTTTTGGTGGAAGATTTGGGTTTCGTTTCCGGTAATCGGGTGTTAATTCGTTCTGCCAATAATCCAATGTTTGTCGCTTGTTGGTTTGCCGTTCTCAAAGTGGGCGGAATAGTTGTCGCTACAATGCCATTATTGCGGGAAAAGGAATTGGAAACCGTCATCGAATGTGCTAAAATCACGCATGCTTTTTGTGATTATCGATTGGAAGAGGCATTGGCGTTGATGCAATCTCCATTTTTGAAACAAACAATTACCTTTGATGGTACCGGAACTTGCACTTCTAAACTAGAAGTTTTGATGCGCAACAAACCAAAAACGTTCCATAATTACCATACCCTTTCCAGTTCGGTAGCCTTGATTGGATTTACCTCGGGAACTACTGGAAAACCAAAAATGACGGCACATTTTCACAGAGATATTTTATTAATTTGTGAAGCGTTTCCAAAATATTCACTTCAGGTGAAACCAGAAGACATTTTCACAGGAAGCCCTCCATTAGGATTTACATTTGGTTTGGGCGGACTGGTTTTGTTTCCATTTTATTATGGAGCCTCGACTTTTTTGATAGAAAAACCATCGCCAGAAGTTATTTTACAGGCCATTCAGGATCATAAAATAACGATTTGTTTTACGGCTCCAACAGCTTGGAGCGTGATAAACACAAAAGTAAAGACGTATGACATCTCCAGTCTTCGCCAATGTGTTTCAGCCGGAGAGACATTACCTGTAAAAGTCTGGGAAGATTGGTATGATACCACAGGATTAAAAATCATTGACGGCATTGGCGCTACCGAAATGTTGCATATATTTATTTCTTCGAACGCCGAAAACATGAAAAAAGGTGCAACGGGATTACCCATTCATGGTTACGAAGCCAAAATAGTGGACAGAAAAGGAAATGAATCGCCAATAAATGAACCTGGAAGATTAGCTGTTCGCGGGATTACCGGTTGTAAATATTTAAACCGAACCGACAAGCAAAAAGAATACGTTCAAAACGGCTGGAACATCACAGGGGATATTTTCCGGAAAGACAATGAAGGTTATTATTGGTTTGTGGCGCGTGGAGATGATATGATTATTTCTTCAGGTTATAATATAGCGGCTATTGAGGTAGAAAGTGTTTTGTTAAAACATCAGGATATTGTTGAATGTGCTGTTGTGGGATTGCCCAATGAAGAAAGAGGAATGTTGGTTTGTGCTTATATTGTTCTAAAAGAACAAGTGCAAGGATGTGATGCTTTAAAAAAATCCATTCAAGATTGGTTCAAAGAGGTGGCCGCGCCTTATAAATATCCGAGAGAAATTCGCTTTCTGGAAGCTTTGCCAAAAACGGAAACGGGTAAAATTCAGCGGTATAAATTGAAACAGAGAGAATAAAATTAAATACAAAGCATTTAGAATTTAGACATGATAAAATAGTTATTTAATCTTTCTAACTAATTAGCCTTTAATCTTATAAACTACAAAAACATGAATCAACTTTTTATAAAAAAAGAAAAAATCCGCTTTCAGCATATCGATTATGCTGGAATCGTTTTCTACCCAAGATTTTTGGAAATGTTAAATGGTCTGGTGGAAGATTGGTTTGAAGAAGCTCTGGATAGGCCTTTCTCTAAAATGCATGAAACTAACGGAATTCCGACGGTAGATTTAAAAGTGCAGTTTAAAAAAGCGGCACGATTAGGTGAAGTTTTAACGAAGTTCCTTTGGGTACAGCATTTAGGTGGTGCATCCGTCATCTGTGGTTTTCGTTTCGAAGATGAACAGGGTAATACCTGTTTGGAGGGCGAAGTTACTTTGGTTAATGTTGCTTTCAATGAAGAAAAAAACGGAATGAAAGCAGCTCCATTTTCTGAGGAAATGAAATCAAAAATTTCCAAATATCAAATAACAAATCCCAACTAAGTCATGGATTTCAAAAAATTCAAAGCCGCAACCGTTCAAACATCTCCCGTTTTCTTAAACGTGGAAAAAACGGTTGATAAGGCAATTACCTTTATTAAAGAAGCATCCATAAACGGAGCGCAGCTAATAGCATTCCCGGAAGTTTTCGTTGCGGGATATCCGTATTGGAATTGGATTATGACACCCATTCAAGGCAGTAAATGGTACGAGGAATTATATAGAAACTCGGTCACTGTTGATAGCCATGAAATAGCCCGATTGTGTCAAGCCGCCAAAGAAAACAACATTCATATTGTCATCGGAATTAACGAAAGAGGACAGAGTTACGGCGAAATCTACAACACTAACCTCATTATTGATAACCAAGGAATTATTATTGGAAAACACAGAAAGTTAGTCCCAACTTGGGCGGAAAAACTAACGTGGTCATCTGGTGACGGTTCTTCATTAAAAGTATATAATACCGATATTGGCCCTATAGGAACTTTGGCTTGTGGTGAAAACACCAATACTTTGGCACGTTTTACGCTTTTATCACAAGGCGAATTGATCCATGTTGCCAATTATATTTCACTACCCGTTGCGCCACCAGATTACGATATGGCCGAAGCAATTAAAATAAGGGCTTGTGCGCATTCCTTTGAAGGAAAATTATTTACTATCGTTTCATGTTCCACCATTTCGCAGGAAATTAAAGATGCCTTGCGTGATGATGTTCCAAATGTAGACGAACTTTTGACAAGAAAAAATTCTGCTTTTTCTGGATTTATCGGCCCTAATGGAGCCGTAATTGGTGAACCCTTAATTGATGAGGAAGGAATGGTTTATGCCGATATTGATTTGGCAAAATGCATTCAACCCAAGCAAATGCACGATATTTTAGGGCATTATAACCGTTTTGATATTTTTGATTTAAGGGTGAACATTGCTCCAACAAGGAAGATTACTTTTATTGACAATCACGAAGAGTTTAATAAAAAATAAAACCATGCAAGAAAAACATAACGACGACGTAATTGGTCGCGCCAGAGTAAAAGATACACCGGAGCTTGAAGCCTACTACAAAGAACTGGAAACCCTTGGTGCAGGCGCGCTTTGGACTGTTGCCAATGATATTGAACCTTGGGAGCCAAGAACATCCTCCGTTCCAATGTTATGGAAATACGATGATTTACGGGAATTGGTTTTAAAATCCAGTGAATTGGTTACTCCAGAACAAGCCGGTCGAAGAGTGGTTTATTTGGTCAATGACAAACGCAAAGACGTGAGCGCGGCTGTGGGCTGGCTTTACACGGGAATACAGGTCACACGTCCTGGCGAAAGCACTTCGGCGCACCGTCATAAAGCATCGGCGTTGCGTTTCATTATGGAAGGCAAAGGCGGCTATACCGTGGTGGATGGCAATAAAATTACCTTCGAAGTCAACGATTTCGTGATTACCCCAAATGGAACTTGGCATGAGCACGGCGTAGCAGCCGATGGGAAAACCTGTATCTGGCAAGACGGTTTGGATATTCCGCTGGTAAATGCTCTGGAAGCCAATGATTATGCCGTTTATGATGGAAAACAACCATTAGGAGTGCCTATCAATTATTCGCCACTAACTTATGGTAGCCCGGGTTTACTTCCTGCCGACAAAGTTTGGGACAAACCCTACTCCCCTTTATTTAAATATTCTTGGAAAAACGTGTATCCGGCATTATTGGAAATGGCAAAAGTCAACGAAGGTTCTCCTTTTGACGGAATTTTGATGCATTATTCCAATCCGATGACGGGGGGCCACGTGATGCAAACCATGGGGGCCTCAATGCAATTGTTGCGCCCAAGCGAACATACCAAAGCCCACAAACACACCGGTTCTTTCGTCTATCAATGCGCCAAAGGCCATGGCTATTCCATCATTGGCGGAAAGCGTTTTGATTGGAAGGAAAGAGATATTTTCTGCGTACCTTCGTGGGTTAATCACGAACACGTAAATCTTTCGAATACCGAAGACGCCTGTTTGTTTTCCTTCAACGATTTACCGGTAATGAACGCTTTGGGATTGTATCAGGAGAAAGAATACGAAGAAAATAACGGCTATCAAAAAGTGGAATAGTGTCATCCTGAGCTGAGCCAGCACTGATCGAAGCCGAAGTGTCAAAGGGAGGAGCTATTTCCTGCTGTCCGCTGTATCTTTTCCTGTCTAAAGGAGGCAGGAAAAGGTAATTGCGAGAGCAATTCGACCATCAGGGCTACGGCTTTAAGGATGCAATGAAATTCAGTATTAAAACACAAACAACCATAATAAAATGAAACTGACGACATACAAAATCAACCACACGACACCACGACTAGGTGTTGTTGAAGATAAGCATATTATCGATTTGGAAGACGTTGCAAAAATCAAAAAGGAAGCATTGCCAAAAACCATGCTCGAACTCATAGATTTAGGTTTGCCCGAAGTGGCCAGAATTCAAACCCTAATCGACAGTTTGACAGCCGAAGAACGCAGCAATTGCATTTATCCGCTATCCAATGCGACTTTGCTTGCCCCTATTCCAAAACCAAGAAAAAACATCATCGGAATCGGTTTGAATTATACCGAACACGTGGCGGAAAGTGCCAGAACATTGGACACCTCAAATGACTTGCCTCAAAGCCCGGTTATTTTCTCTAAACCGCCAACAACGGTTACGGGAACCAATACCGATATTTTATTAAACCCAAAACTGACGCAACAATTGGATTGGGAAGTGGAATTGGCGGTAATCATCAGCAAAAAAGGGAAATTTGTTTCCAAAGAAAACGCCATGGATTATGTTTTTGGATATACCATAATCAATGACATTTCTGCCAGAGATTGTCGCCGTTCCGGACAATGGATAGTTTCCAAAGGACAAGACACCTTCGCTCCCATGGGACCCGTTTTGGTGACCAAAGACGAAATTCCAAATCCACACAATTTGAATTTGTCCTTAAAGGTAAATGGCGTGGAAAAACAAAACTCGAACACCAAATTCATGCTATTCAACATCAACGATTTGATAGAAGATTTAAGCACCGTTTTCACATTGGAAGCCGGCGATATCATTGCAACAGGAACTCCTGCAGGTGTTGGCGCAGGAAGAAATCCCCAGGAATGGATGTGGGATGGCGATGTGGTGGAAGCGACCGTTGAAGGGATTGGGACGATTGTGAATACGGTCAGGGATATATAAGAAGTTAGATTGCAGAAAGCAGATTTCAGATTTCAGAAAATCAGATACAAAAATCCGTTTAATCCGTACTCATCCCCACTGAAACATTTTTATTTTCATAAAGCACAGTTTAATTTTAAAAGAAGTGATTCATCTTCTTTTAAAATTTTTGACACAAAAAAAGCGATCTATAATAGATCGCTTTTTTTGTTAAAATTTTATTTCCTTAAATAATCCAACATACGACTATCTTAATCTTCTTTTTCTTCTCTTACTTGTTCCGAATCCCTTACCGTTGTAATGGCATTCGGTCTAATTTCGGTATGGCGAATTTCTCCTCCTGAAGTTCCTACCTTCTGAATCAAAAACAATCCAGCGGTTGCAATTCCCAAAACGAAAAAGGAAAGTAATTTTGCTTTTGAATGGTTTTTAAAGTTCAAATACAACCCTATAAGTGATAAACTTCCCAAAACATAAAGCAATACAGCCAATTTTTCGGCCAATTCTTCATGTTCATGAATAATTTGTTTTCCAATACTTGGCATATCTTCTACTATTTCCTCTGCTCCTTCCCCTGTTCCCATACTAAATGCTGCAAAAATAGCTGCAACTATAAAAAGAACATAAGAAGTGTTTTGCAGTGTTTTGTTTTTTAAAACCAATCCGACAATTAAAATACCAAATCCAAAAATGGTTCCAATAATTGGAAAATGGTTTACTGCCATGTGCAAATGCGCGTCGTTCATAACTTAATTTTATTTAATGATTAAAAGATTATTATATGCATTCTAAAGATAGTATAATTGTGTAATATTCAAAAAAAACTTTTTTAGAATTATCTATCTCAAATTTCTTTATTATCCGATAAGGATTTAAAAACATTCTGCTATGATTGTAATTGATTCATTCTTAAGGAATAAATGGATAGCTAGCTTAATTTTAAATTTTTATGCATTTAATAGGGAAGCAATGATTTAAAAATAGGTTTTAAGATAAATTTAGGAATCAAATCACGATTGCATTAACACCAACTAGATTCATTTTATGTACTTTTGCAAAAAATTTAATTTTTATGAATCTTTTAAAAAAGTTTTCTCCTTTTTACAATCTCGCTCTTTTCTACATTATTGTAAGTTTCATTCTTCGAATCGTATTGGTATTTCATCCCATTACACAAGCCTCCTTCGTTTTTATTGATACAATCAAAATTTTTCTAATGGGATTGGTCTCAGATGCTTTTGTATTTGTAATAGCGACCGGATTCTTATGGCTGTATCTTATTTTTATATCCAATTCAAAATACTATAAACCGTATGGTTATATAATTTTTGGACTATTAGTTGCTCTACTGCTTTACGTATCCTTTGGAAACACCATTTTGAATGAATACGGCGGTGCTTTACCCAAAATCGGAATGATTTTTATAGGTATAAAAACCTTTTTGTTTGGACTGTTACTTTTTTTGCCTAAATACCGTAGCAAAATCAGATTTTGGCTTTTTACCTTTGTAATGTTCTTATATGTTGTATTAATTCTGCAAAATGGTATAAGCGAATATCTTTTCTGGAATGAATTTGGAGTAAAATATAATTTCATCGCAGTCAATTATTTGGTTTATACCAATGAAGTTATTGGCAATATCATGGAATCCTACCCAGTAATCCCTTTGTTTTCTACACTGTTTCTTATTGCAGGAATTGTTACTTATTTTATAACAAAAAGAACCAAAAGTTATGTTGAAAACATTCCAACAGTTACAGAAAAACTAAAAACTACCGGAATTTATCTTTCTCTTTTTGGGCTTTCATTATTCGCCATTCCCTTTTTGGCTAAAAACGAAAATTCTCAAAATGTTTTTGCCAATGAATTGCAATCCAATGGTATGTATCGATTCTATTTGGCCTTTATGAACAGTGAATTGGATTATTTTAAGTTTTATAAAACGGCACCCGAAAAAGAAGCCTTTGCACTATTAGAAAAGCAAATTCCAAGTATTTCTGGTGAAACTACTTTGAGACAAATAAAAGGTGACGCTTCAGAATCCCATAAAAATGTGGTATTGATAACGATAGAAAGTTACAGTGCCGATTTTATGAAAATGTATGGCAATGAGCAAAGCATCACTCCATTCTTAGATAATCTTGCCCAAAAAAGTTTATTGTTTACCAATTTATATGCCGTAGGAAATAGAACAGTTCGAGGTCTTGAAGCTGTAACTTTATGCTTCCCTCCAACTGCTGGTGAAAGTGTCGTAAAACGAAAAGACAATAAAAATAAATTTTCAACTGGAGCTGTTTTTAAACAAAAGGGATATGATGTAAAGTTTCTCTATGGTGGAGATGCTTTTTTTGATAATATGGAAGACTTTTTTGTCGGAAACGGCTATGACATTGTCGATAAAAAATCATTTACTCCAGAAGAAATTAATTTTGCCAATATTTGGGGAGTTTGTGATGAAGATATGGCCAATAAAGCTATAAAGGTTATGAATGCCGAAGCCAAAACAGGCAAACCCTTTTTTAACCATTGGATGACTGTGAGTAATCATCGTCCATTTACCTATCCAAACAACAAAATAGATATTCCTGGCGATGTTAAATCACGTGATGGGGGCGTAAAATATACGGATTATGCTTTAAAAAAATTCTTTGATATGGCCAGTAAACAACCATGGTACAAAAATACCGTATTTGTAATTCTTGCCGATCATTGTGCTTCTAGCGCTGGAAAAACTGAACTTCCCGTTGATAAATATAGAATTCCTGCCATGATTTATAGTCCTGGATTTATTCAACCTCAAAAATATACTAAAGTAATGTCACAAATAGACGTTATGCCAACGCTTTTTGGATTGTTGAATTTTAATTATGAAAGTAAATTTTACGGTCAGGATGTTTTAAAATCCGATTATAAACCAAGAGCCTTAATAGCCACTTATCAGGATTTGGGATTAATAAAAGACAATGTTTTAACGATTATTTCTCCAAAACAAACCGTAAAACAGTTTCAATTGACTTTAAAACCAGATCAAAAAGTTGCTGAAGATTTTCAAATCTATTACAACCAAGTTCCTTTAAGCAAAGAAAGAACAGATCTTGTAAACGAAACCATATCGTATTACCAAACGGCTTCGGATATCTTGAAGAAAAAGAAGTACCAAAGTTTAAATTCCAAAATTCCAATTATGGGAGTGGTCGATTCTGATAGCACTTTATAATATTGAAATAAATAATATTGCAATAAAAAAAAAAGCCTGTGAGACTAAATTCACAGGCTTTTCAATTTTTATTTAAATGACTAATTAAAATCATTCTCACTTTCTAACCCAAAAAGTTTTCCTTCTTTCCAGAGTTTCAAATCCCTTTTCAAATTCTTTTTATTCCTATTGGTCAACTCTTTTGCATCCAAATCGTCCAGATTGGGTTTACCTGCATTAATCCACGCCGTGTACCAAAAACTTGATGTGGCTTTAATTGCTTTCCTCATTTGGCTTTCAACCATTCCATGTAAAGCTGTATTAAATTGTGTTACGTATTCTTTGGAGTGAACGATATTATTAAATTTATTTTTAGCAATAACACCATCAGAATCATGTTCATACATTGTTTTATCGGTAAAATTTGTTCTCACCATTCTTTCTGTTTGCAATAAAGGCTCTACCAAACTATGAGTATCTTTTATCATTTCCCAAGTCGTGGATTTTATATTGGGTATATATTGCGCCTGTTTTGTGTAAAAATTATAATCTTCGCCAAACATCTCAGGAATACGGGATTCCCATAAAGAATGAGTCCCTTTTTGTCCTGTCAATTGCCCATCATAATTGGCAGAAGTATGCAAAGGCATGTGAGCGTCTCCTATATAATGGGCCAAATCGGCAGCCAGAAATAAAATTTCAGTTTTTCTTTTTTCTTTAAAAGCCTTTGTAAGTTTGGTCATAATCTCTTGAATGTACCAAGGTAAAATTCCATTACTTGCCAAAAATTTATCATCATATTTCCTTTTCGCTTCCTCAAATGGTAGTAGAATGGAATCAACAAATCCGAAATTTTCCATATCAATAAAATGGCGAGGATTTTCGGTTTTATCCTTTAAAGTATATTTACGTAAATCCGGAACAGTAGATTCCTGAGTTATAAAATCAATATGATTATAAAAAAAAGTCTGCACTGGTTTTGGAAGTGCCATAACTGCAGCATTATTAATATGTTCATGTCCAAAGATTCCCCATGACAACGTAATAAAGGCGATGCTAATTACAGAAAAAGTAATGATTTTAGGTTTAAATTTAAAATTTTTCATTATATTTATTTTATTGAACTACAAAAATATTTTTTTAAAAGATAATTCAAACCATTTGAGTTTAAATTTATGTTAATATAAGAAACTGCTATAACTATGTTTCGCCATCAAGGAAAAAAAAGAACTTCTAAACATAATTTACGTCTTGCTACAATTTTATCATTTGTAGCTGGAATTGTAAATATAACTGGAGTTTTAGCACTAAAAACATTGACCACGAATGTTACCGGACATTTTGCATTTTTTGCCGAGGAAGTAATGAAACATAATTATCAGGCCGCAATAGTATTTTTTATATTTACACTATTCTTTTTGGCGGGCTCATTTACATCTAATTTTCTGGCAGAATTAGTATCCCAAAAAAATCAAGAATTATCTCATGTACTTCCCATTTCAATCGAAATTTTCATCTTGCTTTTTATTGGTCTTTTGGGTATACAATCCAATTTAGAATCTCTTGAAGGAAAATGGATGGCCTTCGGATTACTTTTTGCCATGGGAATCCAAAATTCATTAGTGACCAAAATTTCTCAATCCACAGTGAGAACAACCCACTTAACGGGATTATTTACTGATTTAGGTATCGAATTATCTCAATTATTTTTTTATAAAAAACAAGAAGAAAGAAAAACTTTGACCACCAGTATTTATTTGAGGTTATCGATAATTACATTCTTTTTTTTTGGTTGTTTTATTGGCGGCTTTATTTTTAGTTCTATCGCAATGAAAAATCTTCTTGTGGCTGCTTTTTTTCTACTAATAGCTCTTTTCTATGATTATATTCGTTTGCATTTCATTGTTATTAAAAGGAGAAAAATTCAATTCTAATTAAAATATAAAATGGAGAATAAAGAAGTAATTGCAATACATCCCCAAAGAAAAATTCCTTGCAGTAATGGTTTTAAACCAACCGATTTCAAAACATTGATATTCAATCCCGCCCCTATTAAAAATAAAGTTACAGTAAGACCCATTTTTGCAATCGAAACCAAATATGGTGCAACAATAGCCGTTTGCGGAATGTACGTATTCATGAGCAGGGCCAAAATAAACAATCCTATAAAATAAGGGACTTTAACTTTGCTGGATTTATTTCTAAAAACTACCGCGGTAATCAATGCCACAGGAATAATCCATAAAGCTCTTACTAATTTTACCGTCGTGGCTACTTGCAAAGCTTCCGCGCCATATTTATTGGCCGCCCCAACAACAGAACTCGTATCGTGAATGGCAATTGCACACCATAAACCGAAATCATTTTGAGACATATCAAACCAATGCCCCACAACAGGAAAAACAAACAAAGCAATAGAATTGAGTATAAATATTACCCCTAAAGCCACAGTTGTTTGCTTTTCATTAGATTGAATTACTGGAGCAATAGCGGCAATAGCACTTCCACCACAAATAGCGGTTCCACATGAAATCAAATGAGATGTTTTTTTCTGAATTTTAAGCCATTTCCCCAAGAAAGCTCCCAAAACAATAGTCATGATAATAGATCCTACTGTAAAAAGAAAACCCTCCTTACCAGCTGCTAACGCACTATGAACATTCATTCCAAACCCTAATCCTACAACTGAAACTTGTAGTAAAATATGAGTTGCTTTATGGTTTAAATGCAAAAAAGGGTGTCCAAAAAGATTGGCAATAACTAATCCTAATAATAAAGCGATAGGTGGTGAAATTATCGGAAATAAACAAAGGAGGACGAATAAAACAAAAAAGATTTGTTTTGATTGCAAACTGATTTTTATGAAATGATTGGTTGTAACTATATGCGTTTCCATTTGTAATTTGCTCTTTATGACTCAGCAAAGGTGGTAACAAAATTCTATTAATGCCAATTGTTAAAAACAATCATCTATAACTTTAGATTATAATAGCTTGAGATATTTTTAATAAATAATTCCGAAAGCGAATCTGATTTTCCTTGTAAAGTAATGATATAAAAATAACGTTCAATACTTAAATTTTTTACGTCTATAATATATAATTCCTTATTTATTAGCTCTTTTCTGATTGCGTGAATAGAAACAAAAGCTACACAATTGGAATTCATCAAATAGGATTTTATACTTTCGGTACTGCCTAATTGCATTTCAACATTCAATTGGTCTATTTTAAGATGGAAAGGTTTTAAGGCATATTCAATAACTTCAAGTGTTCCGGAGCCTTGTTCACGCATTACAAAATGCATCAATTTAAGATCTTCTTGAGTGATTTCTGCTTTATGCACCAATGGGTTTTTAGCATTACAAACTAGAACAAGCTCATCTTTAATGAATTGCGTGTATTTTATGGATTGGTTTTTGGATTGCCCTTCCACAATTCCAATTTCAATTTCTTTGTTTAGCAAAGCATTTTCAATTTGCTCTGTATTTCCATTAAGCAAACTCACTTTGACAGATTCCAGTTTTTGATGAAAACGAGCCAAAAGTGGTGGAATAACATATTGGGAAATGGTCGTACTGGCTCCCAATCGCAACAAACCCTTTCGTTCATTAATAAACGTACTCATTTCAAAATCAATTTCCCTATAAATTTCAAATATATTTTTGGCATGGTTTAATAGTACTTCACCAGCGTGGGTTAAAGCAATTTTAGAGCCGTTTCTTTCAAAAAGTTTGATTTTGTATTCTTCTTCCAATTCCTGAATATGCTTGGAAATAGCGGGTTGCGTGATATATAATTCGGCAGCAGCTTTGGTAAAGCTCAATCGGGTTGCAACAGTGAAAAATACTTTTAGTCTAAAATCCATACTTGTATTTTGTCTAAATTAAGTTTTACAATAATCCGTTGTATTTTCGAACAAACCATTCCGTAGAAAGAAAAACAGCGATCAAAACCAGCAACCATTTCCAATCAATCAATGGAGATTTGGCAACGATATTTTTCTGAATGGCTTTGTACTCCTCATTTTTCAATAATGATTTTATCAAAGCATTCACTTGATTCGGATAATATTCCTTCCCTTTTGTTTGTGCCGCCAATTGTGCCAATTTTTGAACATCAGGGTTTACAAATTGTTTTTCAATATCAAAATCCAGGATTTCAAAATGACCGGAATAAGCCGTATTGGAGTTTAATTCTTTTACCATAAAATTGTAACTCCCTGCCAAAAGACCGTCAAGATTTACTTCAAATGTATTATTACCTTTTAAAAGATCGAAGTTTTTAGTTTGTTTTGTTTTGACATTGGTAACCGCAATCGTTAAGCGTGCTTTTTCATCAAACTCATAATTCTTATTGAAATATTGAGCATTAATTTCGATTGATTCTCCCGAATTGTAAAAGCTTTCGTGATTGACAATCAATGATTTTTTAGCATTATTGGAAGCTAAATATTGTATAATCTTATCTATAAAAACATCATATTTTTCAAAAGATTGATTGTCTATATGACTTTGTAAACTCCACTTCCAGCTATTCTCCCCAAATAAAAAGGCGGCTCTCTTACCTTGATTTTCAGTAAATGCCAATAAGGGAGCTTTTGTATCAATATTTCTAATTCTAGACGACAGCAAAATATTGACTTCTCCATTTGTGGTTATAGAACCATAATTATTTTGTAAGGGCGGAAAATTTTCAAAACCCAAATTATTAGCTGCAAAAAGGTTGAACTGAGAATCGAAATTGGCTAAATAATCTTCCTCTTGACCACTCATTTTAAACACAAAATTATTTTGTTCTTGGTTCAAAAACGAAAAATCAGTACTCGTTCCCGTTATAATAAAGGTATTTAATCCTGCATTTTTATTGGCTTCAAAAACCGATTTAAATGCTGTAGTGGGCTGGTATAAAATAAGCACATTATAATCCAGTAATGATTTCAAATCATTTGGCTTCACCAATACTACTTTTCGTTGAGAATTGGATTCAATAGCTTTTTTCAAAACCCCAATATCGGGATGATTTATTGTAGATACAATAGCAATACTCGTTTTTTGGTCAATGACTTCGACCGCAAAATTCTTCATGTTATTGAAAAGATTCTTTTCATTTTCTTTAGAATCTATTTTAGCTTTAAAAACGTGTAATCCCACTTTATCAGCCGGTAAAAGTATATTGACAACCGCGGTTTTCTTTGAAGGAGAAAAAGAAATACTTTGTTTACTCAGAACTTCATTTCCTTGCGAAATACTAAAATTGGCATTTATATTTTTATTCCCGGTATATTGCAAAAATACTTCGACCGGAAATTTATTCTTTAGAAAAGCGTATTTATTGACATTCAGCTGATTGATTTTTAAATCCAAAACTTTGGTTGTATCTCCCAAAACCAATGGATAAACTTTATTATTTTCATCAAAACTATAGACATAATCATTGCCTGTAGTTTGATTTCCGTCAGTGATGATAACTGTTGGGTAAACGGCATTTTTGTTGATGCTTTTCAAATTCTTGGCAACCAAATCCAAATTGGTTTGTGTTCCTTTAAAAGTAAATTCATTTGATTGCTTAAAATCTGTATCAAAAAGATAGGATTGCACCTCAAATTTTTCTTGAATGGCAGCATTTGAGCTAATAATTTTATACAATTCTAATGCTTTTTCTTTTGAATCTAAAAAAGAAATGGAACTCGAATTATCAACGACTATAGGCAAAGGAGTTTTTACAATTTCTAATTTATTTCTGGTAATAATAGGATTTATCAAAAGCAACAGAATCGAGAAAATAGCAAGAAAACGCAAAAAAGCCAAAAACAAACCGACTTTCGATTTGTTTTTGACTTTGTATAAGTATTGAAAAAACGACAAACCACCCGCTATTAATAAAGAAAGTAGTAATAATAGAATCGTGTTTGTAGTCATTTTTATTAGCGTTCAGTGGTCAGTTTTTTAGTGGTCAGTAATTAACATTCTTTAATCTTTGCAGTGATTTTTGAGTAATACAGAACTGAATACTAAAAATCTGAACACTGAATACTCTTTTTTAAGTAAGCATTCCTCCACAAACATTCATTACTTGACCTGTAACATAAGCACTCATATCTGAAGCGAAGAACAAACAAGCATTGGCAACATCTTCTGTAGAACCTCCGCGTTTCAACGGGATTCCTTCTCTCCAACCTTTTACTACATCTTCACTTAATTTGGCTGTCATTTCAGTTTCTATAAAACCTGGAGCGATCGCATTACAACGAATGTTACGAGAACCCAATTCTAGAGCAACCGATTTTGTAAAACCAATTACTCCCGCTTTTGAGGCAGCATAATTCGTTTGACCCGCATTACCCTTTACTCCTACTACAGAACTCATATTAATAATAGAACCCGAACGTTGTTTCAAGAATGTTTTTTGAATTGCTTTGGTCATATTAAAAACCGATTTCAAGTTAACATCAATAACTTGATCAAAATCAGCTTCAGACATACGCATTAGCAAGTTATCTTTGGTAATTCCAGCGTTATTTATCAAAATATCAACTGTTCCAAAATCAGCCAAAACAGCATCAACAAAAGTTTGTGCTTCATTAAAATCTGCAGCATTCGATTGATATCCTTTAGCTTTTACCCCCAAAGCATTCAATTCTTTTTCTAAAGCCTGTGCAGATTCTACAGATGAACTGTATGTAAAGGCTACATTCGCACCATTTTTTGCGAAAATTTCTGCAATTCCTTTTCCAATTCCACGACTTGCGCCAGTAATAATGGCAACTTTTCCTTCTAGTAATTTCATGTTCTAAAATTAGTTTATTTTTTATTAGGAGCTATTCCTGCTATCCGTTGCAATCTTTTGTGTTTGAAAAAAAACACAAAAGGATTTCCGCTACTATCAGGGCTAGTTTACGAAGGTCAAATATAATAATAAAATACGGAATGAAAAAAATTACAATTTCATTTAAACCAATTAAAAAAAAATATCGGCTTAAATGGTGTTAGTAAAAAATTACAAACACAGTTTATCTACTATTTTAGAAATAGTAACCGTTGGGTGCAATTATTTAAAGTAAAAAAAGCATTATAAATATTGGTCAAGATACTGAAATTCAGTATCTTGAAGTCGCTAAACCACCAATATTTATGTCAAATATAATAAATAATTATTTTAAAATTTTAGAAGTTATAAGTTCTTTGAATGTTGCTTTAAATACAGA
>Ga0184629_10000269_pt1 | contig 23092 bp, 13 predicted proteins | sample PLM4_32_b1_FD_133158 | JGI IMG/M metagenome (GOLD analysis project Ga0184629, IMG submission 133158) | Groundwater sediment microbial communities from an aquifer in East River, Colorado, USA - PLM4_32_b1 | ecosystem: Environmental > Terrestrial > Soil > Riparian zone | place: USA: East River...
CCGGGAGCATCTGGTCTCATCGTTCGAGTCTCGACTCGGGCTACGTGACCAACGATCCGCGCGCCGGCGGTGGCAGCATCATCGTAGACGACTACGTGATCCAGCCGGCCTACACCTGCGGCGGAGTGAACACCGAGAATATCGGTGTGTTCTGCCACGAGTACGGACACGCCTTCGGCCTCCCCGATCTGTACGACACGAATGGCGGCTCGGCAGGCGTTGGGGTGTGGTGCCTGATGGGCTACGGAGGCCAGTACACGGCCAGCAGCCCGTCGCACATGGGCGCCTGGTCGAAGGCACAGCTCGGGTGGGTGGACGTCACCGTAGTCCCGCCGGTCCCTGCGCCGTTCTCTATCTTCAACGTGGAGACCAACCGCGTCGTCTATCGCCTCGACGTCATGCACGAACGCTGGCGCCGTACGGCGACCTGCGCGATCAGTGGAAAGTATTCGATGCGATGCGGGCTGACCGCGTCCGAAGCAGCACGGCGCAACTGGGTTTCCGGCGCTGGCTACGGAAACCGGTGGAAGCATTCGCTGACGCAGGATTTCGGCTACACCAACGGTACAGTGACTCTCTCCTACAAGTACGCGCATGAAACGGAACCGAGCTTGGACTACACGCTCGCCCAGCTCTCTACGGGAGGCGTGACCACCACGTTCGCGACCTACGATGGCACCGGCTCCGGCACCGAAGTGGTCGACATCACGCCCTTCCTCATCGCCGGCACGCCCTACACTATCAAGTTCACGTTCGTGTCGGACGCGAGTTGGTCGGACGAAGACGGCATCAGTGCCACTACGTGCGGAGCGTTCGTGTTGGATGACATTTCGGTGGTCGGCGGAGGGGTCGCGCATTCCACGAATTTCGAAACGCGTGAGGATGGATGGGCGGAGGACATGACGAACCCCATCGAGTACTTCCTGGTGGAGAACCGTCAGCCGGTCGGCACGGATGTCAACGTGCTGGGTGGAGGTGGTCTTGTGATCTGGCACATTGACAGCGGGAACCAAACGGGTGGCGCGAGCAATAACATCCCGCGCCGGGTCGCGGTCGAGCAGGCCGACGGGTTGTTCAACCTGGAGCGATACGAAAATATCGGTGATGGCGGAGATCCGTACCCGGGAGATGCTAACCGCACCGTGTTCAACGGTGCCAGCACTCCCTCCAGCAATGGACATGACGGGCCGAGTCACGTGAGCATTCGCATCACCAGCGGCAACGGCGATCCTATCAACGCTGCGATGCGGGGCGGCTGGCCACCGCCGGCACCGGCGACGGTGACTCCCGTCAACACCTCCGTGCCGACTTTTCTCCTGAGAATCGACGGCGCGGGGTTTGCGAGAACGGGCACGGTCGAGCTGGTGCGCGGCAACGCGACGTTCGCGGCGACATCGGTCACGTGGCTGGGGAAGGACCGGATTCGTGCGACGTTTAGCACAACGGGCGCCATCAATGGATTCTATGATGTAGTGGTCTACAACCCGGGCGGTGCCAGCGCCGTGCTCGACGATGTGTTCGAGATCACGAACAGCGTGGCGGACCCGGAACCGGTGCCTCCCCGGTACGAGCTCATGCCGAACTATCCCAACCCATTCAATCCGTCGACGACGATCCGGTACCGAATCGCGTCACGCGAGCACGTGGAGCTGGCCGTTTATGACGTGGGCGGCACGCTCGTACGCACGCTGGTGAACGAATCCAGGCCAGGCGGATCATACTCGCTCGAATGGGATGGTCGCGACGATCGTGGAACGAGCGTAAGCTCGGGCGTGTATTTCTATCGCCTGATCGCGGGCAAATTCAGCGACGCGAGGAAGATGACGTTCGTGAAGTAGTCCTCGTCTCTTGAGATTGTTTGAAGACCCGGTGTCGAGTTTGGAGACTCGACGCCGGGTTTTCGTTGTTGCGACGGATTCCCGAGCAGGAAGGGGAAAGCTTCCAGCTTGACCGTTGTGTGTCTCCAAAATGTCTCCATGACGTGGGTCGATTCGGGTAGACTCGCGAGGACTGCAGTGGAGAAGCGGCGGTTCGGCGATCTTGTAACGCGCAGCATCCGAAGTCGCACGTCATGATCAGGTTAGTGTTTCGCACGCAACAGGGTTCGATTCCCGCCGCCTCCACCAACCTATGTTTTCATCAGATGAGAACCGTCTTGAAGAGATTATGTCCGATGTCGAAAGGGTTGGCCGTCGCGGTAACCTGTATGCTTGCGCTGTCCAGTGTTTTCGCGTCCGAGGAACGAGCGATCGAAGTTGTACAGCCCATCGCCACGGAGGACGCGATCTATTTGAGCCGCGTGACGTTTGTCACCTATTCCGACCAATCGTGGGCAGGTCTGGTTGACTACACGTGCCAAGAAAGTTTCGTCGTAAACGATTCCAAGAAAGCGGTGAGCCGCAACGCCGCCAGCATCGCGGGTATAAAGAATGCCATGAAGGCGGATACATCGAATCGCGCGGGACAGCGTGTCCGTCTCCAAATGTCTCCATGACATGGGTCGATTCCAGTAGACTCCAGTGGACTTGAGTGGAGAGGCGGATCATTTCGCTGCTCTTCTGGGGGGGAGAAACGTTGTGAACAGATTATTGCCCGTTGGGAAGTTCCGCGTCTCTGTACTCACGGTGGCGCTTGCGCTCACCTTTGCTACGGGCTGCGGCACGATCTCGACAAGCAGCGCTGACTTCGATCAGTCGCGCACGGCTACCACGTCGTCGAAACCGAATATCATCCTGATCGTGCTTGACGACATTGGCTTCGCGGAAATCGGATGCTTCGGATCCGAAATCCGCACGCCCAACATGGATGCCCTGGCGCGCGATGGCCTTCGGTACACTCGTTTCGACACGAAAGCCATCTGTTCACCGTCGCGAGCGGCGCTGCTGACCGGCCGTAACAATCAAACCGTGCGCATGGGCGATCTGGCTTCCGTTCTTCCTCAGGAGGCCACCCAGAACGACCTCACCTACACCCGGGGAGAGATGCCCCAAAACGCCGAATTGATCTCACAGGCGCTCCGGCAGTCAGGCTACAGGACCGTCGCCCTCGGCAAATGGCACCTGGCTCCGAAATATGAGGACGGCAGCGAAGACAAGCGTGCATCTTGGCCCTTGCAGCGCGGATTCGACCAGTACTACGGCTTTATCAGCGGCCACGCCGGCCAATATCATCCGGATCTTATCGAGGGCAATGCGAAGCTACCGAAGGTCGACCGGCCGGGCTACCACCTCTCGGTCGATCTCGTCGATCGTGCCATTGACGCGATGGCACCAGGCGAGGCGGAGGATTCCGCCAAGCCTGTATTCCTCTACCTTGCTCTCGGCGCCGCGCATGCTCCGCACCACGTGTTTGCTTCTTACAGGGACAAGTATGCGGGCGCGTACGACAAGGGCTGGGACGAAATTCGGCGCGAGCGTTTCGAACGCCAGAAGGAAATGGGGATCATCCCGCAGAGTACAGTCCTTCCGGAGCGCAATGCGGGCGACCCGGGCTGGAGCACTCTGACGGCGCAGCAAAAGAAGGTCTTTGTGCAGTTCATGGCGAATTATGCCGGTTTCATCGAGCACACCGACGAGCAGATCGGCCGACTGGTGTCCCACCTCAAGTCGAGCGGGCAGTATGAAAACACCCTGATTGTCCTGCTGTCCGACAACGGCCCGGCTTCGGAAGGGGTTCTGACCGGCGGATTCAACCAGGTCTATATGGACGAGACGCCGCTCGCCGAGATGGAGAAACGGCTGGATGAACTGGGGTCGCCCACGACGGAGCCGCTCTACCCGCGTCCCTGGGCGATGGCGGGCGCAACGCCATTCCGGCGCTATAAGCTCTGGCCGTTCGCCGGGGGCGTCCGCACGCCCCTGATTGTGTCATGGCCGAAAGTCATCAAGGACGGCGGCGCAGTGCGCCGGCAATACGTCGACATCATAGATATCGCGCCGACCCTGCTTGATGCGGCCGGATCGCAATTCCGTCCGAGCATCGACGGGCGCGAGCAGATTCCGGTCGCCGGCAAGTCGATCCGCGCATCGTTCACATCGGCTAGCGCAAAGAGCGCCCGGGAGGTCCAGTACTTCGAACTGCGCGGCAACCGCGCCATCACCGCCGGCCCGTGGAAGGCAATTGCCATTCACGTGCCCGGGACGGACTTCGCCAAGGACCAGTGGCAGCTCTTCAACATCGACTCGGATTTCTCCGAGTCCACGGACCTGTCGGCGAAATATCCCAGGAAGCTCGAGGAATTGATATTGCTCTGGATGTCCGAAGCGAAAAAGTATAGCGACCCGCCGGTGAAAGAAATGCCGGAGAGGCTTCGCAACTACCCCATCTACAACGACGCATATCCGCCCGGAAAGCCCTGATGTCTCGTTGAGAGACGTAGGGTCGTTTTGCTTTCTCGGTAATGCGCTATTTCAGCAAAACCGCTCTTGCCACCTTTGTTCCTACCGGCGTTGCTAGACGAATGAAGTACACGCCGGACGCCACGCCCGAGCCGTCGTCGTTGCGGCCATCCCATGTGATTCGTTGGGCTCCCGGTCCAAAACGTTGATCCCGAGACAGGGTCCTGACGCGCGCGCCCCTCACGTCCCAGATTTCCGCCCTCACGGGCATCGCCCGGGGAAGCGTGAAGTGCACGGTCGTCTCGGGGTTGAATGGATTGGGTGATACCGAGACGATCTGGAACGGCTTCGGGACGTCGCCGTCGCCAACGCCGGTGACCTGATCGACGCGAACCTCGACCTCGGCCGGACTGTTGATCGCATTCGACACGATGCTCAGAGTGCACGTCGCGGGCAGATAGTCCGTGGGTGTCACACAGACGACAATCTCGGTGGTGTCTCCCGGCGCGACGGAATGCGCGGTCATGGTCGTATCGATCGCGAAGGGCGAAGCACTGCAGCCGGAAATGCCGTTGATCGTGAGCGTCGCGGTCCCCGTATTCCTTACGTAGAGGGTGTCGCAGCTCGTCATGGTCTTCACCGCCGAGGCGAAGACGAGTGGTGAGGGAGATAGGGCCACGATTGGTGTGGCCGGCGCGACGATCCAGAAGTAGAGCGAGAGAGCCGAAGTGGAATTGCCGTCTCCATCGTAGGCGGTGGCGCGCACGCGACAACTGTCCGAGGGCGTGTCGGGGACGAGCCAGGTGTAGAGCGAGTCGTTGGCCTCGCCGCTGGCGATGAGGTTGTAGTTCTGTCCCCCGTCGAAGGAGTATTCGAGCGTCATCGACTGCACGCCACCGTCGTCGAACGCGAGCCATCCGATGTTGAAGTTGGTGCCCACCGTGAGCGTGTCGATGTATCCGTTGGGCCGGTACACGTACACATTGGGAGTGAGCTCGCAGCTGCTACCGGCATGGAGCATGGTCGAGGGAGTGCGCACGATGTCCGAAATCCGCGCCTCGTCGATTTCTCCGTCGAAACCGCTGCTGTATTCGCCGCTCTCGCCCTCGGCCAGGGCCCCGATGATGACGGGCCGGTTTTGGTAGGTGATGGGGCCTTTCCAGCCGTAGTTGGCGGTAGCTACCGGGACGAAGTTGATATAGAGCGTGGTTTGCTGTGTCAGCGAATCCCAGGTGGCCGCCACGTGCGACCACTGCTCCAGCTTGAGTTCGGGACCGTACACCGGCGAGCTGCTGTTGTTCGCATTCCGGAAGATTGCCCATGTTGCCCCCTGGCCGGCAGCGAGCACGAACGAGGGAAACTCACATACATACGGGTCGCAGGCAATACGTTGCTGCTTGGTGATGATGAACCCGTAGGTGCCCCAGTCCACGTCGGGGCTGAACTTCCGCGGCCTGACCCACGCTTCGAGTGTGATGGCGCCGCCCGGTCGCAACGACGGTGAATCGGGAACCTGCACGCCGTAGACGTACGGCGGGCCCGTCGGGTACGGTCCATCACCCCCGCTGATGGCGGACGCATTGGGTCGGCTTTCGATGGTGGCGCACGGAATCGTGCTCGTGAAGACGACATTGTCAAAAAGTGTTCCTGTGTTTCCGAGGCCGGATGAATCGGCCGCGGTGCTCCCGCTTCCTTCCTCGAAACGCCAATAGCCCACCGTTTCCGGGTCGCCGAGGACGCCGTCGTATCGGACCTTCTGCGCGTAGATATCAGGTCCCAGGAGTGGGGCGGCGCGGCGACCATCGTTCCAGGTGATGATGGCTCCGCCGTCTCCGTCGCTTACGGTTGCGAAGTGTTGCACCATCCAATCCTGATCGCCGAGGGCAGTCCCAACCGCGATACCCTCCACCGGTATCCAATCCCGCGCCGGCGTGGCGCCGTCGATGCGCTGGGCGTAAATGTTCGAGGTGCCGTCGCGCGCGTCGTTCCAGGAGATCACGGCGCCGCCCGATCCGTCGGTTACGATCTTGGGAAACTCCTGATCGGTGGTAAAGAGGCAGACCGGGGCGCCCGCCGGAGGCCATGGCGCGACCACGGCGCCGAAGATGTTGAGGTGCTGCGCATAGATGTTGATATCGGCGGCGATGCGCGCATCCTGCCACGTGATGATGGCGCCGCCGCTTCCGTCGCTGACGATTCTCGAGTACTGTTGGTCTCCAGGGAACGTGCAGACGGGCGAACCGCCGGGCAGCCAGGGGGCCGGCATGACTCCGCCGAACGTAATGCGCCGCGCGTAAATGTTCCAGTCGGCGGCGCCGGCGCGCGCGTCGTCCCAGGTCACGATCGCGCCGCCCAGCCCGTCGGTACAAAGCACAGGCCACGTGCGAAGGCCGGACCCAATCGGCAGCGACGCCGGCCCGCAGAGTTCCGTGCCATCGACGATCCAACCGAGCGGCAGTCCCCCCGCGGCATCCACCCGGCGGGCAAAAATGGAGGCTGTGCCCGTGGCCGCAAAGTCCCGCATGTCATACCAGTTGATAATCGCCCCGCCGGCGCTGTCGCTGACGATCATGGGCATGGCTTGAAGCGCGGGCGCGAGGCAAATAGCAACGCCCGGACCAGTCCCGACCGGTGGTGGTGGAACGATCCAGGTCGGTGCACCGGTGGCGGCGGACACGTGCTGCACGTAGATCTCCATCGGATCGCCCACACCCGCGTTGCGCGCGTCTTCCCAGGTGATGATGGCGCCTCCGGCACCGTCGGAGATGAGCATCGGCCAGATCTGCGAACCGGCGGCGGCGCAAACCAGGGCGCCGTTCAACGCCCACATGATGCTCCCCGCCGCGTTGACACGCTGCGCGTAGATGTCGTCGGTGCCGACCCCGGAGAGCGGATCCTGCCAGGTGATAATGGCCCCGCCCACGCCGTCGGCGATAATGGCCGGGTTGTCCTGAATACCCGCGGAGAGACAGATAGGAATACCGTTGAGGCCCCAGAGCGGGTTTCCGTCCCCGTCGATACGCTGCGCGTATATGTTGGCGCCCGTCGCCAGGCGATCGTCAATCCACGCGATGATCGCGCCGCCAGCGCCGTCGGTGCACGCAACGCTGGTCGACTGCGCATTGTCCGCAACGGCGATAGGTGTATTGACGGTGGGATCGACGGACCATTCAGCCCGGGCGGTCCGGTCGGACCATATTATGATGAGGGAAATGAGCGCAAACGCGAAACGAACTGCATGTGCACGACTAAAGCAGGCCGGCGCGACCATTGCCTGACCTCCTGGGGGCACAAAAGTGCAAAGCACTGTCGCCGGGCAGCGCGCCGCCGCGCGTCGCACGCAAAGAATGCTGGGATTGTATATCGTGAACGGAATCGAGAACAAGTGCGAAGTTCGCGAGCGCCGCGGCTCGAGGCGCCGACGACTCAACGATGTCGATCCGGCCGTGCCGCCGTGCCAACGGCGGTACGTGGTATGATTCGGGCGCGAGCCTGGCGCAGCACGACGAATGGCGTATCACCCACACACGAATGGAGAATGAACCATGGCGTCAAAGCGAAAGCGGAGTGGCACGTCGCGCGCAAGCAAACCACGCAAGCCGGCCACCAAGCCCAAGTCCTCGCCGAAGGCGCGCGCGACCCGGAAACCCGCATCCCGGCTCATCGACCAGCGGATCCGCGACCTGGGGGATTGGCGCGAGGAGACCCTGGCCCGCATGCGGACGCTGATCCTGGCGGCCGACCCCGACATGATCGAGGAACGGAAATGGCGGAAGCCGTCGAATGCGATGGTGGGGGTTCCGGTCTGGTCGCACAACGGGATCGTCTGCACCGGGGAGATGTACACGAAGGTCGTGAAGCTCACGTTCGCCCGGGGGGCCAGGATCCCGGACCCATCGCGCCTCTTCAATTCCAGCCTGGAAGGCAACACACGAAGGGCGATCGACATCCACGAAGGGGAGAAGGTCGACGCGGCGGCGTTCAAGGCGCTCGTGAAAGTCGCGGTGGCCCTGAACGGCCCGCCAGCGAAGAAACGGTAGACCCTGAGCTGCAATTCGCGCCAGCTCGAAGTCACCACAGTCCGGGAGGGAACACAATGGCGAGCAAGACGTCCAGGAAGTCCGCGAAGGTCGCAAAGAAGGCTGCCGCCAAGCGGGTCGCTGCGAAGCCGACCCTTCTCGCGGGCGGCAACCCTCAGATCGCGAAGGCCGACGGCGACGCCCCGGTGCAGGCCTACATCGCGGCCATGCCGGGCTGGAAAAGCGACGTCGGGCGCCGCCTCGACGCGCTCATCGTGCGGAACGTGCCCAGGGTGCGCAAGGCCGTGAAGTGGAACTCGCCATTTTACGGCCTCGAGGGCCGGGGCTGGTTCCTGTCGGTCCACGTCTTTACCCGCTACGTCAAGGTGGCCTTCTTCCGCGGCGAGTCACTGCGACCGGTCCCGCCCGGCGCCAGCAAGGACAAGAACACACGCTACGTCGACATCCACGAGGACGATCTCGACGAGGCGCAGATGGCAACGTGGATCCAGCAGGCGGCCGCCCTGCCCGGCTGGGTCCCGTGAGGGCGGAGAGGGTCAGCGAGGCTGACCCTCTCCAGGGTTAGATTCCGCCGCCTATCCGCCGGTCTTTATCCCGGGCAACGTCGATCCGTGGAGTGACCAGCGCGATTACATCCTCTTCAATTCAACCCTGCGATTCGCCGCCTTTCCTTCCGCCGTCTTGTTAACACCGACCGGCTGGGTTTCTCCATACCCCTTGGCCGTCATCTGGGCTGCCGGGACTCCCTTCCTGATCAGGTAGTCGCGCACGGCGTTTGCCCGCCGCTGCGAGAGTTTTAGATTGTATGCGTCACTGCCATCGGAATCACAATGCCCGCCGACCTCGACGTTTACGTCCGGGTGGACGATCAAGCTCTCGGCCACACGGTCGAGTATCTGCATGGACTCCTCGAGCAGCACGGCCTTGTTGGTCTGGAAGTTGACTCCCTCCAGGACCACGGGCTTCTCCGGCGTTGGGACGAACTGCGCGGAAGCGGCTATGGGAACAGCCTGCTGACCGGTGGTAGTTCCCTTGGAGTCCATGACCGTCAGCGATGCCGCGTAGTTTCCCTCCGCCTGGTACGCATGGCTGGGGTTCTGTTCGTTGCTTGTGTTTCCGTCCCCGAAATCCCAGGTGTAGGTGACGGGCGGGCACCCTCCGCTTACCGCGCCTTTGAAATTCACCGTAAACGGGGCCGTACCGCTGGCGGGATTCCCGGACGCCGTAGCGGTGAGCGGCGCGCAGCTGGCCGTTATGGCCACGCTGCTTTGAGACGGGTTGCCTTTGGAATCCGTGACCGTCAGCGAGGCGGTGAAGTTGCCCTCCGCCGCGTAGGTATGGCGGGGATTTTGGTCGGTGCTGGTGCCGCCGTCGCCGAAGTCCCACGCATAGGTGTAGTCCGGGCACCCGCCCGTGACGGAGCCTTCAAACTGCACCTCCATCGGGACCGGTCCGCTGGTGGGATTTCCCAACGCCGTAGACATCGACGCCGGGCACCCTCCGCCGAAATGGAAGGTCAATCCGGCAAACGCTTCCGCGACGCCCTTGGGTAGGTCCAACTGACCCGGGTCTGATCCAACGACGTCCTGATCGTCTGTGAAGCTGGTAAAAAGATGAGTCAGATAGCGGAACTTGAGTCCCAGCTCGAAGGAGAGCAAGTCGGAAGGGAAGAACTCCACGCCCGCCCCGGCCATCGCGTACAGTTCCTGGTCCTTCAGCTCGTACGGGTTTCCCGCCAGATCCTGCGGTGGAACATCCAGGCTCGTCCTCGAATCGTCCAGGGCAGGGTCATCGGACATCAGCGTGTTCCCATCGCTGTCGGTCCATGTCCAGAGGTACATTCCGGGTCCGACGACAACGTACGGCGACCAGCCGCCGTTCGCGATGAAATGGTACTCCGCAAACAGCCCGGCGACATACGCACGCTGGCGCGGGCCGCCGTTGATGTTGTCGGTGCTCATCCCGGCGCCGTCCTCCATCTTGTTGTCCTGGCTCAAATCGGCCAGGTAGGTCTGCATCCAGCTCCCTTCGACGCCAAGGGAAACTTTGGATGTTATTCCGTACGTCAAGTCGGCGTTGACGAGCCAGCCCGGCGTCCAGGCATCGGAGTGGTCACTCAAGAGGAGCTTGTACGCTCCGCCCTGCAGACCCAATCCCCATCTCCCGTCCGCGTCCGCTGCTTGCAACGGATTGACCGAAAAGGCCAACCACATCAATGCGGCCGCGACGCCACGCATGTCATTGGGCTTCATCATCTGGCACCACCCGGTTACTAATGTCGAAAGCGCCCCATACGGGTACCGACTGACCCGTCACGCGGCTCCTGCGCCACCGAGTACCGAATCGAGGTTCTCTAGTCAAGTTAACGTTCCCGGCATCAGGCGGAAGCTTAGTGCAGCCGCGTGGGAGTTCCGGACGGAGTTCGCCGGACGGCTGGGCAGGCGGCCGCCCTGCCCGGTTGTGGTAAACTCCTTCTTGCCATGTCGCGTCGAAGCGTCTGCCGGGTTTTCGCTTTTCTGATGTGCGCGGGTGCAGCCCTCGGCGCTCGCGCCGACACGGTTTTCGTGCCCGCGGCCCGCGACAACACGCTCTTTGCCGATCCCGCGGGCTCGCTCAGCAGCGGCGCAGGGACCGGTGTGTTCGCTGGGAACAACAGCGCCTCCAACACTCGCCGTGCGCTTGTGTTCTTCGATGTGGCCGCCGCGATTCCGGCGGGGGCGACCGTCGATTCCGTGGAATTGCGGCTGAACGTCTCGAGCTCGCCCAACACGACGCCACAGCTCTTCACCGTCCACCGCGTGCTCCACCCGTGGGGCGAGGGCTCGTCGGTTTCGACCGGGGGGGCCGGTGCCCCCTCCGCGCCCGGCGACGCGACCTGGATTCACCGCTTCTATCCGGACTCTCTCTGGACCACGCCCGGGGGCGACTTCGACCCGGCCCCGCACGCCGCGACGACCATCGGCCCGCTCGGGCTCTACACCTGGAGCGGGGAGGCCCTGACCCTGGACGTGGCCGGGTGGCTCGCGAGCCCGTCGGACAACTTTGGCTGGCTCGTTCGCGGCAACGAGGGTGCTGCTTCCACCGTTCGGCTCTTCGACTCCCGCGAATCAAACGTGGAACCAATTCTTGTGGTTCACGTTACGCCGACCAGTAATCCCACCAGGCGCCAGACTTGGGGGTACGTCAAGAGCCTCTACCGGGCTCCCTGAATCCGCTCCCTTCACGCCCCCCCGACGGGGCATCGGCTCTCGGTTTCCCCCCCCCAGTTTGCTGCTTTCCTATAGAAACGGACAAATTAGTCCGCTATACTCTCCGAAGGGTGGGGCGCGTTAGTTGGCTAAAGCCTGCCGCAATGCGGTTGGCGTGGAGGTGACCCTTGAAACAATTTCATCTACATACGATTGCAATAGTAGTCGTCTTGCTTCTGAGTCCTGCCGCGGGTCGCGCGCTGGTAGTCGACGTACCGGCGACCCAGGACAATACCCTTTACGAGAACGCGACCGGAGCGGTGAGCAACGGCGCCGGCGACTGGGTATTTACGGGAAAAACCCGTTTGGACCTCACACGCCGGGCCGTCATGCGATTCGACATCGCGGCGAACATTCCGGCCGGCTCGACCATCAACAGCGTGACCCTGTATCTGTACATGTCGCGCTCCAAGGAAAATACTCTCTACAACACGTCGCTCTACCTGCTGCTCGCGAGCTGGGGTGAGGGGACGTCGAACGCGGGCGGCGAAGAGGGCGAGGGCATCGCGTCCACGACCAATGACGCGACCTGGATCCATCGCTTTTATCCCGGTACGTCGTGGACCACTGCCGGCGGGGATTACAGCCCGCAGGCCAGGGCGACCACTCCGGTCGGCGACAATGGGTTCTATTCCTGGTCGTCGGTGATCATGCTGTCCGATGTTCAGGAATGGCTCGACAATCCCGCGGGCAATTACGGCTGGATTATCGTCGGGGACGAGACAACCACTCGCTCGAGCAAGCGTTTCGACAGCCGGACTTCGGCCATCGCATCGCAGCGTCCGCGCCTCACCGTCGACTTCACGCCCCCCGGGGGAAGCGCCGGAGCGTGCTGCCTCCCGGCGGGTGCCGGATGCACGATTCTGACTCCGACCGATTGCGCCACGCAGGGCGGCACGTACATGGGGGACGGGACATCGTGCACGCCGGATCCATGCACGGGCCCGATGACCGTTACGCTCAGTCCGATCAAAGACAACTCGATGTGGCAGAGCTCCGGAACGCTGAGCAACGGCGCGGGCGAGTTCCTGTTCGTGGGCCGGACCAGCGCCAGCGGTGTGAAAAGAGCGCTGCTTCAGTTTGATATCGCCGCCGCGCTGCCACCGGGCGCGACGGTGACCAACGCCACCCTTCAGCTCGAGGCGAGTCTGACCAACGGCGGCGCCACCAACGTCGCAGCCCACAAGGCCCTTGCGGAGTGGGGTGAAGGCACCTCCGATGCCACCGGCGACGAATCCACCGGCGCCGCAGCCACCACCAACGACGCGACGTGGACCCACCGACTCTATCCGTCCACGACCTGGACCACTACCGGCGGGGATTTCGATCCGACCGCCAGCGCTACCATGAGCGTCTCGGGCGCGGCCACGTACACATGGACGTCGGCCGGTGTGATCGGGGATGTGCAGAACTGGCTGGACACGCCGTCGACCAACTTCGGATGGGTACTGCTCGGAGTGGAGTCCGGGAATACCCAGAAGCGATTCGACAGCCGGCAATTCATCGCGAACCCGGCGCAGCGGCCGAAGCTGATCGTCACCTACACGCCTCCGGTGTCGACGGGCGCGTGCTGTCTCCCAGCTGGGACGTGCAACACCCTGACCGAGGCGCAATGCCTCGCGGCCGGCGGGACCTATCAGGGCGACGACACGCCGTGTGTCACCGACCTCTGCCCGCTCAATCTCGAGCCGTTTGTCGACGCGTTGCCGATTCCGCCGTTGGCGGCACCGATATCGGGCTCGATCGGCGGGGTGGCCGAGTACAACATCGCGATCCAACAGGTCACCCAGCAGCTGCACCGTGACCTCCCGCCGACGACGGTATGGGGTTACGGTGGGATGTATCCCGGACCGACCATCGTCGCGTCCGTCGACCAGCCCGTCACCGTGAACTGGCTCAATGATCTGCGCGAGAATGGCGTGCTGCGAACCGAGCACTACCTTCCCGTCGACATGTGCATCCATGGTCCGGATACGGCGGGCCCGACGCCGCGCGTCGTCACACACCTGCACGGCGGTCACGTAACGCCCGCCAACGACGGATATCCGACCAACACCATTCTTCCGGGTCAGCAGCAGACGACGATTTACCCGAACCACCAGGTAGCGGGAACGCTCTGGTACCACGACCACGCGCTGGGCATCACCCGGCTCAACGTGATGATGGGACTGGCGGGTTTCTACCTGTTGTTCGATCCGGCCGAAGCCAGCCTCAACCTCCCGTCGGGAGAGTATGAGATCGGCCTCGCGATCCAGGATCGCTCCTTCCACAACGACGGATCGCTCAAGTATCCGGCGATGTGGATGGATCACTTCTACGGCGACGTGGTGCTGGTCAATGGCAAGGTGTGGCCGTACTTGAACGTCAAGCAGGGCAAGTATCGCTTCCGCATGCTCGAGGGATCCAACACGCGCTCGTACGTGCTCTCTCTCTCCAACGGCGCGCCGTTCACCGTCATCGGCACCGAGGGCGGTCTGCTCGAGGCGCCGGTCGTGAAGACATCGCTCACCATGACGCCGGGCGAGCGGTTCGACGTCATCATCGATTTTGCGGCGTATCCCGCGGGCACGGAGATCATCCTGCAGAACAGCGCACCGCAGGGTTGGCCAGGAAATACCGGTCCGACCGACATTCCCAACGTGATGAAGTTCATCGTGGTGGGAGAGCCGGGTCACACCGACCCGATCCCATTGTCACTCGTTGCCGTTCCGCCGATTCCGGAAGAGGAAGCGATTCAGCACCGCGACCTGGTGCTCTCCAAGATGTCGGACCCGTGCTCGGGTTCGGTGTGGATGATCAACGGGAAGCATTTCCATGATCCCATCGACGAGTTCCCGCTGCTCGGCTCCACCGAGGTGTGGCGATTCGTCAACAACTCGGGTGTCGTGCATCCCATGCACCTGCACCTGACCATGTTCCAGATTCTCGACCGCCAGAACTTCGTGATGATGGGGGATTCGGTGGTGACCGTCGGCGATCCCATTCTCCCCGAGCCGTGGGAGCAGGGATGGAAGGACACGGCGCCGGTTTACCCGGATCAGGTGCTGCGCGTGATTTGTCGCTTCGAGGATTACACGGGCAAGTATCCGTATCACTGTCACGTGCTGGAGCACGAAGAAAACGATATGATGCGGCAGTTCGAAGTCGTCTTGGACACGACGGCGACGGCGGTCAAGCCGGTGCCCGCGGAGCTCGCGCTGAGGCAGAGCTATCCAAATCCGTCCAACCCTTCGACGCGGATCGAGTTCAGTATTCCGGTCGCGGCGAAGGTGCAGCTTCGGATCTTTGACGTCCGCGGACGGCTCGTGGCAACACTGGTTGACCGCTACGTTCCGGCCGGAAGGCAGTTTGCAGAATGGAACGGTCGTGAGGACAACGGGAACGGCGTCCCCTCGGGCGTCTACTTCTACCGGCTTATGGTACCCGGTCAGGCGACTCTGACTCGAAAGCTCGTTTTGCTCAAATAGGGGTGGGGTTCTCTCGCGACAAAGGCCCGGTTGCCGACAGGCAGCCGGGCCTTGTTCGTTGGCGGCTCGATCGGCGCTTTGAAGTGGGTAAGCCCAAACTGACCCACTAACAGTTTCCGCCGATGGTCGAGCGGGTCGCTAGGATCTACTTACGATGACTTCTTCTTTGTCAGGTTGTTGAGAGTCACCTTGAACGCTTCGGCGCCCTCCGGCGCTTTGGCGTGCTCCCCGAAGAGAAGGGCGTTGGCGGTCGTCCCCTCGCCGTAGTAGCGGACATTCGCGTCGTTGTCGATGCCAAGGTGAGATCCATCGATCGCAATCCCGACAAAGACGCCTCGACTCCGGGAATAGGCGTAGATCTCCGCCTTGACGGACAGATTGGTCCCGGCGGCGGCCTGACGACCGACCGGTCCGACCGCGACGGACGCGTCTGCACCGAGGGTGAACTCGCCATTGAGAAGCGCCTTGACGTTCTTCTCGCTCATGAATACCAGAACCAGATCCGTGGACTCGACGCCGGCTTGCCAGCCGACGCTGCCGCCGGTCATGGTTACGAAGGTCGGGTGCGTCCAACCCGCTTTGCCGCGCGTCGACAACACGCCGTTGCCGTGCTTGACACCGGCGATGAATCCAGCCTTGATGAGGCCCGGGATCACGACGATAGCCGCGGCGTTATCGAGCATCGTTTGCGGGACACCGTCCTCGGGAATGCTGAGCACTTCTTTGAGGGTGGCCGTCGAACTCGTCATTCTCTCCGACTCATCATTGGCGCTGGCTTCGGCGTTCTTGGCGGTTTCGTCACCGGCTCTGGACACCGGCGCAATCGCAAATACCAGCAACATGGCCATGAATGCAGCTAAGAGCGTTCTCATAGATGACCTCCGGGATTAGTTCACACACCAGCGCATTAAACATGCGAAAGGCTGGTGCGCCTGTCCAGCCGATGATGCACAGACAATTCAAGGGATTCGCTGCGAGCGTGTGTGAGGCACGTTACAATTCGGCAAAGTTTGGCCCCTCGCGCAGGTGCCGGTGATTTCGGCCCAGATTTGCCAACCACGTCGTCTCTGGACAAGAGGAGCAAGGCGCGTCTATGCTCCAAACTCGCCCTTGCGTAGCAGATCCACGCACGGAGGTGTTTGAATGTCACTCAGCGAGACATCGACGAAGGCGGCCGGCAACAATCCCGCGCTCGATGCCTATCGGATTCTCCGTTTCTGTTTTGTGGTGGCGCCCGTTCTTTTCGGGCTCGACAAGTTCTTCAACCTGTTGACGCAGTGGCCCAAATTTCTCGCCCCCTTCGTTGCCAATTCCGTCCCCGTGGATACGTTCATGCGGGTCGTAGGGGTGGTGGAGATAGCCGCCGGGCTGCTGGTTCTTTTCAGGCCGCGAGTTGGCGCGTACGTGGTCGCCGCCTGGCTCCTTGCCATCATAGGCAACCTGTTGATGATTCCAGGTTACTACGATGTGGCCTTGCGTGACTTTGGCCTCATGCTCGCGGCGCTGGCGCTGGCCCGCTTGAGCAGTATGTTCGCCCGGTAGCCAGGACAATGAAAACGTTGAGGCTCCGTGGTTGGAGGACTGGGGGGCGGGGGACGGTGATTGCGATAACGGTTTGGGCCAGTTCAGCCCTTGCGCAGTCGCCCGATCGCCTGGCCACTGAGTCACAAACTGTTTCGGTGCAGTCCGAAACCGCGTATGAACGCGGCGGCTTTTGGCGCATGCTGTTTGGCGATGAATGGCGCGATGTGTGGTCGGCGCAAATCACGGTGCCAGTATTGGATCTCGGCTTCTATGCGGGCGGCCTGAAGCCGTTCAAGGCCGGCGGAAACCAGAGTAAGACCCTGCGCTTGCACGGCGCGGATGGTCGCACGTACGTCTTCCGCTCCACTGCGAAGAGCACTCAGAAGGTGGTGCCGGACGATTTGAGGAACACGCCGGTCGGTGCTGTTATCCAGGACCAAACCGCCGCATTTCATCCAACGTGCCATCTCGCCGTCGCGGTACTGCAGGATGCTGTGGGACTGCTGAATGCGCCACCGACGCTCGTTTTCATGCCAGACGATCCGCGACTCGGAGAATACCGCGGCGCCTTCGCCAACATGCTCGGACAGATCGAAGAGCGGCCGGACGAAGCAGAGAACGGGGCTACGTTCGCGAACGCGGAGAAGATCACCGGCACTGACAAGCTGCTCGAGCGTCTGGACGAAAGCATGGAAGACAGGCTCGACAGCCGGGATTACCTGACGGCTCGCTTCATCGACTTCATCGTTGGCGATACCGATCGAGGCGCCGATCAATGGCGTTTCGCGAAATTCGAGCGCGGCGAGCGTGATATGTACCGGCCCATACCCAGGGACCACGATTACGCCTTCATGAAAGTGGAAGGGCTGCTGATGAAGTTCAGCGGCAGCGCACATCCAAGGCTCGTGCGCTTTGGCGAGCATTACCCGGACCTGAAGTCATTTCTCTACATGACAGAGGAGTTCGATCGCAGCCAATTGGTCGACCTGGCCTGGGCCGATTGGGAGGCGGTAACGAAATCCATACAGCAACGGCTTACGAATGAGGTGATCGACGGCGCGGTCATGCAGCTTCCCGAAGCGCATCGCCAAAACAGTGGACCAGCCATCGCCGCGGGCTTGAGGGCGCGCCGCGATGCGCTCCCCGCGATCGCGCGCAAGTTCTATCTGCTGGTCAATCGGGAAGCCGAGATCTTCGCGTCCGACGAGGCGGAGCGCGCCGAGGTCAACCGCTACCCGGACGGCAGTGTGAGTGTGCGGGTGTGGAGCGCCGCAGCTGGTGGCGAGCCGGATACCAACGGCGCGGTCCCACCGGCGTTCGCGCGTCGTTTTCTGCCGACCGAAACGCGGGAAATCCGTGTGCATCTCGAGCGCGGCGATGACCAGGCTGTCGTGCGCGGCGGCTCTGATCGCAGCATCACTGTGCGCGTGATCGGGGGCGAAGGCGACGACGTACTGGCGGATTCGTCCAGCGTTGCGTACGGAGCGGCCACACACTTCTACGACGCGAGCGGACGTAACACGTTCGTGCGAGGTTCACGCACGCGAATCGCTACCGAGCCGTTTGTAACCATTCCACCCAAGCGCTCGTTGGACGATGAGGATGAGGACAAACCGGAGAAACACCCGCGCGTGCTCAGCGAGGAGCGGCGCGGTCGCTTTCGCGACCTGATGCCGAACAGCGATGACTTCATTGAAAGCAAGACGAGCGCTGATATTCGGTCTTGGGGCGGGAGCAGCGCTTGGATGCCATTCGCGGGCTACCGCGAGAGCGGGGGTGTCGTGGTTGGCGTCGGCCCGACGGGTACCGAATACGGGTTCCGGCGCCGGCCGTACGCCTGGCAGGCTGGCGTGCGCGGCATGGTGGGCACGCGCAGCGGTGATTTGGGGATCCGGCTGACTGCGGATCGTTACCTCGAGAATTCGTCCTGGAGCATCTCGCTCTTCGCCCACGCTACTAGACTCGAGTCGAACCGTTTTTATGGATACGGCAACGATACCAAGCTGGTCGATCCGTCGCTTTCACTGATTAAGCGCGATGAGTTGCTCGTGCTGCCTTCTCTTTGTTATTCCTTCAGCACGAGCAGCGCGTTGGCTTTCGGTCCGGTCATCAAGTACGTGGACCCGGAGATTCCAATTGGGAGTCCTGCTGAGTCTACCGAACCGATGGGTACCGAGCCTTTCGGTCAAATCGGCATCCGTGCGGATCTAACCATCGACAAGACCACCATCATGGCAGCGCGGCAGTCTGGCTTTGGCCTGCAGGCCGGTGTCTCCGGGTATCCAGCGGCATGGGATGCCGACGAGTCCTTCGGCGAAGCACGCGCTCTCGCGCGTTTGTTCATACCACTTGGCTGGCCAACTCTCGCGTTGCGTGCGGGTGGGCAGCGCAGCTGGGGTGGCTTCCCGCTGCATGAATCTGCTTTCATTGGCGGCAGATGGAGCTTGCGCGGCTTTCGTTGGAACCGGTTTGCGGGCGATGCGTCCGCGTTTGGCAGTGTTGAGCTGCGCGTTCCGCTCCTCCGCATTACGTTGCTTATTCGCGGTCAACTGGGCATCGTCGGTTTCGCCGACGCGGGTCGCGTCTGGATGGATGGAAACTCGGCAGGTGACTGGCACACGGGAGCAGGGAGCGGTCTGTGGTTCGGATCGCTGGGTCAACAAGTGAGCGTCACTTACGCGAAGGGCGACGAGCATCGTGTCTATTTCTATTATGGGATGCCGTTCTGATTGCACCGGACCGCCGCAACGCTTACGGCTTGCTCACCAGTATACGCCGCTCGATGACACCGGAATCGACGACATGCCCGTCGGTCGCAATCGCGTTGAAGTACATCTTGTCGCCCGCAATCTCCACTGCCAGGAACGCGTTGCTCGTATCGAACCCCTTTGCGGTTAGCAAGGACCTCTTGTCGATGTCACCGGCGCGCAATTTGCCCCCGGAACCCACGATGAAGTACACGATCCCCCGCTGGGGATTGATGCGCTCGTAGAAGTGATCGTGCCCCGAGAACACCACGCTGACGTTGTTCTGAACGAAGAGCTCCTCCAGGACCGCGCGCAACTTCAGATCGGATCCGTGGAAGTTCCCCGAGGAGTACAGCGGGTGATGGAACACAGCGATCTTCCAGTCGGAGCCCGAGTTCTTCATCTCCTGCTCGAGCCAGGTGAGTTGCTCCGGCGACGGGTAGTTCGAATCGAGCATGAAGAAGCGCACCGCTTGGTTGGGAGGCTTGAACGTGTAGTAGAGCTTGCCGCCCATGTTGAATAGCTCGTAGTGCTGCTGCTCGCGCGAGTCGTGATTGCCGAGCGAGGCGTAGAACTTGACGCCGGCGTCGAGGAGAGGCTTGTACGGTATCTCGAACTTGGTTGCGTAATCCTTTGGGCGCTGCGACCCGTACAGGTTGTCCCCGACGGTAATCACGGTGTCGAACTTGAACTTGTCGTGGAATCGCGCCATCGTGGCGGCCAGATCGTATTGTGAGCGGCCGCCGTTGCCAAAGTCGCCCAGTACGGCGAACTTCAGAGAGCCTTCCGCGTTGGGCAACGCGATCGGGGTTTCGTTCACCGTTGCCGGCGTGCTCGCTGCCGAAACTCCACTGTTGGCGTTGCACCCGATCGAGAGGGCAACAGCCAGGGTTAGGATCAGCCAGTATTTTTTCATGGTATCGCTCCGCTTGCACCGTTACGGCAGTACGTTTGGGGTGAGGTCGAGGACGATCCTGGCGGAGGTGCACACGAGGACCAGGCACTTGCCGAGAAAGCGATACTCGAGATCCACCGGAAGCTTCGGAAGTAGCTCCAGCAATTGAACCGGCATCGACGTGACCGGAGCCACATCCGGATATCGATCGTTCACGCCGACATCAAGCGAGCCGGGATTTTCGTCCATGATCGTTGCCTTGAAAGACTTGCCGCCCGGGCCGCCGACCAGCGCCCCGAGGGCACGCCTTACCACCGCCTCCATGCCAGGCGTGAAAAACTCGCCTCGCTTTGAGCTCTTTCTGGCCGTCGTAATCAGAGCCACCAACGCCTGTTGGTGCTTATCGATCTGCTCGGGTGTGGCCTTGTCCGGCAGGGGTGGGAGGGTCGCTTCGAGCTTCTGATGGAGAGCCGCGTAGTCTGCGACGCGCGCCTCGAATTCCTTGACGGCCTGCGTCTCAGCATCCGTGAGCACGATATCGGGCGTGTCTTTCGATGCAGGTTCGGTTGCGGACGGGGGCTTTTCTGTGGATAGCGTGTCTTCGGTTGGAACCTGTGCGTTTGCGGTTCTCGACGTCGGCGAGTCATTGTCCTTGAGCGTACTGACAAGCCACGCCACACCGAAGATGGCTCCTGCAATGAAGAGAAGGCGGATTGGATTGGTCATGACTCTGTCCTCCTGCTGAGATGATCTAAAACTTGAAGCCGATCTTCGCCTGAACGATATTGCGGCCCACGTAGTTCCCCAGATCGACCTCGACGCCGCTGGCCGGGTTCAAGATGCCAATCCAAACCCCGGCGCCTCTTGAGCTGTGCCAACCGTCGGGCGACAGACGGTCCACGAATACGCGACCGGCGTTACCGTAAATATACATACCGATATCGATGGGTAGTATGAAAGGAAACCCCACCACCGGAATCCGTAGTTCTGCCGAGCCGTAGATCGCCGCATCACCGGCATAACGCTCGTGAGGCAGTTTCCGTTCGGAGGGTTCGCCACCGATGAAGGCCGCCTCATGAAACGGGAAGTCGCCGTGGACCTGTGACGCACCTGCTTTGAGAGAGAGGAACGGGCGCTTGATCACGGGAAAGGTGAAATATGCAGCCGTGGCCAGCGAGTACACCTCGAACTGGGACGTGACGTCCAACACCGCGGGGTAAACCGTCGCGCTGAGATCAAGCAGCAGACCGCGATACGCGTCCCTCGCGCGGATACGACTGTCCCTATAGAGCCCCAGCCGCAATCCCGCCTGACCGAAGTCGCCGATGCCATACGGTTTCGTGTCGGAGAGATAATTCCCCGCGGCAGTGTCGGTGCTGGAATACTTGAACACGGGACCAATCGAGATGTCGCTCCGGGGACCCAGCGCATACGCGAGCGCGGGATAGGCCATCCACTGTTGCTGGGGCGCGTCGTAGTACGCCTCCGGAAGGAGCTCCGGACTGTCATTCCCGAATCCGTAGAAGTTGATCACCTCGAGCTCAGACCAATGCGCTTTCATCGTTACATGCAGCGGGGTCTTTTCCCACCGCTTGTCGAAGTCGCCCAGTACGCGAAATTTGCCGACCCCGAGCGAATACTCCCCGACCAACCTAGCCCGGTTGCTGTACGGGTACGTGCCGAACGCGTAGGATTTCCGGGACACTCCCAGCGCCGCAATCAGGCCGAGCTCATCGCCATCGGACTCCAGTTTCATGGCCGGGGAGAGACCTGATCCCCAGTCCCTTCCGGGCTCCAACGCCGGGCCCATCTTTTCACGAACCCAGGGCCGCCGGTCGAAAGTCGGTTCCTTCCCGTACGGAATGTCGGAGACGGTTCCCTCGTCATAGAATCGGATCTCGTCGGACTTGCTCGCGTTCGACGCCTTGATCAATTCGTTGGCGCCGTTTCCTCCAATGACGCGAATCGGGAGGGTCGGCTTCGCGTCGCCCCTCACTTCGGCCCGATCATCGCCTCCGTGGAGGTACAATCGGAGTTGGTGAGTATCACGATCGTTGAATCGACGCCGGAAATAGGGCGCGGCCTCTCCGGAGCGAATTTCGACGTCCATGTGGTGCGGGTCGACGAGGGTTACGGTCGCACTGTCCGCCAGGTCCGTGGCATGGATGTCCACCACCTCCGCGAGGAGTTTGTAGAAGAGTCTTGCCTGCTCGGGCAGACGATCGCGACGTGACTTGAGATTGGCCGCCGCCTCCGGCAGCGTGGCGTCATACTCGCGCGGCATTGCTTGCAGGGCGGAATCGATGACCGCATCGGTGAGGCGCCCGACCACATCGACGGCCACCGAGTCGAACGCCGACTCTTCCAGACCGCTGAGCAGACGGCGGTCGAGGTCGATGCTGTTCCAGGTCAATCCGCTCATGCGCGCATACGGCTTCTCGAAACGAATCAGTTGGGGCATCAACTCGCCCGCGACCGCTGTGCCGGGGAGTCCACCGTACGTGGTCTTCCCCCGGTCGCGATCGCGCGCGATCGGTTGCCACACGCCTTCGGATTCCATCCTGGCCCATTTCCAGTTCCCGGGATGCCGGTCCCAGTCGTTCACGAGCATGTCGACAAGGCGTGCCTTGAGATACGCGCGCACATCCACCTGCTCGCGCGGGTCGGCGTCGAGCAGAGTCGCCAGGCTATCGCTGTCGATGATCTCGATGCCACCGGCGAATCCCGCGGAACTGTCGGGCACGTTGGGATAAGGCTCGATCATTCCCAAGCGTCCGGCGAAATCCTCGCGGAACTTCCCGAGCAGGCGGTCGTTCGGCATGACGGTGAGCATC
>Ga0184629_10000270_pt1 | contig 23062 bp, 30 predicted proteins | sample PLM4_32_b1_FD_133158 | JGI IMG/M metagenome (GOLD analysis project Ga0184629, IMG submission 133158) | Groundwater sediment microbial communities from an aquifer in East River, Colorado, USA - PLM4_32_b1 | ecosystem: Environmental > Terrestrial > Soil > Riparian zone | place: USA: East River...
GCCTGAAACGCGTGCCCGTGGTCGCGATGGAGCGGATGCTTGAAACGGCCGGCACCGGGAAGGCTGCGTAGATGTCGGCCGCCCTGAAACTGCTCTCCGCGTCAAACATGCCGCCCGGCCCAGAGCGCGATGCGCTCATGCGCATGGCTCGTGAAGAGGGCGGACGCGAGTGGGACCGCTACGTCCGGGGAATGACGCCGCTTCGGCGTGCCGAATTGCTGCACGGGATCGCCGAGGAACAGGCGGCCCTCGCTCGCGGCGAACAGGTCGCGAATCCACTCGCCTACAACAACGGAAGGAAAATCTGATGGGTGCTGTCGACAGAATCAAAGCCATGCAGCGCGAGGCCAGGGCAGCGCACAAACGCGATCTAGCCGCGCAACGCAAACGTGAAGCCGACCAGATGAAGCCGCTGCCGATTACACGCACCTACACCGGCCCTAAGCAGGAGAGAACATGAGTGACGATCCAACAATCGGTCGCATGCAACGCAGCATGAATGAAAGTGCTCGGCAAGCTGAACGCGATGCCGCTGCCGAGGCCGCAAAGTGGAAGAGGTGCGCCACGCCGCAACCGCTCATGCGCGAAGACGTGGGACCGAGCACGCGGATTATTCAGGTCGGCAAGGGCGCGCGCGGGTGATGTCTACGACTACGCAGAAAATGCAGCGACTGCTTTGCCTACCCCCAGGGCCGACCGCCGATCGCCTGCGCCAAGAGATCAGCGAAGACCTTGAACGTGAGGCGTACGCCCACGGGCGCGAGCTTGTGCGGCAAGGCCGCGCTGGCGCGGCGTTGTCGAGGCTTCATTACGAGCCCGAACAGAAGGCTTTTCTCGAATCCCAGAGAAGGATGCTTGGAAAATGACACAGATGCAGACCATCGAAGGCCTGAAGGCCGCGCAACGCGCGACTCACCGTATCGCCGATCCGAAAAAGGCCCGCACGGAATTCGACCGGCTCGCGCGCTTGATCGCCGATGCCAAACATCAAGCGACCTACGAGGCCGCGCAGGCCGAAGGCCGCGCCGAGGCCGCCGCTCGGCAAGCGGACATCGATCTCCGCAAGGAACGCCTCGCGAGTTTCAATACGGTCGAGGCTTCGATCGTTGACATGAGAAAGGAAAGCGACGGCATCCGCGACGATGAGCGGCGCCTTGAGGCCAGGATCGCGAAGATGGTGGCGGCCTTTCCCCAAATCGGCCGCACTCTTCAGGGGATCGATCCTGAGCCAGATTTTTACGGTAAATGCGCCTCCGATTGGAATAGCGCGCTTGCTGTGTTCATCGCTTATCACCGTTCCGGCAAGTCGACCCACCAACAGGAGTCGATGGTCGTGACCCCGATGGACGACGCAATCAGCCGCGCCGCCAGCCGAATTTCCTACATCAAGAAGCAAACCAAGCTGCCCCAATGACCCGGCGCGCGCCTTCGTACACGTTTGACGCCGATCTGGAACTGATCAACGCCGTTCTTACTGCGTCAGCAGCCGGTACGGTTGAAGGCTTCACCAAGGTCGTGCGCCTGGGCGATGCCGTCTTCTCTGGGACCGTTGTCCTAGACATCGATGAGATAGAGCTCTCCTCCAATGACGAGCTCTACACGGCAATCGTGCAGGGATCGACGGTAGAGGCCTTCACCGCCGGCACGATCCAGAACCTCGCGGAGTTGTCGCTTGGAGCAACTGAAGTGCGCCCCGGCGCAGCGAAGGACTCGACGGTCGGCCGCCACTTGCTCCCGTTCTGTAACATCCAAGCTGGGACGGTTTACGAATGGTGCCGCGCGTATGTCGCCATCAGCGGTTCGATCACGACGGGAATCGGGTTGCGGGCGTTTATCGGCAAAACGAGGGCGGCATGAACCGACTCGCCGATCGCCGCGATGCCGACGTGTTCGAATTCGAGCACGCGGGAATCACCTACCGCGCGCATGTTGGGCGGTTCGATGATGGCTCGCCTGCCGAGCTGTTCCTCGACGGCGGCAAAATCGGATCGGCTGCCGCGATCGGCGCGCATGACGGCGCGGTGCTCGCGAGTCTTGCGTTGCAATCTGGGCTCACCGTCGATCGCTTGCTCCACTCGATGCAGCAGCTTCGCGATGGCAGTCCTGCTGGTCCGGTCGCGAAGGCTTTGGCACTTGCGGTAGGTACGCCATGAGCACCACGGGCACAGTCATTGCGACATTCGAGAAGAATCGCCGCGAACAGGTGCGCGTGATCCTCGACCGGTTCGGCGAGTACGACCTCGTCCATATCAGGTGTTTCGTGCCGCCAAAGAATGGCGAGGGAGACTTCCTGCCGACGCAGAAGGGTCTCGCCGTTCGCGTTGAGCAGCTCGGGACGCTGATTTCTGCGCTGCAGAAGGCTGAGGCGGAAGTCGCGCGCCGCAGCCGGAAGGCCGCATGATGACCACCGCGCTCGTTTCAGAGCATTCCCACAGCCCCGAACGCGCGCACAGCTTGGCGAGCCCGCCCCCCGGGTCGCCCGCGGCTGTGGGGGCGCTTAAATCGCGGCTCAACGAAGGCGCCGATGATTGCCCGGCTGTCGTCGCCAAGCTGTGCGCTCGCTGGCGCGTGATCATCGCTGCGAGCGGCGCCCCACAGTGGATTCTCCAACACAGGGGCGCTGGCCCGAAGGCGTGGCGCGGAGACTTCTTTTGCCAAACGCGCCAGATGTTGCTTCTCGCAATTCGGGAGCGCGCAGGCGCTGTCGATCCTGAAGCGCTCGCAATCATCATGGCGCTGCCAGCGCACATTCGGGACGCGCGGTCATGAATACCCAGGCCGTCGCTCGGGCACTTCACGGGGAAGCAATCGGCCGGAGCCGTGTGCTCTGTCCTGGACCCGGACATAGCGTTCGTGATCGCTCGCTGTCAGTGCTGTTCGATCCGTACGCTCCTGACGGCTTCTTAGTTGAGTCCTTCGCAGGCGATGACTTCCGCGAGTGCCGGGATCACGTTCGAGCTGCGCTCGGATTGGGTGAGTGGAGGGCGACCGAACCACGTTCGCGACCACTGACACAGCCGGTTGTGACTCGCGCACAGGCGCCAAGCGCCCCCGATCAAGTGGCAAAAGCGAAAGCACTTTGGCGACGTAGCGTTGTGCCCGACAATTCCCCCGTAGCGCGATACTTGAGAGCGCGCGGATATGACGGCCGGTTGCCTTTGACGATCCGTTACCTGCCGGCGAGCAAACCGGAACATCACCCAGCCATGATCGCTGCGCTCAGCGTTGCGACAGAGAACGAGCCCGGCGAGCTCACCGTGCGCGCTGATGATGTTTGCGGCGTACACCTCACCCTCCTGCGCGAGGATGGCAACGGCAAAGCCGGGACGGACAAGGATAAGATCATGGTCGGTCGCTGTCTCGGCTCGCCGATCGTGCTTGCGGCGCCGAACGATCTCCTCGGGCTTGCGATTACCGAAGGCATCGAAGACGGGCTCAGCATTCATGAAGCGACAGGCCTAGGCGTCTGGGCGGCGGGTTCTGCTGGCTTCATGCCGGCGCTGTCAGACATCGTTCCCGACTACATCGAAACGGTGACGATCTGCGCGCACGAGGATGTAGCTGGGCTCACAGGCGCCCACGGTCTCGCTGACTATCTCGCGGCACGAGGAATCGAAACAACTGTCCTGCGCCTTCCTAGCGGGGCTGCATCGTGAACGCCGTCACAAAAACCGACTGGAACGATATCGCCAGAACCAGAGGCCGCGAAGGATTGCGCATCGTGTTCGACAAAGCCGTCGCCGAAGCCGGCATCAGGAAGATCGGGTCCGCTATCGAGGTCGCCTCTGAGCTTGAAGTGCCCGACGAGGCTTTACGCTTTGAAAGCGTGGCTTTATGGCACGGGCAACCGATCCCGGATCGTGAATGGGCAGTGAAGAACCGGATTCCGGCTCGGAACGTGACGTTGTTGTCAGGTGAAGGCGCTGCCGGCAAGACATTGCTCACTCAGCAACTCGCGGTTGCTTGCTCACTTGATAACGATTGGCTCGGGGTGCGTCCGTCGCCCGGTCCCTTCATGGGGCTTTATTGCGAGGACGATCGGGACGAGCTGCACCGCCGCTTCGCATCGATCGCAGCCCACTACAACACGACGTTGGCAGCATTACCCGAACTGCACGCGCTCTCGTTCGCCGGCCGTGATGCGATCCTCGCGGTCCCCGATCGTTCGGGCGTGATCCAGCCAACCGATCTGTTCACCTGGCTTATGGGAGAGGCGAAGCGGATCAAGCCGAAGATATTGACGATCGACAACGCCGCCGACGTGTACGCGGGGAACGAGAACGACCGCGCGCAAGTCCGCCAGTTCATCGGGCTGTTACGCCGTCTTGCGATCGAAGCGAACACGGCGGTTCTGCTCACGGCGCATCCGTCACTCACGGGATTAAACACCGGCTCGGGGATCAGCGGCTCGACCGGGTGGCACGCGTCAGTACGCGCCCGCATGTATCTCAAGAAGGCGAAGGCCGAAGGTGACGAAAGAGCCGATCCGAACGAACGCATCTTGGAAGTCATGAAATCGAACTACGGGCCGGCAGGCGAGACCGTCTCGCTCTATTGGAAGGACGGTCTCTTCGTTCCGACCGAAAGCGCGAACTGGCTGGACAAGCGCGTAGCGGAGAACGGAGTCGATGACCTCTTCTTGCGCCTGCTCGCACAATTCGACGGGCAAGGCCGCGCGGTCAGCCACACAGTCACCGCGCCCACGTATGCGCCCACGATGTTCGAACGCGACCCGAGCGCCGCAACCACGGGCATCAAGAAGGCTGCATTCGCGAAGGCGATGGCCCGCCTATTCGCCGCGAGCAAAATCCATGTCGAGAACTACGGGCGCCCATCTCGACCGAACTCCAAAATCGTCGCTGGACCAACCCCAAAATGAGCGTGCTACTCCCCGTGTTACCTCGTGCAACCCCGTGTTACTCCCGGTGCGGCTACGCGTGCCGCCCCCGTGTTACTCCGTGTTACTCCCGTGTCGCCCACCCCCCCACACCCCCCCAGGCGGTCTGCCCGCCCGCTCGCCGCTTGTGCGGCAGCGGTCAGCATCCCGCAACTCGTGGCTGGAGCCTCAGCCAATGACAGAACAACGGGAGCGCAAGACGCGGATAGGCAAGCGCGTAAAGCAGGCAATCGACCTTATGGTGTATGAAGGTCAGAAGCGAGACCTAGCCGCAGATAGCGTTCACCTGCATAGGGATTCTCTACGGAAGGCATTCAAGAGACCGGACGTACTGGTGTATCTGCGTGAGCAGCAGGACGTGTTACGCACGAGCGCGAGTGCCAGAAGTATCGCGCGCGTCGACCAACTCGCGGAATCGAGCGTCTCCGACCATGTGAAGCTGAAGGCAAATGAGCTGTTGCTCGGAATCGACGGGATCGTCCCGGTAACGCGCTCAGAGCAAACGCTGATCCATCAGGGCGCGACTCCCGGCTTAGTCATCGTCTATGGGGAAACCCCGCCCGAACTGCTGGAGGGGCTCACGCCGCATCCTGGCATGCGTGGGCCGGTGATCGAGGCGAAGGCACGTCACGTTGCGCTGATCGAAACGTCGGAGGAGCCGGGCAAATGACGCTGATAGGCGGCAATTCGGGCGGTAACGCGCGCGTCAACGCGGAAAATCAGCACGCGTGCAACGCATTAGAGGCCGCTCCTCAGCGGTTAGAGGAACCGGTGCTGCGCTGGCGCGGGCTTCCGATGTTGTCGCTGGCAGCGGGCGCGGGGAGGGTGCCTCCCCCCTTCGCTTCGCAGATCGCGCGCCGAGGGGATGGGGGGGGCAAAAATGCGCGCCCGTCCCCGTCCCCGGGTACTCCCCGCGCGTCATCTGATTTTTTCCTTTCCCGATTTTCTCGTCACGGGTGACTGATGGCCACTTGGTACGTCTCGTCTGCGAAGCACTCAGCGGTGACGCAATGGGCGGCGCTGACGGCAAAGAGTGTCGGGAATTTTGTTCGACAACTCGCCGCACCGACCGCGGGTAACGAGCGCGTTTGGCGCTGCACGACTGCGTGGACCATGACCGAGCGCACGCTCAGCAGCGATGCCGGGGCCTGGGGTGCTATCGGCGTAGACACGCACGGGCTCGACGCCTGCATGCTCGCGAGCGCGGAGAAGAACATTTGGCGCGAAGGTGCTTTTGCGATTTACGCGAGAACAGGCACGGGCCATCCGGTGATGTTCGAAAGGCTCGGCTACACCACTGCGCCCGATGTCTTTTGGAAGGTGTGCAGCCCCCATTCGCTAGACGCGTAGAAAATTGGAGAGGGAACCAATGCCCACATTCAAGACTGAGAAATTTAGCGCGATTGCGACCGAGATCACCGACGCTCTGGCACCGACTGGGGTTGATCTAGAAATTGAGCGCTACGCAAAGGTTGACGCGGCCGGCTCCTTGCGAGTGTTCACCGCTCGTGACGGTGATGAGCTGCTCGGCTTTGCAATTTTCACGGTCTCCGTTCACCCGCACCATCGGACAGAGCTTTGGGGTTTCGTAGACAAGATGTGGATCGCCGAAACGGTGCGCCATACCAGTTTCGACGGGCATCCCTTGGCGACTCATCTGTTGGCCGATTCGGAAAGGTCGTTGCACCGCGAGGGCGTGATAGCGATCCGAGGCGCAGCCAGCGCAGACGAGGAGGCGGTGTATCGCTCCCTTGGTTATGAGGCTGTCGAGATCATATTCGAACGGCGCACGACTGCGATCTTGGATTCGTAAGGAGTAGCCAATGGGCATTACACCGGCCGTTGCATCGATAGGAATGGCGGTACTCGCGGGCGGCTCGTCCATCATGGGCGGCATTGCCGACAACGCATCGTCACGCGCCGAGGCCAAGCAATACGAGGCGAATGCCAAGCTGGCCAAGCTCGGGTCGGAACAGCAAGCGGCAGAGCGTCAACGGGACTTGCTCTCGACGCTCTCAACCATTCGCGCGATCACCGCGTCACGGGGGCTTGATCCATCGTCGCCCACTGGATTGGCAATCAACGACCGGCTTACGTCAGACGCGGGCGCCGCCATGTCCATCGACCGGCTGAACTCGCTCAATCAGCAGAGCCAATATCACGGGGCTGCGGCGGTCTCACGCGCTCGCGGTCGCGTCTCGCTGTTGCGCGGATTTCTGGAGGCGGGCGCATACGGCGCCCAAGCGTTTGCGAAGACCGGAGCGCCGGGTGACGGCAAGAAATGACAACGGTTAGCGCAGCTCCCCCTCTAATGCGGTTTGTTCCGGCAGGAATCACGCTCCGACGATTCCTGCTGGATCACGCATTCGTCACGATCCTTCGCGGACCATGGGGCTCGGGGAAGTCGGCGGCGTGCGTGGCCAAGCTGTTCCAAGCCGGCGCGCATCAAGCGCCCGATCGTCGCGGCGTACGCCGCACACGATGGCTCGTGGTTCGGAACACCTATCCCGACCTTGCGGAGACAACCGTCCGCACATGGCTGGATTGGTTCCCGGAAGAAATTTACGGGCCGATGAAAAAATCGCGCCCGATGTCGCACATGATCCGGCTGCCCGGACCTCCGGATGCTGGAAGGCCTACCACGATCGAGATGGAAGTCGTGTTTCTCGCTCTCGATGACGAGGATGACCGCAAGAAGCTCCTCTCGATGGAATACACCGGAGCATGGATCAACGAGGCGCGCGAGATTTCAAAGCCGATCATCGATGACATTATCGGCCGAACCGAGCGTTACCCGTCCATGCGCGATGGCGGCTGCACGTGGGGCGGCGTCATCATGGACTCGAACGCGCCAAGCGAGACGCATTGGCTCCCGATCATGATGGGCGAGGTTCCTGTTCCCGAATGGATGGACGAGGAGCAGCGCGACTCCCTCAAGAAGCCCGATGATTGGCACTACTTCACGCAGCCGGGCGCTTTGCTGGAGGTGAAGGACGAGCACGGCAAGGTGACGGGATACGAACCGAATCCGCTCGCGGAAAACATCGCCAATCTGAAAGGCGGTCACGATTGGTACCTGCAACGCCTCGGGGGAAAGACCCGCTCGTGGATCAGCGTCAACTTTCTCAACAAGCTCGGCGTGCTTCAGGCTGGCAAAGCTGTTTGGCCGACGTTCTCGAAAGAGAAGCACGTCGCAGCGAAGCCCATCCCATTCGAACCGGGACTTCCCCTCTATGTCGGTGTCGATCAAACCGGGCGCTCACCCGCCGCGATCTTCGGACAGGTGAGGAACGGCCATTGGTTCATCCTCGCCGAGAGAATCGGCGTTGACGTGAACAACGAGCAGTTCGCGCCCGTCGTGAAACGCAAGATCGCGGAGCTTGCTGCGTCGGTGGGCAAGTCGATCGCGGTGGTAACATCGATGTTCTACCGGGATCCCCATATGGAGCGGTCTCAGCAAGATGATCGCACAGCGGACGCGATCTACTTGAAGCACGGCATCCGCCTGATCCCGGCACCGGGGGGCAACACGATCAAAACGCGCCTCGACACGGTCGAGGTACTTTTCGATAACGGGAAAATCACGATCTCGCCGACATGCCCCATGCTGATCGCGGCCTGTGATGGCGGCTACCACTATCGCAAACTGAAGGTCGCGGGCGCGGAAGTCTACAGCGAGGTTCCCGAGAAGGACTCCTATTCGAACCCAGCCGATGCTCTGCAATACCTTCTGCTGGGTGCCGGCGAGGGGCGAAATCTCGTGCGCGGTAGTGAGCGGCCGAAGGCGACGAACACCGTGCGCCACTTCAATGTGCTTGACCGCGGCGCGACCGCGAAGACGCGGGCTCAGGTGCTGGTGAGGCGGTAGGAGAATGTCTTGTCACGCGCAGACGGGACTAATGCACTTGGCCGCGCTTGGTTTGCTATTCTTCGGATCAATAGGCGGTGTCTGGGCTCAAAGACCGGTGGTAATTGAGGCTGGGCACGTCCAGGGCTTCCTTCAAAGTGTTTCCGGCCCAATCCAGCTCCCAGCAAAAACATGTCTCTTGGCGGCCTCTGAAAACGTCATCGTATTGAAGGGTGCCGACGAGAAATACACGATCAGCGTAGGGCAGCGTAAACGGTCTGGGCTTCCAGTCGCCGCGAATCTCAACTTTGACCGTAGGGCTGAAATAGCCCCCGGAAGCGATTGCGCGCTCCTTGAGCCTTTGTTCCGTCAAACCAAGGAGGTCATTCGTTGTCGGCACTTTGCCGTTTGCGACGATCCCGCAGCGGTAGCTTTTCAGGATGGCCGGAGTTTTTCCGAGAATGTCGAAGATGGGCTGAACAACGCAGGATTTGGTCTCGCCCGGATTTTCAGGAAATGGCCCGCCCCGAAAATCCCTGGTGTCTCTGAGGAAGAGGTAGGCCCTTTCGACATTGGGCAATGCATCAGCGGACTTCTTGGCGGCGTCAGCAGCCTTGCCGGTCACCGAGTGCAAAACGTAAGTGAAATAAGCAATAGCGATTGTAGCCAGGGCGGTAATCAGCACGCTGTAAGCATCAAGGGTTTCCATGACCTTGATGAGAAAGAATGGCGCGATGCTATAGGCGGTGCATTGTTTTTGTCCGGCCTCGGCTACTTCGCATATCTGGTAATATGGGGGACTCGCACTAAGCGCCACTCCAATGGCGATCCCGACCACAAAGGGCGCGACTAGCAATGCCCACAACGGGGCACGCCCTAGCAGCCGCGCAGCACCCGCGCCGAAGATGTCGCTCATGCCCGCCCCCCGGCGTTTATCGCGATAGAGGCAGTCTATTGTGTGCTTGGGTGCAAAGGCAAAAAGTGGATTACCGGCCGGCTTTCTGCCCCTCGCAGATCGAGTGGGCGGCGCTGATGCACTCGTTGCAGAAAACGAAACCGCCCATCTCGACAAACACTCGCACCTCACGCCCGTTCTTTCGACACGAGCGGCAGCGCACGACGACGGCCGGCGGCTCGACTTGCTTCGCAGCCTCAAGGCCGCGTCGAACAGAGGCGCGGCGCGCTTCGATTTTGGAACGGTCGCCCATTATCCCACAGTCCGATCCAATCTTAGCTTCACAAGCCGTTCAAAGCGCGGCATGCAATCGTCCACAAGTTCGATGTTCTGCGGCTTCGGAGCCTTTGCCATGTCGACGCCTCCCGACCTACCTCCCCACGTGCATGCCGCACTTAAGCAACGTGGCGATGACCTTGGTCTGTACTGCGACTACATGCGGCTGATTAAGCGTCGCACCGATTTGCTCGCAAGACTACTTCAAGACCGACCGGCTAACATCCCTGAGTTCGCCATTGGCGAGCTTTGCGTCCTGCAACTGCGGATGATCTGCGAGTTAATTGCCCTTGCGTGCCTTGCCGTCCATCGCGAAGCCCCAGGTGCGAGGAGTGACGGGCTCCCGGATGATACTCGCGCAGTCAAAATTCTAAACCGCCTAGAGACGCTGCACCCTGGATTTTATCCACACCCCTTCGAACCCCAGGGGATTTCGCGGGTGCCCATACAATCGGGGTACCTAACGAAGTTGGAACTGAAACATCTCTGGCGGAGATGTAGTGATTACCTCCACGAAGGCACGTTGAATGAACCCACCGTATCAAAGACGCCTGTCCAGGCTCCAGAGGTGGCGGAAGCCCACAACAAGATCATCTCGTTGCTGAGCAACCACTGGATTCAAATGTGTGAGCCCATGTGGACTGTGACCATTCGAATGCAAGGTGAAAACGGACAGGTGAACGGAACTATGGATTTCGCCGCTCAAATTGGAGCCCCTCATTCTCCGACCGCGTCAAGTACCTAAGCCCCCTCGCGAAGTCCCGCACCAAGAGTGATTAGCGCCAGAACCAGAACCTTATGGCCCGCCGAACGTCGACATGGCCCGCAATATCGTCGAAGGGAATCCAATTCACGCACGCGACGACGATTGCGATAGCCGCTAGGGCGAGGATGGCTGGCCTCATCACCTGAACGACGAGAGGCCCGCGACGATAGCGAACAGATAAACGAGCAGGAAGCCGCCGACCGTCAATGCGAGTAGTCGCATGGGCGTTGGGGGACGAAACCGGAATGCTCTATCGCTCATCACGTTAGGAGGAAGATCGCCGCGAGTAGGCCGAGCAACCATTTCCAAGCTTTCGCCGCCAAGACCGTTTCCGCGAATCACGGGTCCTGATCGTATGGACAAACGGCCAAAAGAAAAGGGCGCGACCGAAGCCGCGCCCTCCGTTAGCGAACGATCTTTTACTGCTGTGCCTTTAGCGCCTCATCGAAATTGCGATCTGACGCCTCCTGCCGGCAGCGGGCCCGGATTTCGTCCATCAGCTTGCTATGCGATAGCGGCGGCGAATCGGAGAAGCTCGGGTTTGCCGTCATCCCGAGATGCAGAGCTTGGACGCCCGCTACCATCTTCCGGAAAAGCACAGCCGGCTGATCGGGATCATGCGCGCCGAAGTCCATGAACTCGTCGACGGTGTCGACATACTCAAAGATTGCCGCGAGCCCGGCGAAGGTGGTCGGGCGGGTTTCGCCGAACTCCTGCAAGGTGACGTGGTAAGCGCCGCAAAGCTGAAACTGCTTCTCGTCCTCAGGACTTCCATCAACGCCGGCACCCGGCAAGTTGCATGCTGCGGTGTACTCAAGCCACGCTGACCAATTGCGGGCGATCACGTCATAGATCGGGTCAACAGTCTCAACGGTCGGTTGCGGAGCCATCCCCTCAAAAAGCGGCTTAAGCGGCTCGCTGATGTCGTCATAGAAGTGTGGCCACCACCTCAAGACATGGGCGGCGAGGGCTCGTGCACCCTCGATCGTGGTGGGCGCTGTGGCGAATAGCCTGCGCTGAGCCTCTTGTCTCGCATTGGCGACGCTGACCGGAATGTCCGTTTCCTTGCCGCAAGAGGCCAACTCGGCAGCGCCTGCGGCATCGGCTGCGGTAATGAGCGGAAAGATCGGGTCGCTCGCCTGTACCGGCTGGATGCGCCCTAGGGACGCGAAGAGCGGCCCGAAATGGTCGGTGTCATCATGTTCAAGATACTCGGTCCAGTGCTGTGCAAGGTGAACCCCCAACGCGCGCACACCGTCGAACGTCTGAGGCACCGTCTCATAGAGCCGATCGCGAGCCTCGGTCTGTACGTCGGCCGCGTCGTCTAGTTCTTCATCGGTGTGCTCGCGCGCCTCGATGGCGTTTACGTTCGCACGCGCTGTGGCATGGTCGGCGATGGCTTTGAAAATCGGGTCTGCAGTGTTGCTGTGCATGTTCATGGCCGTTCTCACTTCTTGCGGTTGATGGTATTGCCGGTCAGGCGCGCTTCGATTTCGTCGCGCTTCTTTCGCGCCTCGCCCCGGTTGCTGCGCTCCCAGGTCTCAACGTCCCTGATCAGGGCGGCGTGCTCGGTCGGTGGCGGTTTGAAGAAATTGGACTTGCCCCCGTTCGTCTGAACCGTCCGCAACAGGCGCGGCAGCTCGGTACAGAAGTGAGCGGGAAGGTCCTCAAAGAGGCCGTGATCGTTGCTGATCAGGCTGATGTATTCCGCGAAAGAACGGAGCCCGGGCAACGTCGTCGGTTGGGTTTTCAGTAGGGCACCGGTTGAGCGCTCAAGTGCAGCCGCTGCGCGGTCATAGGCCCGGCCGCACCGCGTGTATCCGTTCGCGTCTTCCAGCGCTTTCCAATCGCGATTCGCCTTGCTTAGCGCGGTGTGCAGCCGAGCGCGCTCTTTCCTGATGGCCGCTTGCCGTTTGAGCACCGTCCCCCGAGCGGCTTCGCGCCGGGCCTGCTCGATCGCCCCACGCGCCCATTCATCAAGCTGCTTGTGCTCCGAGAAGGCGCTCCAGCCGCAATAGCCAAAGTCCTTCCTTGGCGGATCGATCTTGGCGTAGCCGGGTATCTCACGGTTGTTCCGTTGCCCGGCTGTGTATTCGGACAGCATGCAGGCGACGAAGTGGCGGCGGATGGCCGGGTAGACAGGGTCAACTTGGGCGCCCTTCGCTTTGGTGGCGCGAGGGCGCGGGGTATTCTTCGTCTTAGCTCGTGTCGCCATGGGTTTGCTCCTTTGGGCGGCTGCGGGTTAGGGCCAGTCGGGAGCTGATACCTCTCGGCTGGTCCGCATGTAATGACATGCAGTATTGCGCTATGTCAATACATGCCATATATGCCAGCTATGCCGCTGGTTCACGATCACCCTTTCCAGATGCGGGCTTCCAAGGAATTCTTGGAGAAGCTCGACAACTGGCGGCGCGCTCAGCCTGATCTACCGTCTCGCGCGGAAGCGATCCGTCGCCTCGTCGAGCTGGGGCTGAAGGCGAAGGGGCGGAAGTGAGCGGTTGGTCGCTCGAGGCCGCGATCACGATGGAACGGCGTCATATTCTAGAGGGCGAGGAGAGGGTCTCCCGACAAGAAGCGCTCGTTCGACAACTCATTGGGCAAGGACACGGTGAACTCGCGATCGCGGCTACCGATCTGCTGGGTCGCCAGCGTGAATTCGTGGCCGTGGCGAAGGAGCGTCTGCGGACTTTAGAGCAGCGCCGCGTAGGGCCGCCGTCGCGAAATTAGCAAGCGTCACCGCCCCGCCATGAGTCTCGCCAGCGACGGCGCCTGGACGAAGCCGCCCGTCGCCACTGGCACAGCAGCAGCACGCGCCTGCTTGGGCGCCGGCACGCGGTAGTGGCCATGCCGGGTCCGCTCGATCGCGCCTTGGTGGCAGAGGTTGCTGACAGCGTTCCCCACCCCAGCGATGCTGACGTCGTAGAGTTCGGCGCGCAACTCCTGAAGCCCGATGCCCCCGGGTCGGGACGCGATAACGGTAAGGACGCGATCGTGGATGGTCATGGCGGGCCGCGTACGCTACGCCCGCCAAGTCCCAGCCTCAAGCAACCGCGTAGGAAGCCCGTACAGCCGCACTCACTCGGGTCGATGCCGAGCTTCACGAGCCGGGCTCAGTGTTTCGAAGTTTCGCCTGAAGGCTTCAGGATCGTGTCGAGGCCTTTGGACCCGTCAATCACTTCAAGAACAGCCGCGTCCTTCTCGGCAGGGTGCGGAACAATCCCCGGCGCGCTACCCTCGGGGATCAAGATTCGGAACTGCGGCGTTCCATAAATCCGGTATCGTTTGCGTGGCATCTGCTTCACCGAATCAAGAAGGCGTCTCTGCGATTCTGCCGCCTATTTTGCCGCCGAACTACATGGGAATAGACGTGAAGGGCGGTGAAAAGGCGTGGCGAGTGCGCCTCAGATACCAAACAAATAGGGGCAATCAGGGGGTGGCAGTGACTGCAAGGGGTGTGATCTAGAGACTTTCAAGACCGGTGCCTTAAACCACTCGGCCACCCGTCCGCACTCTGACAGATCAATTACTTAGCGGTTCCGCAAACGAGAACAAAACGATTTTGCTACCCAAATTGCTATCGAATGGGGGGATCAAAGCGCAGAGGGACGCTGACAGTCCCACCTCGATGGGACCGATAACGAGTTATCAACAGCCACGCGCGCACCACCTTTCGAGACATGCCTTTGAAGGTGGTAAAAATGCTCATCGAATCGATGGGTAAAGCGTGAGCGAAATCCAGCATTTCGAACACCTGAGACGGCGTCAGACCCGCCACAAATTGTCCCCTAAGGGCAAGCTGCTAATCGGTATCGCAATGATGGGCCTCGCTACTTCCCTCTTATGGGTGCCCGAACCGCTAGCGTCGCTCGGTCCCGCGCGCACGAACGCTCAGCAATTGAAATTCGCGCCGTCCGCGTTCTCCGTGGACCGCGACTGCGATTACTTCCGCACGCAGGGCGAGGCGCAGGCGTTCTTCGAGCAGGCTGGCCCCAATGATCCGCACCGGCTCGATGACGACGGCGACGGGCTCGCCTGCGAGTTTGACCTGTTGGGTTTGTTCGGAAGGTGAAGCGCCGCCCTCGCGTGCAAGGGCGCGGAGGTCTAAGCGGCAATCACGTAAACGACGCGACCCCCGCGATGACAGCGAACAGATAGACCAGCAGGAAACCGCCGACCGTCAATGCGAGTAGCCGCAGGGGCGTTGGTGGATGAAACCGGAATCCTCTATCGCTCATTCACGCTAACGCCGCTCGATCCCGACCACTGGTGGCACGACGGTGACACATTCTAAAGGGGCGCAATGTGGCTCCAGATCCACTCCCATCGGGTGCGGAATTCAATCCATTCATCGTCCGACAGTTTGCGACCTACTGTCATCTCGGCGGCCTCACGAGCGTTCCTTGGGCCGAAGAGGAACTCAGCGGCCGCAAGCATGCCGAAGACCGCAAGCTGATCCTCAGGGAAACGCTTGAGGAATTCCGCCGCACGCTGTTGCCGTGCGCGCCTTGCATTCCATGGGAGCATTGTGGGCCCCCCGCCCGAGCTTGACCGCCATACTAAAGCCGCTACGTTGGCTGCTCGAACACCTCTCGCTGTCGGTACAGAGATATCCACAGCATCGCGACCCGCATAAGTAAAAGGGCGCGACCGAAGCCGCGCCCCCGCGAGTTTTGCCAAGACGCTACCGGAGTGACACCACTTCCCGCGAATACTTCAGGCAAAGCGCGCCAAAGTGATACGGGATGGATACGAGGCGAGACGGGTTCCAGAGACTTTCAAGACCGGTGTATTAAACCGCTCTACCACCCGTCCGCGTTGCAGGATCAATAATTTAGTGTGCAGCGCAGTGCCACCCAAATCGAAATCAGGCCACCGCGTGACGGCGCGAGCGGGATTCCGTACAGTGGACTCACATCCACTAAGGAATCAGGAGACATGTCGTTCAAGTCGATTGCTGTGGTTCTGAGCTGCCTCGTCATGATGCAAGGCCCTGCTTGGTCTGCTTCGGACTCAACCCCGCGGCCGCCGGCGTCCGCGACAAACGCGGCCTCCCCGTTGCCGCCCGCGGGCCCCGCCACCGTCAAGCAGGCGCAGGGCATGGATTGGAGCGGCCCACTCCTTGGAGCGGCCGTGACCGCCGGGATTTTTTTGGCCGTTCTCCTGCTGATCAACGACGACGCGGAAGGCCCCTTTACGACCACAACGTCGCAATAGGCTCCCGTCTCCGCCTCCCGGCTGGCCGCCGACTGGCGGCGACCGCTAGGCTTGTGGCATTCTCCGCCCCCAGCGGAGGAAATCAGAAAGGCAGATCCATGCGCATCGTTCCGATCGTTCCGGCGGTCTTGGCTTTATTCGTGTCCGGCGTGGCTTTCGCGCAGGCGTGGGACATCTACACCAATCGCGAGAACTTCTTCACTTTGAACCTTCCGAGCGATCCGGCGGAGTCCAGCACTCCGTACAAGACGGCAAAGGGCACCAATCTCACGATGAAGACCTGGACGTCCCAGGCGCCCGCGGGAACTCTGCTCGGCGGGACATATGCGCTGCATGTCATCGACTATTCGAATGCGACCGGCGAGCTCGCGACCGCCATCGAGGAAGCGGCGAAGACGTACCGCACGAAAGGCACCGTGAAGTACGAAGGCGTCAACATGCTGGATAACCACCGCAGCTGGCGCCAGACGGTGGAGACCGCGAACCAGCGCATCCTCACAGAGATTCTCGTTGCAAAAAACAACCGGCTCTACATCTCCGAAGCGACGACCGCGATCAACGCGCCCGTGCCCGCGCAATTCCAGGCGTCGCTCCAGATCCTGGATGAGAACGGCGTCCGCATCCGCTATGCGCGCGTCGAGTCCAACATCCCCGGCGAAGTCGTTCCGGTGACGCCGCAGAACACAAGACGCGTGTCGGACGAGATCGGCGCTAATGTCGCGGGCGTTTGGAGCAATCCCGGCGGGTCCTGCCAGACGGCCTATTTCAAGTCGGGCGAGCGCGTTAAGTCCACGCGCGGCGAAGAGGCGATGGTCGGCACCGTCACCAATGCGGGCATGACCATTACCGGCCAGTTGCTGATCGCGGGTCCGCGCGTAGGTCAGTTCATCAATCCGATGAACGACAGGGCCATCTTCCTGTTCGACACGCTGCCCGGCAACAAGCTGAGTTTCACGGCGATCGGCGACCCGGCAACGGGCTGGCCCGACGTCACGCTCGAGCGCTGCACCGGCTAGTCGAGCCTCATCGTCAGAGTCTGATCAGCGGCCCGGAGAACACCAGTTCTCCGGGCCGTTGTTTTCAGCCGATCAGGGCCTTAGCGCCCGATCTTGTGGGAGGAACTAAACAGGCGCATCCTCGGCAAAACAGTTTTGGGGGAGGACAAAAATGAATCATCGCGTGAAATTGTCGTTCCTGTGCGCGGCCCTCATTGCGGCCGCCACGTGGCAGGCGAGCGCTCAGCAAGGCGCGCAGAACCCGTTCCCATTGGCCCCGCGTGCCGGCCAGGACAGCAAGGCGAAGGACGTCGCTCCTCAAGGCGCGGTTAACCAGGGCGCGTTCGACGCGTCGAAGTGGAAATACGGGCCCGCTTTCAACGCGCCCGCTGGAACGAAGCTGTGGAATCCGGCCAAGATCAAATTGATGGGCGGCGGCAAGATCGTCGGCGGCACGGTCGTTGGCGTGACCGATCCGCAGGTCTACTGCGCGATGGCGAGCGGGGGCTACGACTTCACCTGGACCGAGATGCAGCACTCGCCGTCGGTGTGGGATGCCGCTGTGCGCGCCTGGCAGACCTGTCCGCATGCGAAGGCCGTCCCGGGCGTGCGCATCGCCTACACGGACGAGCAGGAGATCCAGCACGCGCTCGATTCAGGCGCACTGGTGCTCGTCGTGCCGACCGTCGATACGGCGGAAGAGGCAAGGGAGGTCGTGAAGTGGGCGCTGTTCCCGCCGATGGGATCGCGCAGCCAGGGGGGCGGGCCGGCGTTCGATCCCGCCATGTGGGGCAACGTGCCCGGCGGATACCGCCAGACCATCAACGACAATCTCATCATCATCGTGATGCTCGAAACGCTCGAGGCGTTGAAGAACGCCGAAGCGATCGCGGCCGTTCCGGGCATCACCGCGGTGTTTGCGGCGAGCGGCGATCTGGGTAACTTCACCGGCTACAAGCAGGGCGATCCCGACTACGAGCGCGCCATCAATATCGTCCATGACGCGACGATCAAGGCGGGCAAGAAGCTCTGCGGTCCGTTCGCGTGGAAGGACCGCCCCGATTTCACGTGCTTCCAGGCCGGCAATGAGCGCGCAGCGATTGCGCGCGGTGTGCGCGAAGAGCTGGGCGAGCTCGCCAACACGCAAGGCAAGGCCGAAGTCGGCCCCTTCGCGTCGGCGAAGTAGGGAGATCGCGCCTGACAACGAATCTGGAAGCCGCGGACACCTCGGAGCAGATCAAGCCCGCGCGTATCAACAGGCGCGGGCGGGAGTTGATCTATCGCCACACGCCGACAGTCCGCCTGACTCATTGGATCAACGTCCTCTGCATCGCCATCCTGTTGATGAGCGGATTGCAGATCTTCAACGCACATCCGCGTCTCTATTGGGGCAACACCGGCAACGAAGGTGATCCGGCGATCTTCGAAATCTATGCCGAGGAGCAGCTCGAAGGACCGCCGATCGGCTGGACCAAGATCGGCAACGCGCTCTTCGACACGACGGGCGTGATGGGCGTCTTCACCGATGTTGATGGTTTCCTCTCCGGCCGTGCGTTTCCCTATTGGATCACGCTGCCGAGCACTCAGAACCTTGCCGAAGGACGCCGCTGGCACTTCTTCTTCGCCTGGCTCTTCGTCATCAACGGGCTGATCTATCTCGTCTACAGTTTCGCGCGCCGTCATTTTCAGCGGGATATTGCGCCGACGGGCGCCGACTTGCGTCGTATCGGGCGTACGATCCTCGATCATCTGACATTCACGCGCGCGCGCGGCCAGGAGGCCAAGCGCTACAACGTGCTTCAGAAGCTCACCTACATCGCCGTCATCTTCGTGCTCTTGCCGCTGATGATCCTGACCGGCCTCTCCATGTCGCCCGGTGCCAATTCGGCAACGCCCTGGCTGCCGGAGCTGTTCGGCGGGCGCCAATCGGCGCGCACAGTCCACTTCATCTCGGCATCGCTGATCATCCTCTTTGCCATCGTGCATGTGTTCGAGGTTTTCATCACGGGCTTCTTCAACGAGATGCGCTCGATGATCACCGGCTGGTTTGCCGTTCGACCCGAACGCTCGAATGGGAAAGGAAGCAAGCCATGACCCGCAAGTTGCTCACGCGCCGCACGGCGCTCACCGGCCTGGTCGGAGGCGGCACCGGTCTTCTTCTCTCCGGATGCGAACGGGTCGCTCAGATCCCCGGCGCTCTCTCGATGCTGGAAAGCGCCGAAGTCTTGAGCCAGCACACGCAGCGTGCGGTGCTCGGCCAAATCCGCCCGCTCGCGCGAGAATATCAGCGCTCCGACATCTCGAAGAACTTCAAGGCCAACGGCACCACGCGGCCGGAAGGTCCTGAATACGCGCAGTTGGCCATGGATGGGTTCAGCTCCTATCGGCTCAAAGTGGATGGGATGGTGGCGCGGCCGCTTGAGCTGTCGCTCGAGCAGATTCGTGGCTTGCCGTCACGCACGCAGATCACTCGCCACGACTGTGTCGAAGGCTGGAGCGCGATCGGCGAATGGACCGGCGTGCCGGTCTCGACTTTCCTGCAAATGGCGGGTGTTGGAAACGGCTCGCGTTATCTCATCTTCCACTGCGCCGACAATCTCTTGGGCCAGGGCTTCTACTACGAGAGCATCGATCTTGTGGATGCGTACCATCCGCAGACGATCATGGCCTATGCGATGAATGGAGAGGCGCTGCCTATCCCGCACGGCGCGCCCTTGCGCCTGCGGGTCGAACGCCAGCTCGGCTACAAGATGGCGAAATACGTCATGCGCATCGAAGTCGCCGACAGCTTCGCAAAGATGGGACGTGGCCGCGGCGGCTTCTGGGAAGACCTCGGCTACGAATGGTACGCGGGGATTTAGCAGAGCTTGTGGGACTCGCGATCGGGGGGCGCGCAAGTGGGAATTGTTCGCAACCTTTCAGTCCGCGTGCCATGGCACGATCGTGCGTGGGACGGACACGTATGCAACGATCCGATCGGGAACAGCTCTTGTCTGGCCCTCAGGCTGATAGCCGAGAACCGTAAGGACAATATCGAAGGAACTATCGCGAATGAGGCCTTCGAAACTCTGACACCTGAACAGATGCCGCCGTGTTTGAGGGCGAGCTCAAGCTTCCTCAGCGCGCACGCCTATTCGTTTGAAAGCGTGATGTCGTACTCCACGTGGAGCAAAGATCATAAGCACATCGAGCCACGACCGGTGCACATACCGGCATGGGGAGCGCTCACCATCCCGTACCGGTGGATGCTCAAGGATTCAGGATTTGAAATCGCTAAGGTACTAGAGCTTGAAGCCGAGAAGGAGCGCGAGCCCGACAGCCCGGACTGGCTGGCGCGGACAAGCTGGATACAGGGTTTCGGTAACCAGGAAGCGATGCTTGAAGCTTTCGCAGAACCGCTCATCGAGGAAGAAAGTCTCGTGCTTTTTTACGCGACGCGCACTCCGCTATGCGATGACGAGCGGCGCGTCGTGCTCGGAGCAGCCCTGCTGAACAAAAAGCACGATCTGCAGGAATACACCTACAAGGACGCCGGGAAATCAGCGATCAAGGCGATGGTGTGGGAGAGACCCATACAGCATTCAATCCGACGTGCTCGTGATGGAGGCGGTTTTTCAGGCGGATTTGTGATGCCATATCACGAGCTGCTGAAGGAGCTGGAACGGCGGCCGGAACTGAACCCGACCGATTACATTGCATTCGCTCCTGATGACTCCCGGATTCAATTTTCATACGGGAGCGAGCACGTCAGCCATGGCGCAGCCGCTGCAGCGCTTGTCGGCGCACGCAACGCGCTGGAGCGGTCGGCGAAAATCCTGACCGGACCATGGGACCGCTACATCAGGTGGATAGACGATCGTTTGAGCCGGCTCTGGAAGCTGCAGGGGCCTGCGCCAGGCCTTGGCGTTGTTCTGTCGGCTTTGCATCGTGGGTTTAACGGAACTCTGTTCGCAATGGCGCTGGCCGACGATCTTGAGATCAACGCGGACCCTTGGCCGATCATAGACCGCATTTTCACCGATCAGCGGAAGCCACCCGCTGGCGCCCCGGCGATTACGAGCATGCTCCGGAAACGTTGGGACAAGATCAAATCCCAACCCGAGCAGATTGATTTCCTGAAACTGCTCGCTCGTCTGGAATTGACGGGAGAGCAAGCCGAGCGTGCTCTTGCGATGGACGGAAAGGGCATTCTCGCGAATCCATATGCGCTGTTTGAGAAGGATCGTACCTCGTTCGATCCTATCTCATTCGGCCTGGTGGACCGCGGTCTCTATCCAGGAAAGGAAGTCGCAACCGCACATCCTCTGCCGCCAAAGTGTAATCCGAAATTGGCCGAGTATGACAACGAGCACCGCTTGCGCGCCGCCTGCGTCGAGATTCTGGAGAACAGTACGGACGACGGGCACACGTTTTTACCCGTCGACAAAGTGAAGGAGGCTGCAACTGAACTGTCCGTCATCCATCAGATTCCACTGGACAACGACACGGTTGATATATGCCGCGACGATTTCGCCCCTGTGGTGACAGTCACCGGTAAAGACCACGATATTGCCGTTCAGTTGGAGCGCTATGTGGCGATCGGCAAGCTGCTGGCCGGCGCTATAGCGGGTCGCATGCAGAACGCCCCCACGGAAATATCCGTGGACTGGCGCGCGCTCGTGGACAAGAAATTCGGCTCCATCCCGAACGGCGATACAGATGAAGAGCGCGCCAGGACCGAGAAGGCTATGGCCCTGCAATCACTCGCGGCCAATCGCGTAGCAGTCTTGATCGGACCAGCAGGAACAGGAAAGACCACCGTAATTCAGCTGTTGCTGTTTCGCACAGACATCGTCGGTCCGCGGGTGCGCCTTCTGGCTCCAACAGGCAAGGCGCGTGTGCGGCTTGCGAAGGAAACGCGACAACAAGGAAATGTACAGACAGTTGCCCAATTCTTGCTCGGCACGCGCTTCGATGCCGACACCGGGCGATATTTCACAAACGCAGATGCGCCGAAGACCGAAGCGACCGCCTGCATCATTGATGAGTCGTCGATGCTCACGGAAGACATGCTGGCGGCAGTTATCGACGCTGTCCCCGCCGAGTGTCGCCTGATTTTGGTGGGAGACCCCTATCAGCTTCCCCCTATCGGAGCCGGATGTCCCTTCGTGGACATCATCGAGCATCTCAAGCGCGCCCATAGCGGCAAAGGTGTAGCTGAATTGAAGACACCGCGGCGTCAGGACGAAGCTGCACAGGGCAATTCCAAGCAACTGACGCCGGTTCTTGCGCGATCAGACGTACAACTTGCAGCCATATTCTCAGGCCGTGAGCTGCCTCCCGGGGAGGATGAAATCGTTGTCCGTGCCATCGAGGGAAAGGACGACGAAACGGTTCGCTATCGCCGGTGGGAGAAAGTCGCTGACCTTCCTGACCTTATCGAGACAGCTCTGGCCGAGGAATTCGGGTGCGGCAAGGATGATCTCGTGGCCGAGTTGGAAGTTTCGCTGGGCGCCACACGCAACGACAAGGGCTATCTGAACTTTAACCGTCAATGTTCTGAGGCGAGCGCGAACTGGCAAATCCTGAGCGTCAATCGTAACGCGCCGGGAGGGTCGATATATCTCAACCGGCGCATCAAGGACCGCCTGCGCGGAAAACGGCTGCGAGACGCGATCGAATCAAACAAGGTTCCCCACTACAGGGATTGGATGAGGTTCATAAAGCCGCGCGGCGCAGAACAGATCGTCTACGGTGATAAGGTAATCTGTGTACGGAACCACAAGCGTGCGCCCTACATCTATCAAACAAAGGCCAATGGCGATAAAGAATTTCTCGCCAATGGCGAGATCGGCATGGTCATAGGGCAAATGTCGTGGGGGAAAAGCAATCCCTCATTCACGCACATCGAATTCGAAGGACGCGACGACCGGAATTACTCATTCACGCGTTCGGCTTTCTCGGAAGACGGCCGGCCCTATTTGGAGCTGGCTTACGCGATAACAGTGCACAAGGCACAAGGAAGCGAATTCGGCGTAGTGATGCTGATTCTCCCTTCGTACAGCCGGCTTGTGTCGCGCGAAATGCTGTACACGGCGCTCACGCGTCAGAAGCGGCGCATCTGGATTCTTCA
>Ga0184629_10000271_pt1 | contig 23028 bp, 24 predicted proteins | sample PLM4_32_b1_FD_133158 | JGI IMG/M metagenome (GOLD analysis project Ga0184629, IMG submission 133158) | Groundwater sediment microbial communities from an aquifer in East River, Colorado, USA - PLM4_32_b1 | ecosystem: Environmental > Terrestrial > Soil > Riparian zone | place: USA: East River...
AGCTTGAGCAGCCGCTCGTCCGCCTCGCACGTCACGTAGCAGTTTTTCTTGATGTACTCGGACGGCTTCCGCGTGATCTTCGGCGTGAAGCCATTGCTCATGCGTTTGTAATCGTCGTCCATGCGGTGCATCCAATAGAGGATCCACTCGGCGCTGCACTCGAAGAAAGCGACGCGCAAGTTCGGATAACGCTCGAACACGCCGCCGGTGACGAGGCCGACGAGCCCCGCCGTGCAATTGAACGGCCGACCCAAGATGTGCATCGCGAAGAAATTGTCGTAGCGGTTGATCAACTCGCCGAAACTTGCCGGATGCAGCATCAGCGGCACGTCGAGCTTCGCGGCCTCCGCGTAGAACGGCTCGAAGGCGGGCGAATCGAGCGTGTGCTTGTGGCTGTACGGTGTGAGGTGGATCGACTTGAAGCCGAGCGTCTTTACGCAATGCTTCAGCTCATCGACCAGTGCCTCGGGATGGCCCCATGGCATGACGCCGATCGGCCACAGCCGGTCTTCTTTGCCTTTGACGAGCTGCTTCACCCAGTTGTTGTAGGCGCGGCAGAGCGCGGCGCCGAGCTCGCCCTCGGTGTAGGTCGGGATGCTCAACTGTGTCGGGAACAGGAATTGGTGGTCGATACCTTCCTTGTCGTTGTCCGCAAGGCGGCGGTCCATGTCGTAGCCGCCGACCTGCCGGCGCGCGATGTCGCCGCCATTCCAGTTCGCTTGCGGGTCATAGACGATGGAGTGATTGAAGTTTGCGACCACATCCTTCGGCCAGGGATGGAATTCATGCTTGAATTTTGCACGGACGTTCTTGTCGCCAGAGAGCCTCACCGGCGTGAGGTGCGCGAACTTGCCCTCCAGCCGGTAGACCTCGTCCATGATGTATTCTTCCCGCAAGTGGGAATCCATGTCGAAGACTTTCATCGCGTTCTCCTCGTTTGGAGAATTCCTAGACCGAATATGGATCGCCGTCATCCCTGGCGAGGCGCTCAGGTCCCGCGCATCACCAGCTCGCGCGTCTTGTCGACGATGGCCTTGGGCGTCCGATAGATTTCGGCGATCAGCTGCTGCAGCTCCTCGCCGCTGACCGGCGCCACCTCGAGCAACGCTTGGCCCGCTTCGGCGAGGAATTCGGGATCCTTCATCGTGTCGTCGAACGCCTTGCGTAGAATCGCCGCGCGTTCGGCGGGGATACCCGGCGGCGCCAGGAACGGACAGCCGAGCGCTGCGCGGGAGAAAATGAGCCGGAGCATCGCGCGCTCTTCGTCGGTCTTGGCATAGTCCAGGATCAGCGGCACGTCGGGCAAATCGCGGTGTTTCTGAAGCGCGAGCTGGACCAGCACCTTGATCGAGCCGGATTCAAGCCATGCCTTGCGCGTGGATGCGACGCTCGACCACGACCAGCCGCAGCGCCCGTCGACTTCGCCCCGCTCCATCGCAAGGTCGATGTTGTTTCCGCCCGGATAGCCGCTCACGATTTTCAGTTTCGTTCCGAGCACGCCATTCATCACCTTTGGGAACTGGTTGGTGTCGGCGCCGCCGCCCGTACCACCCACAGTGAGCTCGCGCGTGAAGAGTTGGTCGAATTTATCGATGCCGGCGCGCGCCCACACGGCGCAAATGCTGACCTCGTTTGCGATGCTGCCGATCCAGGTGAACTGGACCGGGTCGAAGTGCGCGAGATTTGCTTCGCCGATCAGCGGCTCGAAGGGAGCGCCTCGGTTGATCGTGCCAATCACGGTCCCGTCCTTCGCCGCGGCGTTGTAAAGATAATTGGTCAACGTGAGGCTGCCCGCCCCTTCCATATTCGAAGGCACCAATCGCGGATTGCCGGGGATGTGCTTGCCCATGTGGCGCGCCAGCATGCGCGCGTAGACGTCATACGCGCCGCCTGCGCTTGAGCCAATCAGAACCTGGATGGTCTTGCCGCGATAGAAGTCTTGAGGCGAGTCCGCGCCGTCGGAACAGGAAGGGAGCGCGAGGGCCGCGCCGAGCACGAGCACCACCTCACGTCTGAGCATGACGCGTCCGTTTATCACGCTCGCGATTATAGGAGGCGGTCGACGCGCGTACGATCACTTTAAGTTGGCTTGCGGCGTCTGTCGCAAGTGTCTGTCCGCGCAACGGTTTGATACGCGGCGTGACCAAATTTTCATGACCAACAATTCACGCCACTCGCGGGCCCGCGAGCGCATTATCAGCGCGGCGCATAGACATGAACGTTTCAGAACTCTTCATCAAACGCCCGGTGATGACCAGCTTGGTCATGGCGGCTTTCCTGTTCGCCGGACTGTTCGGATATATCTCGCTTCCGGTGAACGAGCTTCCGAACGTCGATTTTCCGACGATCGTGGTCAGCGCTAGCCTTCCGGGCGCCGACGCGGAAACGATGGCGTCGAGCGTCGCGACGCCGCTGGAAGGGCAGTTCTCGCTGATCGCCGGTCTCGACTCGATGACCTCGACGAATGTGCTGGGCGCTACCCAGATCACGCTGCAGTTTCGGCTCGACCGCAACATCGATGGCGCCGCGCAGGATGTGCAGTCCGCGCTCGCCGCCGCCACACGACAGCTGCCGACCAACCTGCCGGCGCCGCCGACAATGCGGAAGGTGAACCCGGCGGAGAACTCGATCTTTCAGTTGACCCTCTCGTCGCCCACGCTGCCGCTCTCCGCGGTGGATGAATACGCCGAGACGATCATCGTGCGGTCGATCTCGAGCATCGATGGCGTCGCCAATGTCGACATCTTCGGCCAGGCCCATCCCGCGGTGCGGATCCAGGTCGATCCCGATGCGCTTGCGGTTCGCGGCATCGGCGTCGACCAAGTGACGAGTGCGGTGAGGAACGCGAACGTCAATCTCGCGACCGGGCAGCTCGACGGGCCGTCGCGTGCCGCAATCGTCCAAACGCAGGGGCAACTCACCAAGGCGGCCGAGTATCGCCCGCAAATCATCGCCTACCAGAACGGCGCGCCGGTGCGAATTGGCGATGTGGCGAACGTCATCGACAGCGTCGAGAACCCGCGGCTCTCGGGAACCTATAACGGCGTGCCCGGTGTCACGCTTGCCGTGAACCGGCAGCCGGGTGCGAACACGATTGCGGTCGTGAACGCGATCAAGGCGGCGCTTCCGGGTATCCGGGCGCAACTACCGCCCTCGATCACGATGAACACCACGCTTGATCGCAGCCAATCGATCCGTGCCGCGGTGAGCGACGTGCAGACGACGCTCATCATCGCCGCCGTTCTTGTCGTGGGGGTGATCTTCCTTTTTCTGCGCACCGTGTCGGCGACGTTCATCCCCTCCATCGCGCTTCCGATCACGATTGCCGGGACCTTCGCGGGCATGTCCCTCTTCGGCTACAGCCTCGACAATCTTTCGCTGATGGCGCTGACGCTCTGCGTCGGCTTCGTGGTCGACGATGCCATCGTCATGCTGGAGAACATCGTGCGGCATGTGGAGGAGGGCACGCCGCCCTATCAGGCGGCGCTCGTCGGCTCGAAGGAGGTCGGATTCACGATCCTCTCCATGACGGCTTCGCTCGCCGCGGTGTTCATCCCGGTTCTGTTCATGGGCGGCATCGTCGGGCGCCTGCTGCACGAGTTCTCCGTCACCATCATCACAGCGATCGTCGTCTCCGGCATCGTTTCGGTAACGCTGACGCCGATGCTGTGCAGCCGCCTTATCCGTCCCGCGCATGAGGAGCGCGCCAAAGCGCGCGGGCCCTTCTACCGCTGGAGCGAAGCGGTGCTTACGTGGATGCAATCGGCGTACGGGCGCACCCTGCATTGGAGTCTCAAGCATCGCGGGCTCGTGCTTGGTGCGTTCGCGCTGAGCCTTGTCGCGACGGTCGCTCTCTTTCGTGTCCTGCCGCAGGACTTCCTGCCGAGCGAAGACACCGGCCAGCTCACGGCCTTCACCGAAGGCGCGAACGGGATCTCGTTCGAAGAGATGCGCCGCCATCAGGACGAAGCAGCGCGCATCCTGTGGAGCGATCCGAACATCGAAGGCGCCATGTCGTCGGTAGGTTCGGGCGGCGCGCGCGGCGGCTCCAATCAGGGCTCGTTCCGCATCACGCTCAAGCCGCGCGACGAGCGTCCTTCGGTCGATCAGGTGATGGCCGAGTTGCGTCGCAAGTTCGCGCAGATCCCAGGCCTCAATGTGTTCGTCCAGAACCGTCCGATCATCACCATCGGCGGATTGATCAGCAAAGCGCAGTATCAATACACGCTGCGCGACGCGGACACGAAGGAGCTCTACGATGCCGCGACGCGGTTGCGCGCGGCGCTCGCGAAGACGCCCGGCTTCCTCGATTTGACGAGCGATCTCGATCTCTCGACACCTTCGGTGCGCCTGAATATCAACCGCGACCGCGCCGCGGCGCTCGGCGTCTCGATCCAGGCGATCGAGACCGCGCTCGGTGCGTCCTTCGGCGGGCAGCAGATCTCGCTGATAGAGACGCCGGTCGATCAGTTCAAGGTGATGCTCGAGCTGCTGCCGATGTATCAGCAGGATGCTGCCTCGCTGGCGCGGCTCTACCTGACCGGCGCGAACGGCGTGCTTGTTCCGTTGAGCGCGGTGGCCGACATCACGACGGGATCGGCGCCGCTTGCAGTCAACCATTTCGGCCAGCTTCCGGCGGTCACAATCTCCTTCAGCCTGCCGCCGAATATCGCGCTCTCCGATGCGGTGGCGACGCTCAACCGCGTCCAGTCCGAACTCAATCTCCCGGCCGGCGTGCAGGGCAGCTTCCAGGGCACGGCGAAAGCGTTCGAGCAGTCGATGCAGGGCATGGGATTCCTGCTCGCGGGCGCGATCCTCATCGTCTATCTGGTGCTCGGCATCCTTTACGAGAGCTTCGTCCACCCGCTGACGATCCTGTCGGGTCTTCCCTCCGCCGCCGTCGGCGCGCTGATCACGCTCTATCTCTTCGGCGTGCCGCTGACGCTCTATGCGTTCGTCGGCATGATCATGCTGGTCGGCATCGTCAAGAAGAACGCGATCATGATGATCGACTTCGCACTGGTGCGCGAACGCGAGCACGGGATCAGTGCGACCGATGCGATCGCGGAAGCCGCGCTTATCCGCTTCCGGCCGATCATGATGACGACCATGGCGGCGCTGATGGGCAGTCTTCCGATCGCGCTTGGCTGGGGGCAGGGCGGCGTGGGCCGTCAGCCGCTTGGGCTCGCCGTTGTCGGCGGCCTGATCTTCTCGCAGGCGCTGACGCTTTACATCACCCCGGTGATCTACGGGACGCTCGATGGTCTTGGGCTGAAGCTCGATCGTGCGCTCAATCGCAATGTCTCGGCGCCCGCCGAGTAGGGCTCAGAAGCGTTTTCCGCCGAAGTGGCTGCCGGTTCGGCGTAAGAAAACGCGACAAATCAAGAATTAAGAGAGCGATCCGATTCCATGAATCGGATCGCTCTCTGGCCGCGCGTGCGAAGCTCCCCTAAATTCGACCGCGATTCGCATAACCTACGGAGTCAGCATGAACCGGCTCTCCCCGGTCGATTGCAGCAACCTCACGCCCGAGCAGAAAGAGCTCTACGATTCGATCGCGAGCGGTCCGCGCGCGAAGAAGCGCAAGTCGCTTGTCGACGAGCACGGCAATCTCACGGGACCGTTCAACGCCTTTCTGCACAATCCCGCACTCGGCAAGCACTGGTCGGCGATCGGCGAGACGCTGCGGTTCCGTTCGCGACTCGACAAGCGCCTGTTCGAGCTCGCCATCCTCGTCATCGCCGTCCATTGGCGTTCCGGTCACGAATGGGCCGCGCATTCGGCGCTCGCGCGCGCCGAGGGCGTGTCCGATGAGGTGATCGACGCACTGCGTAAAGGCCACCGGCCCGTGTTCGCGCGCGAGGACGAGCAGATCATCCACGATTTCGTGCACGAGCTCGCGCACGAGCGCCGCGTCGGCGACAGCGCCTATGCGGAAGCGGTTGCGCTGATCGGCGAAGAGCAGATGGTCGAACTGGTGAACGCGTGCGGTTACTACATCGCACTCGCCGCGATGCTGAACGCGTTCGACGTCCACCCGCCGAAAGGCCTCGACGATCCTTGGCCACGCGATCCCCGTGAATAGCTTGAGCGGGACTTTGGATGCGACCAACGTCCAGTTCCCGCGATCGCGTCGCGAGCGTGACAATGACCCGGTCACAGGTCCGGGAGATCGCTCGTGTGCTTTTCCGCCCCCGCAAGTTTTGGAGTCGCGACAGGCATCGGGCTCGCCGGTGCTGCGGCCATAGGCCGAACGTCGGAGACGCGCGAAATCCCGTTAGCCTCGGTGCCGCTGATATTTGCCACGCAGCAGGCGATCGAGGGCGCTCTCTGGCTTGCGTTGGGAAGCGAAAATCCATCGCGCTGGGTCCTTCCGCTCGCCAACGCCTTCATGTTCTCGGCGCTTGTAGTCTGGCCCCTGTGTGCACCACTAGCCGCGAGCCTTGTCGAGCCCAACCGGATCCGGCGTCTGGGCATGCTCCTCGTCTTTGTGCTGGCTATACCGCTGGCGTTCCGCGGCGTGCGCGGCATGTGGACACAGCCGTACGGCGCGTGTGTGGTTTACAGCAGCATCTCCTACGGAAACGGCTTGCCGTATTTGCCGCTTCAGTTCGCTGACTATGTCCTGTGTTCTTGCGGTCCTTTTCTTCTCTCATCGCACAAGACACTGCGCATTTTCGGAGCAATCGTCTCGGCAGGATTGATCGTTGCGGCTTCGCTGTACACCTACGCGTATGTCTCGGTGTGGTGTTTTTTTGCGGCGGCTGGCAGCCTGACGATCTATCTCCATTTTGCTCGGGCTCAGAACGAACGCGCAAGTCAGCTCTCTCGTTGAAGTTCGTCGCAGGTCGCGCGCTCACGAGCGTCGGTCTACCTCGACCAGTTCACTCGATGATCAAGATGTGTGCCGTTGTGTCCATCGACCACGACTTCAAGCGCCTCAAGAAGCTCTGACCCAGCAACAGAGGCGCATTGTCGGGAAGAACGCCTGCTTCGACGTTCTCGATGACCACATTGCCGACTTGCAATGATCGGATGCGAAACGCTCGCGACCGCATCGTCGAACCGTTGGCAAAGGTATAGGTCCGCTCGCCAAGGAAGTCCGCTTGCGCGATGAACCCGGCGTCGACCAGCATCTTCACGACGTTTGCCGGAATCCCGACGACCGACGCGCCCGTGTCGACCGCAAATTTCACCATCACGACGTCATTGACGACACCGGGCACCAAGTAGATGCCGTTGAAGGGCTCCAGGGGGATGATGGTCTTCCCGTCGCGCGACGTTTGGACGCCCGTATCGGCCGGCTGTGCGCTCGCGACAACAGCCGATGGTGCTCCGGCGGCGATGATGATCTCTCCGCAACGGTTGACGTCGGAGCCGTTGCAGAGCGCGATCAGCTCATTCACCCGCGCCAATTGAGCCGAGGACATTTTCGCGCCAAGCGAGTCGCGATGCTGGGTTGCCCGGGCTACGAGCGCAGGATCGGCGCTCTGCCGCGTGGCGGCGAGATGATAGAGCGTGTAGGCCTTCGAGAAATCGACGGGGACGCTGCCCCCTCGTTCGAAGAGTGCCCCGAGGCCGTCCAGCCCTGCTGGATCGCCTTGCGCGGCCGCGAGTCGATGTTGTCGCAACACAGCGGCGGGATCGGGTTGGCCTGCGTGCGCACTGCCGAGAGCGGTAGCAGCGCCAAGCATGACCAATGCAGAAAATAAGGCTGAGTACCGCACTTAGCCACCCTCAACGGCCTGGGCATCATAGAAGCAAGGGCTTCCGCGCGCCATCGCATAGAACGGAGGCCCATCCGGGGATGGCTTACTTCGCGTCGTGGAAGATGATGCCCAGTGTATGACGGTGGCCGGAGCGCAAGCGGCTTACGCCATGGCGCATGTTCACACGATAGGTGCCGCGCGCCCCTTTCACCGGCCGATGATGCACCGCGAACACAACGGCGTCGCCCTGTGCAAGCGGGATCACTTCCGCCCGGCTCTGCATGCGCGGCCGCTGCTCGGTCAGCACGAACTCGCCGCCGGTGAAATCGTTGCCGGGTGTCGACAAGAGGATCGTCGCCTGCAGCGGAAACGCCAGTTCGCCGTACAGATCCTGATGCAGGCAGTTGTAGTCGCCCGTCTCGTAGCGCAGCAGCAAAGGGGTCGGGCGCGTCTGTCCGCGCTCATGACACAGCGCTAGAAAATTGCAGTGCTTCGCCGGATAGCGTGTCTCGATGCCCATGCGCTCATTCCACGCATTGGCGATCCGCGCCAAGGGCGGATAGAGCGCCGTGCGCAAGCTCGCGATCAAAGCCGGCAGCGGATAGGAAAAGTACTTGTACTCGCCCTGTCCGAAACCATGCCATGCCATCACAATGCGGCTGCGGAAGCGGTTATCATCGTCATACAGCGCCGCAATGTCGCGGCACTCTTCGGGCGTCAGCAGCGATCCGAGCAGTGTAGCGCCGGTGGCGTTCAACTCATCTTCGGCACGGCTCCAGTCCATCCGGCCGAGCCGTTCGCCGCCGTCCGCCGAATCGAACTTGGCTTGAACGTTCACACGGATTCCTCGCGTTTCAGCAGTGCGCGCTTGCGCTCCACGCCCCAGCGATAACCCGAAAGCCCACCGTCTTTGCGAACAACGCGGTGACACGGGATCGCAACCGCGATGGCATTCGCCGCGCAGGCGCTTGCAACCGCGCGCACCGCTTTTGGAGCGCCGATCCGCTTTGCCATGTCGGCGTAGCTCACCGTCTTGCCCGCAGGGATCTTCTGCAATGCACGCCACACGCGCTGCTGGAACGCCGTCCCGCGCACGTCGAGCGGCAGATCGAGTCCGGTTCGCGGGGCCTCGACGAAGCCAACGACCTTTGCGACGAGCGTCTCGAAATCCTTGTCGCCGCCGATCAACTCGGCGTTCGGAAACCGGTCCTCGAGATCGTGCACCAGCATTTCGGGATCATTGCCCAGAAAGATAGCGCATACGCCGCGTTCGCTCCGCGCAATCAGGATCGATCCCAGCGAGCACTCGCCGACGGAGAAGTGGATCGCGTTGTTCGCGCCGCCCGCGCGGTACTCGGACGGCTTCATGCCGAGCAGTTCATCGGACTTCTCGTAGAAGCGGCTGTTGGAATTGAATCCTGCTTCGTAGATCGACTGGGTCACCGATTGTTGGCGGCTCGAGAGCCCCTCGCGCATGCGCTTCGCCCGCTCGCCGCGCGCATATGCGGCCGGCGTTACTCCTGTCGTCGCCTTGAACACGCGATGGAAATGGAATGCGCTCATCCGAGCGCGCTTCGCCAGTTCGTCCAAGGAGGGAGCGCAGTCGGCGGCCTCGATGAAGCGACAAGCTTCGGCCACTTTCGCCGCCTGCTGCTCCGCGAGACCGGGCTGGTCGGGCTTGCAGCGCTTGCACGGCCTGAAGCCCGCGCGCTCGGCGTCCTTCGGGCTCGCGTGGAATTGCACGTTCGCCCGCTTGGCGAGCCGCGACGGGCACGACGGCCGGCAATAGACGCCTGTCGAGCGTACGGAATAGACGAACGTGCCATTCGCGCTCGCGTCGCGCGCCACGACAGCCCGCCACTGTGCGTCCTGATCGGCGGGCGCGGCCGCCCGCAAAGTCTTGCCCATCACTGCGTCCATTACACGGCTCCTCTTGCTCTTGACGCTGATATAGGAACCGCCGCGGACCGCCGCACTCCGCCTCTTGCTTTCAAATCCTAAGGCTTACGCCACTCCGGCAAAGACCAAGCTGAGATTGATGGCCATCGCGGCGAAGCCGATAAAGGCCACCAGCACCGTCAACCGGTTCGGCAACGAAAGCTTGCCGCCCTGGAGCAGGAAATAACCCACCGCGAGATTGAACAGTGCCCACAGCACGTTCACTGTGGATGACGAAAGCCCCTGTCCGGGCGGATCGGCGAACGGAGTTGGAAACATGTCGCCGGTGATGCCCTCCACGAAGTGAGGGAAGAAATTCGCAACGAACGCGCCGCCGAAGAACAGCATAATGAAATGGTACCATTTCAACATTTGCCCCTCCCGCTCTCTCTTCTCGCAAGAAAATAGCCCCTCCCAGTCGATCTTGCGAACCCTCGTTCGTCATCAATGCAGAGGCTGGACCGGCTGAGGCCGGCGGGACCCCAGACGAGGGAGGGGACAATGTTCAAGCAGATTATCGTCGCCATGGCCGGTGCGATTGCCGCCCAAATCACCGCTGCCACGCTGGACTTCAGCGCGAGCGACAAGCACGAGCATTTCGACCCGCGTCCGGCTGCAACCGTCCGGTTGGCCGCCGTGCCGGGGACCGCAGAGGACTTCCTCGTGAGACCGACCCTCGTGTCGACGGTCGTCCCGTTCCTAGGGGCGCCGCAGATCGGGAATCGGTAGTGGAGAGAAGCGAATGGGAACTGAGCCTTACCCGCCGGTCCCCATGAGGTCGGTCAGGTCGGAGGGCTCAAGTACGGTCGCGAGCTGCTTCTTCGCGCGGTAGACGCGGGTCTCGACCGCCTTTGCATTGATCCCAAGCAGCTCACCCGCTTCCTTGTGCGACATGCCTTCGAGCATGGTCAGCACCAGCGGCTCCTTCAGCGCGCGCGGCAGATTGCCGATCGCCGCATCGAGCCGCTTCAGCGCCTGTTCGGCGGCGGTCGCATTCTCAGCAGTTGGCGCCTGTTCACTTTGCGCGCCGAGCCAGCCCAGAACCGACAGGGCCGCGCGTCTGACAGCGCTTCTGCGTGCCCGGTCGCGGCATTTGTTGAGCGCGATCCGCCTCAGCCAGGCTTCAAAGGGCCGCTCGGGATCGAAACGCGACAGCGCCCCCCAGGCCGACACGAAACTTTCCTGCAGCACGTCGTACGCATCGTCCTTGTCGGCGACATAGCGGCGGATGAACTGATAGAGCCAGCCCTTGTGCCGGCGCATGATATGCGCGAACGCATCCTGATCGCCCTGGCGCGCCGCCACGGCAAGCTCGGCATCGTTGATGTCGAGCGGAGCTCTCACGGCGATGTCGTGCCCACCGATGCCGTCAAGACTTCACGCACCTTGCGGTCATAGACCACCTGTTGTTCGGGCGTGAGCACGTCGCGCACTTCGAGCACATAGACGATCGTCGCGCGCTGCAGATCGCCGAGACCCCGCTCGACGTGCTGGCTCGCCTGTTGCGCTTCGCGGCCGAAGGCCATGTCGTTCATCAGTGCATCCGCGAGCTCGCGGTTCGCTTCCGCGACATGGCTGCGGAGCTGGATGCGGCGGTCGTAGTAGCGATTCTCGATGTTCTGGAGTTCGCGCATCTGCTCGTCGGTCAGCTTGAGATCGTTGCGCACGATCGCAGAAACCGATTGGCGCAGCGGCAGCATCTCCTCGACAGGGGCGAGCGTGCGGACACCCAGCGCCCCTCCGGCCCAGCCTGCGGCGAGCGCGACCACGACCGTGATCGCGAGATTCCGCCAGTACGCGCTCACGTGCCGCCCTCGAGCAGCACCGAAGGTGCGAACGAGCTGTCGTCGGACAGCACGATCGTTTCGCTATGCAGCGGCATGGCCATGGTTTCGATGCCCGCAAATTTGGCAACCGCCAGACCGAGCAGCAACGCCCCGCAGGTCACCGCGAGTTGCACCTGCAGGTTCCTGCCCGTAAACCCGTCGGACTGGGCCTCAATCTTGGCGAACACTGCCGATTCCAGCCGGTCCAATTCGTGATCCCGCGGCGACGCCTTGAGCCGCCCCAGCATTTCGTCAACCCTGTGGGTCATCCGGTTCACGCTCCAAAAAACACAGTTTCCCAACTATTATACGCCGAAGGGATGCCACTCCCTCAAAGGGGCGGATTACCGGCCAATGAGGGGCAGAGGCCGATCAAGCGTATCATGAACGGCTACTGCGAGCGCAGCTCCTTTGGGAGTTAAGGTGATGAAGGCCCGTTTGTTTATGCTGGCCCTGGGGACCGCGGTGACCGCGGTAAACGCCGCGTACGCGCACCACTCTTTCTCGATTTATGACCGTCACCGCACGGTGACCCTTTCGGGTGTCGTTAAGGAATACATCTGGATGGCCCCCCACGTGACGATCCGCGTCGCGTCGGAGGGGAACCGGAACAACAGCGTCACTTGGTGGGTCGAGGGTAGCTCCCCAGCCGTGCTCGCGCGCGGGGGCTGGAACGGCGCCTTACTCAAACCCGGCGACAAGATTTCCGTAGGCATACATCCGCGTAAGGATCGAACCGCGGGCGGCCTGCTCGCCGACGAACAGCAGATGCTGGTCAACGGCCGGCCGCCAAAAGGAGTCTCGTCGCTTTATCCGCTCGGGGACGAACCCGCGGTGAGCGATTGCGCGGGCAACTGACACATCGCCTCTCGAAACACCGGGCACAGGTTTTCCGGGTGCATGGCCGGCCGCAATTTTTTCGGCCTTCCGCGTTCGTATTTGAATCCATGTCCTTGCACGGATCATCGCAACGGGAAGGTCCACGCCTCATCAGTGGCGAATGGTCGCGCGGTGTTTTTTTTACAGCACAGTGCGGGGCTTATCCGGTTGACGCCCTAGAAACGAGTTGATATTTGCGATGAGATGCTGGAGAGAACGCGATCGGGGTAGGGTACTCTACACAGATCAGCCACAGCAGGCCGGAGCGCACCGTCTCCGGGGAGGGGGGTTTTCATGCATGTAATCCCAGAAACCTGGTCGCATTTGCACATCCTCGTCAGCCTCTTCCCGTTGGTCGGGCTGCTGTTTGTGCTTGGCTTCTACGCGGCTTCGATCGTCACCAACAATGATGGTTTGAAGCGCATCTGTCTCATGGTGATCGTGGGCTTGGGCGTGCTCTCGATCCCGACCTACATCAGTGGCATGGGGTCGATCATGCCCGTTTCCGAACGGGAAGGCGTGACCGAGGGCTTGATCAATTCGCACTACAACTGGTCGCTCTATGCACTTCTGATCCTCGTCTTGGCCGCGGCTGCCGCCGGTTACGAGTGGATGCGGTCGCAAAACACGGGACGCCCGTCCGCGAACGCCATCCACTTGGTGCTCGGCCTTTCGCTGATCACGCTGTTTCTGATGTCTGCCGCCGGCGAAAGCGGTTGGGAAATCAATCATCAGGAGCTTGGACTTTCGCCAGTTCCCAATGCCGTCAGCGGCTTGCCGTCGGGGAGCGACATACCCGAAGGTCAGGGAACGCCGCAAGCATGGTCGCACTTCCACATCATCCTGAACCACTTCCCGTCGATCGGATTGGTGATCGGGCTTTTCTTCCTCATCGTCTCGATTGTCATGGACAACGACGTGATGAAGCGGGCAAGCCTCGTGCTCTTCACCATCTGCGGCATCCTGGGCATTCCGACCTACGTGACGGGCGCGTCCTCGATGTGGGCGCTGACCGACCCGCCGATGGAGAGCATCTCCCAGGCTGCCATCAATGCGCACCGCGACATGGCGCTATGGACGCTCTTCGGCCTCGCCGCGACGGGTGTCTCGGCCTGGATCGAGCTCTGGCGTTTCCGCTATCTCAACCGCTTCTCGTCGCGTTCGATCTACTTCACCCTGACCTCTGCGCTGATCACGCTGGCGCTGATTGCCGAAACCGGCCATCGCGGCGGACAGATCAACCATCCCGAAATCCGTGTCGATCCGTTGCCGACCGACGCGGATGCGTATCTGTCGCCGAACATCGAGCTGTTGATCAACAACGTGCAGTGGTTCGTGCCCTGGCAGACCCTTCATTTCTTCGGCTACTGCCTGATCTTCGGCACCGTCGCCGCCGTGGTGCTGCGCGTCTTCGGTGTCTGGAAGTCGATGCCGTTCTCCGCCATCCACCGCATCCTCCCGCTGGGAGTCATGGGCGTGGTGATGAACGTCTTCACCGGCATGCTGATGCTGCTCGCCGACACGTTTCGCTATGTCAATTCGAACGCCTTTCCGCCGAAGATGGCGTTCATCGTGATCGGTGGCTGTGCTGTTCTCTATTTCTCCTTGTCCGATAAGCTTTGGAACACCAAGGCAGGAGAGGAAGCGCCCATGCAGGCCAAGTGGGTTGCCGGTATTACGCTGCTCGCCTGGGCAGGTGTGATCGCGGGCGGCCGCCTCATACCCTACGTATGACGGGAGGATAGCCAATGGACACAACATCGATCATCATCTCTGTCACGACGATTGTCCTGTCCCTGCTTGCGCTGGGAACCATTTTTGCGGTCATGTACTGCCTGAATAAGGAAGTGGACAAAACCAACCGCTAGCTGACCAGGAAAGGTCGCAACCATGTTCGAATGGCTGGAAGCTACGTCCGTAGCGATTTGGGTCAAGGAATCCTGGGGTTGGCCATTGGCGCTGACGATTCACGCCTTCGGCTCGGCCCTCATGGTGGGCTTCAGTTTCATAATGCTTTTGCGACTCATTGGCCTGTTCCGCACGATCCCGGCCGGCTCGCTGCAGAAGCTGATCCCCATCATCTGGGTCTGCCTTGTGCTCCAGTTCGTGAGTGGCGGCCTGTTGTGGCTCACCAAGCCCGCGCGCTATCTCACGGACGGGCTGTTCGACGTGAAGATGTTCTTCGTCATCCTGGGCTTCTTCATGACGATGCAATTCCAGAAGACGATCCGGGCGGAAGCCGGTGGCTGGGAATCGTCCGGCACGATCTCGAAGCGCGGCCTGCAGTTCGTGGCTCTGACCGCATTCGCGTGGGCCGGCGTGCTCGTCATGGGCCGCTTGACCGCCTATCTCGGGCAGCTCTACCACGTCTCGTAAGCCGCTCTACGGCAAGCACTAGCAAAAGCGCGATCCGACCGACGTCGGGTCGCGCTTTGCTTTTGGCCGCGTCCGGGCAGGGGATTTAGCCGGACTTTCGGCAGAGTTTCGCCCGCCTTTCAGGCATTCGCCGACCCCGCTGTGGTCTAACGCACCGACCGGACTGGTTCCGGCGGCTAGCCTGATCGCGTACGGGAGCTGAGGAGTGGAAGGTCTGCCAACTATCGTGTGCGTATCGCTCGCGGCGCTGTTCGGCGCTATTGGCGCGGCGCAGCTCGCAGGCCCGCGTTTCTTGCGCGCCGCCTACGAGCGCTGGGATTACTCGCAGTACCTGCGCATCGTGACCGGGTTCCTCGATCTGGCGGTGGCCGTGATGTTGCTGAATCCGAATGAGCGCGAATGGGGTATCGCGCTCGGCGCCCTTCTCACTTTCGGCTCGGTGGTCACGTTGCTCAACCATCGCCACTATACGGCCGCTGCGGCGGCGATCCTGATGATGATGGCGCTTGTGCCTGCGGCCCTCGCGGTACCGCGCGCTGACGAGGTTCGATACATCGCATCCTCGCCGCGCGTTCTTGCGGATACGCGATAGACCTCCGGTCATGATAATAGAGCTGGCATGCAGATCGGACAGCCAAGTCCCGCAATTGTCGAAGCCATCGCTTCTGTCCAGAGCTGGACGAGACACCGTTTCAAGCTCGACGAGTCCGCCGCCGTTCTGGTCTCCGAAGTCGCGTGCCGCATGCCGGGTTGTCCACCGCTGGAAACGGTCGTCGCGTTCTGGACGGTAGATGACCGCCGCCATCAGTTCCGTCTGCTGAAGCCGCTGCTCGAAGTTCGTTACGACGATGTCGGCTGGCTCTTCGGCACGCCCACCGCGCACGATCCGAGCACATTCTCCTGCTGTTAACCACGAATGTTCTCCGTCCAGCGTGGGGATGCAGATTACTCGCGCGTAATAAAGATGTGGGGGGCGCCGAGCCTTATTCGTCGAAGGGAAAACAACGAAGTCCCGACGAAGGAGGATCGGACCATGTTCGACTGGTTGGAATACACCCCTGTTGCGTTGTGGGTGAAGGAGTCGTGGGGTTGGCCGCTGGCGCTGACGCTCCACGCGTTCGGCTCGGCGATTATCGTCGGCTTCTCGTTCATCATGTTCCTGCGCTTGTTCGGGATGCTTGCCACCATCCCGTTCGCGTCGCTGAAGGACTTGCTTCCCTTCATTTGGGTCTGCGTCGTGATTCAAGTGCTGAGCGGCACTTTGCTGTGGCTGACCAAACCTGCGCGCTATCTCGAGGCCGGCATATTCGAAGTGAAGCTCGCCTTGGTGGTCAGCGGCATTGTCGCGACGACATATTTCCAGAAGGCCCTCAAACAGGGAGCGGCCGATTGGGCATCGTCCGGGACGGTCTCAGCGCGCGGCATGAAGCTCATCGTCATGACCGCCTTGGCGTGGTCTGCGGTTCTTATCGCAGGCCGCCTGACCGCATATCTCGGCATATACGTCACAGCCATCGCGCACTGAGACGGCGGCGCCTCGAATTCGGCTGACCCGACCGCAACCGGATGAATTCCCCGCGCGGCCCATCGGTGTTACCGTTGAGCGTTACAACGGCCGTCGTTTTGGAGGGAACCATGTCCGTAGCCAAAGGGCACTTTTTCTTGGGCACTGCACTGGGCGTCGTAATGCTGGCATCGATTGCTTCGGACGCCACCGCCCAGAATGCGCGGCCGAATTTCATGGACTCCGCGTGGCTCGGCGGCGGCACCTTCCGGGAAATCCCGGGCTCTATGCCGACGCCGGTGCGCCAGGACCCGCGCTACCGCTACGTGCCCAACAACACGAGCGAGCAGCCGACCTATCGCATCGGCGACGTCAGCAATCCCAATTTCAAGCCCTGGGTGGCGGCCGCGATGAAGAAGGACAACGACGAGGTCGTCGCAGGCAAGTACGCCTACACCGCGCGTTCGTCCTGCGCGCCGGGCGGGGTTCCCGGGTTCATGATCTTCCCGGCCCAGCCGATCCACTTCATCCAGACGCCGAAGCAGGTGTGGATGCTCTATCAGGGCAACGCCGAGGTCCGCCGCGTCTATCTGGACGTGCAGCATACGCGGAACCCGAAATCCTCCTTCTACGGAGAATCCATCGGCCGCTATGAAGGCGACACGCTCGTCATCGACACGATCGGGCTCAACAACAAGACGGTCCTCGACGCCTATCGCACGCCGCATTCGGACAAGCTCCATGTCACGGAGCGCTGGCGTATGATCGATGGTGGCAAGACGCTGGAAGTGCTGATCCGGGTCGAGGATCCCGACGCGTTCAATCAGCCGTTCCAGATGACGCAGCGTTATGAGCAGGTACCGTCAAATTGGATGGAAGCCATATGCGCCGAGAACAACGGCTACTTCTTCCAGGAGCGCATCCCCACGGCTTCAGCACCCGATTTCTGACCGCGAGGACACGCCATGCAGCGATTGCGGTTTAGGGTCCTGAGCTCCCTCATGGCGGTATCGTTCGCGGTGTTCGCATGGACGCTCCCTGCGCCGAGCGCGCAGACGAGCGCCTCGCCCTCCATCGCCGCGAAGCCGGGTGAGTGGCGCTATCTCAATGCCGATCCGCTCAGCACGCGCTACTCGGCGCTCGATCAGATCAACAGGGACAATTTCAAGAGCCTGAAGATCGCCTGGCGGTGGAAGGCGCCGATCGGTCCCGCGCCGTCCTCGCTCGGCGGGACCGCGCAGGGCAATGGCGATCCCGTGCTCGCGCAATTCAAGAGCGAAGCGACGCCGATCATGGCGAACGGTGTGCTGTACGAATCGGCCGGTGGCCAGCGCGTCGTCGCCGCGCTCGACGCCGCGAACGGCAAGCAATTGTGGCTGTGGAACGGGATCGACGAGCAAGGACGCGACCGCAAGGCGCCGCGGCGTAATGCCGGGCGTGGCGTCGGCTATTGGACGGACGGCCGCGAGGAGAGGATCTTCGTCATCACGACCGGCTTCTATCTCGTCGCGCTGAACGCCAAGACCGGCGTGCCGGTCAAAGAGTTCGGCCTCAACGGCGCGGTCGATCTGATGAAGGAGTTGAACGTCGACTTCGATCATGTGACGCGCATCGGCAACAGCTCGCCGCCGATGGTCTATCGCGACACGGTCATCGTTCCGCCCGCGCTCGAGGAAGGCTTCGTGCCGAGCTCGATGCGCAACACGCCTGGCTATGTGATGGTGTTCGACGCGCGCTCGGGCAAACAGAAATGGGCGTTTCATACGGTACCGAAGAACGGTGAGCCGGGCGCAGAGACCTGGGAGCAGGGCGCCAACGCGTACACCGGCAACACCGGCGTGTGGGCGCCGATCTCGGTCGATCCTGACCTTGGCTATGCCTACCTGCCCGTCGAAACGCCGACCGACGATTACTACGGCGGTCATCGCTTGGGGAGCAATCTGTTCGCCAATTCCGTGGTTGCCGTCGATCTCGAGACCGGCAGACGTATCTGGCACTACCAGATCACGCACCACGATATCTGGAATTACGATCTCTCGTCTGCTCCGGCATTGTTGAACATGACGGTCGGCGGAAGGCCGGTCAAAGCGCTCGTGCAGCTTTCCAAGCAGGGCTACGCCTATGTGCTCGACCGCGTCACGGGCCAACCGATTTGGCCGATCGAAGAGCGTGCGGTCCCTGTGAGCGATGTTCCCGGCGAGCGTGCATGGCCCACTCAACCGCATCCGACGAAGCCTGCGCCCTACGACTATCAGGGCTACAACGAGGACGATCTCATCGACTTCACGCCGGAGCTTCGCGCCGAAGCGATCCGGATCGCGAAGCAGTATCGCTTGGGTCCGCTGTTCACACCGCCGTCGGAAATCAAAGACAACGGCACCAAAGGCACCTGGTACAATCCCGGCGGCACCGGTGGCTCGCTCTGGCAGAGCGGCGGTTTCGATCCCGAGACCAACTACTTCTACATTCCTACGAAGACCGGACCCGGCGTCGTCACCGTGCGCAACGATGCGAAATCGGACCTGCGCTTCTCGCGCGGGCCGGGCGCCAACCTTTCGGTCAAGGGCCTGCCCATTCTGAAACCGCCGTATAGCCGTATCGTCGCACTCAACCTCAACACCGGCGACTATGCGTGGATGGTGCCGCTCGGAACGACGCCACAGAGCGTGTCGCGGAATTCCGCACTTGCCGGTATCAACCTGCCGAACACCGGCGGCATCGGTCTGCAGGCGACGCTGCTCGTCACGAAGACGCTACTGATCGCTGGCGAAGGCTGGGGCGGAGAGCCGGTCATCCGCGCCTACGACAAGAAGACGGGTGCGATCGTCGGCGAGCTGAAGATTCCGGGCCAGATGGGAAGCATGCCGATGACCTACATGGCGAACGGCAAGCAGTACATCGCGTTCACGGTTGGGGCGCCCATGCAGGAGGCCGAACTCGTGGCCCTGGCGTTGGAGTGAGCTCATGAATTACGAGCCCGCGAGAACATCGCTCAATGAAGCAACGACCGCTCCGCGTCACAGCGCGGTTGTTCGCATCACGCACTGGCTTGTTGTCCTGGGCGTTGGCGGCCTCATCTTCAGCGGCGTCGGCATTCTGATCTCGCATCCGCGCCTTTATTGGGGCGAAACAGGCGCCGTGGGCGCGCCGTCGCTGATCGACCTTCCGATTCCCTTCATCATCGGTCCCTCGGTTTGGCAACGTCCGATCCACTTCCTGTTCGCCTGGCTTCTGGTGTTTTCGGGACTGACCTATGTCGTCGCGGGCCTCATCACCCAGCACTTCCGCAGAGACCTGCTGCCTGCGAAGACAGAGATGACGTGGAAACGCATCGTCAGCACGATCTCCGATCACATGCGATGGAAGAGGATCGCCGCGGACGAGGCGTGGACCTATAACGTCGTACAGCAGATGGCGTATTTAGCCGTGATTTTCGTGCTGTTTCCGGCGATCGTCTGGACCGGCCTTGCGATGTCGCCTGCGCTGATGTCGGTCTTTCCTTGGATGGTGACCGTGTTGGGCGGCCATCAGTCGGCGCGCACGCTGCACTTCGTCCTTTCGAGCTTGCTGGTGTTCTTTCTGATCGTCCACATCGCGATGGTCTTCCTCGTCGGCTTCACCAGCCGCGTGCAGGCAATGATCACCGGACGCGTCCCGCAAGCGAGGAGCGCCCGATGAGCAAGCTCCTGACGCGGCGCAAGCTCATCGTCGCTAGCGTAGCAACGGTTGCGAGCGCATCGGGTGTGGGCGCGGCGATCCATTTCGCCGGCCGCTACGGTCTGATCCCGCCCGACCACACCGGCATCTTGGGCGTCGGCAAGACGCTCACCTATGCGTCGCACCGATTGCTCACCTCGGGCCAGTCGCTCGCACGCGAGTTCAAGCGCAGCGAGGTCTCCAAGGTCCATCCGGTGAACGGCGTTCCTCCCGACAATGAGACCTATCGCGCCTGGCTCGCAAACGGCTTCGACGGCTGGCGCCTGACGGTCGACGGACTGGTGGCGCGCCCGATGTCGTTTTCGCTCGACGAGCTGAAGGGCTTGCCCATGGAAAGCCACATCACCCTGCACGCCTGCGAAGAAGGCTGGTCCTACATCGCCGAATGGATCGGCGTCCGGCTTTCGCACGTGCTGGATTTGGTGGGAACCCGTCCCGAGGCGCGCTATGTGGTCTTCACCCCCTTCGAGAACTCGAACAACCGCGTCTCGCGCGTGTTGTGGAGCAGCATCGACATGGCCGAAGCGCTGCATCCGCAAACGCAGCTCGCCTACGGGATGAACGACGAGGAGCTTCCGGCGGGGCACGGCGCCCCGATCCGGCTGCGCCTTGCGCGCCAACTCGGCTACAAGAACACCAAGTATCTGTCCCGAATCACCCTCACCGACGACATGGCAAAGGCGAACGACCCCGCACGCCGGGGACCGTGGTACGGCGGCATTTGAGGCCCACTTTCCCCTCGCGCTGGAGTGAAGGGGGCCAAAACCGGCGCAACCACCCCGGGGCGTTGCGTCCTGCGCAGTCCCTGATGGATAATCCCGATCTTCGCGGTTTGGGTCCTCTGTTGTCTGGCGCTAGGGCAGGAGGTATCGGATGCATACTCGGTTTCTGATGTCGGCTGGGGCGGCGGCACTGATCGTGTCGGCGCTGCTCATCCTGCAATCGACCGACACGACGGCCCAGGATAAGGCCGCTCCGGCGCTGAAGACCTCTTGGGCTGAGCCCGACCTGCAGGGCATCTGGACCGATGAAACCGCCACGCCCTTGCAGCGGCCTGCGAGGTTCGCGAACCAGGAGCTCTTCACCGAGGAGCAGCGCACCGAATTGGATCAGCAGCGATCGGGGATGCTCGGGCGCGACAAGCGCGCCGACCGCGGTTCCGAGCTCGACGTCGCGGGCGCCTACAATTCAGAGTTCAATTCGGTGAAGCGTACCGGCTCGCGCACGTCGATGGTGGTCGATCCGCCGGACGGACGAATCCCCGGGCTCACGCCCGAGGCCCAGAAGGTCGCCGCCGAAGATCGCGATTTCCGCCGCGCGCTGATGCAAGCGACCGAAACCTGCAAGCTGCAGCTCGAGGGTTGCCTCGGCGGTAAATACGAACCGAAGCCCTCGCCGCGTCGCGCCGAGCCGCCGCCGCGCTACAACACCGCGCGCATGAACCGCCACGACGGCCCAGAGGACGGCGCGCTCGCGGACCGCTGCCTGACGGGCGGGTTGCCCGAGTTTGGCGCCGTCAGCTTCCGCCGCATCGTGCAGACACCGGGCGGCATCTCGATTTTCTACGACGTCGGCCAGGGCCAGGGCTGGCAGCGCAACATCGTCATGGACGGGAGTCCGCACCTCCCCGCGAGCATCCGCCAGTGGTACGGCGACTCGCGCGGCCATTGGGAGGGCAATACGCTCGTCGTCGACGTGACGAATTTCAGCCCGAAGTTCGACTATCGCGGCTCGCGCGAAAACCTGCATCTCGTCGAGCGCTGGACGCGAACCGATCCGGATACGCTCGAATACCAGGTCACCATCGACGATCCGACGGTCTGGACGAAGTCATGGACCGTCAAGCAGGAATTCACCAAGCAGAACGACAAGCAGAGCCGGATCTATTACGAGCCGCGCTGCATCGAGGGAAATATCGGTCACCCGACAATCATCAGGATGGGGCGGCTCGAAGATCGTGCGTTTGCAGAAGGCAAAGGACCCGATCCGGCAACGAGGGACAACGCCAGCGGGTTCGCCGAAGAGGATCCGTTGGAGTAGCGCAGCTCGGGAAGCGCGCTGGGAGGAGATCGTCATGCGTGATCGTTTCTCGACATTGATGATGACGGTGGCTGTTGGCGCGGCCGCTCTCGCCGCCATTTCGGTTTCGACCGGCACGTCGGCGCAAGCGCCGGCGGAGGGCTTCGTCATGAAGACGCCTTGGGGCGATCCCGATTTGCAGGGCATCTGGACCGATGAGACGAGCACGCCGCTGCAGCGCTCGCCCAAATACGCGAACCAGGAAGTCTTCACCGAGGAACAGCGCGCCGAATTGGACAAGGCGCGCTCCGAGTTGCTCGGCCGCGACAGGCGCGTGGAGCGCGGAACCGAGCTCGATGTCGCCGGGGCGTACAACGCGCAATTCGTATCGGTGAAACGCACGGGCCTGCGCACCTCCATGATCGTGGATCCGCCGAGCGGGCGGATTCCGCCGATGACGCCGGAAGCGCAAAAGATCATGGCCGCCGATCGGGAATTCCGCCTGGCGCTCTTACAGTCGACCGACACCTGCAAGAACGAGTCGGTTGCGTGCAGGGGCGGTAAGTACGATCCGAAGCCTTCTGCCCGGCGGTCCGAGCTTCCGCCGCGCTACAACACCGCGCGCATGAACCGCTTCGACAATCCGGAGGACGGCGCGCTGCCGGACCGCTGCCTGACGCTCGGCCTGCCCGAGTTTGGCGCCAACGCCGGCAGCTTCCGGCGCATCGTGCAGACACCGCACGGCGTCACGATGTTCTACGATGTCGGCCAAGGCCAGGGCTGGCAGCGCAACATCATCATGGACGGGCGGCCGCACCTCCCGGCGAACATCCGCCAGTGGTACGGCGACTCGCGCGGTCATTGGGAGGGCAACACGCTCGTGATCGACGTGACCAACTTCAGCTCGAAGACGGACTATCAGGGCTCGCGCGAGAATCTGCATCTTGTCGAGCGCTGGACCCGCACCGGCTCGAACACGATCGAGTATCAGGTGACGATCGAAGATCCGACCGTGTGGAGCCAGGCTTGGACAGCCAAGCAGGAGTTCACCCAGCAGAAC
>Ga0184629_10000272_pt1 | contig 23007 bp, 11 predicted proteins | sample PLM4_32_b1_FD_133158 | JGI IMG/M metagenome (GOLD analysis project Ga0184629, IMG submission 133158) | Groundwater sediment microbial communities from an aquifer in East River, Colorado, USA - PLM4_32_b1 | ecosystem: Environmental > Terrestrial > Soil > Riparian zone | place: USA: East River...
CAATTCTACCGAAATCAATTTTTTTCTCAGTGACCACAATGAATCCTGATCTTCGTCGTCTGGTAGCCCGAACGGTGAATCGTTGGCTTCATTGTCTGTCTGTTGTGGAAAAGGATCATCGCCATCCAGGTGCGGTTGTGCAGTAAATAAAAATATTAGTTCACCTACCGTTGATTTAGAAGCGTAGATCTTTGCAAGAATTTCAGAAAACCGAAGTGTATCTGTCGGATGTTGATGCCAATGATGATTACCCGCTACATCGTCAGGTTCAAAACCTGAAAGAACAGAAAGAGCGCTAAGATTATTGAAGAGCAATTTGATAAATTCTGGTCCTCGACTACAACCGTGAAAAGTTGCTTTGGAATATTGTTGAATTTGATCCAACAGGTGCTGGACTGCCCAATCCCACTTACTGGACCCTGGAACCCAAAAGGCCAGCAAGTGCATTCGATCCGCGCCCACTCCGCCCGTGAGAGCAGTTGTTCCATCAGTCAAAGACAATTGGAAGTCATCCCGGAACATCTGGAAGGCGACTAACTGTCTGATAAAATCAGGATTTACGGTTGGTCCGGTGAACAGAACAAGTACGTCACAGATATCACGAAGTTGTTCAAAAGAATATGCTGCCTTTTTTTTGGTCCTTAATTTTCTCCACAACCGTATAAAAAGATTGAGTTTATAAAGCGCCAGACCTGGATAATTAGATGAATCAAAAGTAATGATCAATTCCTCCAGGCAACATGGTTCGCAGTCTGGGAATACGCTTTCCTGCCCTTCATGATCTCTGTAAAACTTTACGAATTCTGATTTCCATAATTCTATAAACTGGCAATAGGTTAAGCCTGTTCGATCTAAAAATTCAGACACTTTCACTAGGTCTTCCATCCAGTTTATTTCGCCATCCTGGACATCAATGCTTTCTTTTGAATAACTGTAAAATGTGTAGAGGGGATATTTTCCGACATTCGCTCCTGCTGCGGTTCTTCTGGACGCCCCTCCCCTACGGGGTTCCTGGGGAACGATCACTCCACCGCCCGTGAAAAAATTGTATTCATCCTGGGACATACAAAAATAGCTGATAGCCGTTTCGATCCTAACAGGATAACGCCACAACTGTTTTTGAAATTCGGCCGTTTCCAACGAGGGATCCAGTACGAATTCTGTAATATCTTTTCTGAACCGACGCACTGTTGAGTATCTACAAGTGCCTAGCGCTTTGAGATACGTGCAATTAATGTCTAGAGCTTGTGAGTAGGGCAAGTTATAAGAAGAGAAGTCATTTTTAAGTATTTCATATGCATGTTGACTATCCGTCGGAGTTGCCGGAGTAGAATGTTCTGGCAAAACCTCTAACAGTGTTTCCGGATCATGCAACCGAACATGACGGGTTAGATTGGGATTAGAAGTTAATTCATGTTCGCCGACCACATCGTTTGCTGTATCATACACAGTTCCATTGTCTGTATCCGTAGCAACCATAAATTCCAATGACTCATTTACGATGTCAATGAGGGGAATGGGAATGTCAAGATTAGCTTCAGAGACCAGCAATTCACCCAAAGGTCCGCGTCTTGACCCTAATAGTGAGGCCAGATTCGTGTCCGAATCATATATGATCGGGGTCTCGCAGGTAGAATCTTCAGACACTCGCAACAGATCATGTAAATAGGCCACTGGTCCCAAGGGGGAGCGATATAAAGGAGGGATGCAATTGGTGAGCGAACCATCAGGATTTATAGGCTTGAATCCTGAAAGGTCAGCAGGGAAATTCGGCGTAACAGATCCGGCGTTTGCCCAGATTACAAATGCATGGTCATATGCAACCGAACCAAAAAGTGCCTCTGCAAGTTCTGATGCCGTAAATTTATGGATGATCTCCGTACTGGTCAACCCGCGTGCCCACAAGGCTTCAATCACAGCAAACCGCATTTCAGCCGGCGCAATTCCAACGGTCAGGTTAAGCATGCTCTTAATACAATTCATCCATCCTGCAAATTGATTTTGCGTATCTGCGTCGTTAGGAAAAACCATATCCAATGTTCCCTGAATTGACGCTTGTGTACCATCCCACGTGTCGAATGAAAATCCTAGGGCATTCACAAGAAATGTATCCAGGGGATTATCAACTGGCCGTAGCAAGCCTGGGATCACACCGGCGGCGCTTGGCGGAGACACAGCAAGCCCACTGGTAGCTTCGAAAAATTTTCGAACGTGACGCAAGAATGATTTAATGCGCTCTTCATCGCTTCCCGGCGAAATGAATGGCGGCATGTTATTCATGCTTCCACCTAGCGTGGGATCAAAAAGTGCTCGCCATTGATTTTCGGTCCAACCCTTGAGTACAGCGGCTGATGCTACACCGGTTGCTCTTACAGAATCTGAAAGAGGTGTGGTCGCCCCCGTTTCCCTGGAAAAAGCAGCCAGCAAAAAGTTCAAATGTGCTGACTGGTCTGCAGCGACCAAGCCGCTCCAAAAAACATTTATATCTTCCGTTTGAAAGTCAATAAATTTTTGAATCAGCGCTTGCTCAGCTGCACCACTTAACTCGTATACGGTTAAAGTAGAATTATTGAAAACATATAATGTCAGCAAACGTCGGATGGCTTGCCATTGAGTAAGGCTAAGACCGGCAGGGGTATTAATGATCCCCCTGCCAATTGCTTTGGTCAATTTATCGGTCAATGAAAGCGATGTTTCGCGAATGGCAATCTGGAAACGTTGGTTGGCGTCTACCTGTATGGGCAGATCGGATGCCAGTGCGTAGAAAAAATTAGCGGTTACCGTGAAGGGAGGAGCTAAAGCAACTGCGCCAACACCTTTAAGGATCAGTTGAGTTTCACTAAGCTTTCCATCAGTTGTTATTCCTCCCGGGATAACGGGGAAACGCCAGAACACTTGATGCGCATTGGTTGTCTCCCGTTCGCACCATGCTGACGTTGCTATTCCGAATATGTATTGAGTTAGTTTTTCAGCTTCTGCATTGTGGACGGCATAGTAACCCTGCAAATCGCCTTCAAATTTACGCCGGTCACGTTCTTCAGCGCTATCGATGGGATGTGGACCAGTATACATTTCCTCCAAACTCCGAAGCGGGTCTGGTATTGGATATAAACTCCTATTCCATACGATTTCATAAGAAATATGGCGGCATTTTTCGAGCGTCATATCCGCTATAACTACAGGCCCGGTAGGGTCTGCATTTAACACCGTTTGGACTGCACCTAGAAGATCTTCATAATTTGGTGGCGTACCATCAGCAGGCATGTTTACAAATGCATCTGTTGCAGGGTTCAACTGAACCCCTTGCAATGGCAACGGCAAGTGCAGACTTACTGGCATTAACGCCTGAAAATTACCGGGCGCTGGTAATGCTCCCGAGTTGATTGGAACATTATAATACCTTTGATGATGTATGATGTCGCCACCACCGCGGGTGATCCTGAATGACAAATCCGCGGTCTTGTATTCTGGCCCTGCCGGTATCTCAATGACAGCAGTAGCCACAGCGTAATCATCCCTGCTGAACAACCCAAGCCCTAACGGAAAAACCTTAAAGTGCTGAACTAACCGCGTTGCCGGATTTTGCGTAGGCGTAGGCGCCGGGCCAGGCGAAACGGGAATATTTGTTGGAGGCAGGAAAGTCGCAGGCGTCAACGGAGTTCCTTCGGGGTTGGTAAATGATAATTCAAACGCTTCAATCGATAGATTGTTAAGTGCAGCTAAGAAATCACCTGGGCTAACAGACTCAGTAGGGACCAGACGTAGAACGATTAGTGCCATAGTGTTTTATTTTTAATGTTTTGAGATCAATCGTTTAAACTGTTTATTTTAAACTCTCTTTAATCAATTCATTTTAGGAAAGCCAACCTATATTCCATAATGATTTCATTTTTTGATTGAAAAAAAGTAACATCACTGTGTTCTTTGCTTTCCTCTAACTTTGCATAGCAACTTTATTGGCTAAAAAGGATACTTTTTTCACCAAATCAAATTCCACTATTTCTTTTGGTAAGGCTTGCTTGATGGTTATGTTAATTTCTTCTCTATCAGAAGCATTGAACCGCACTTCATCTGTTGAAGACTTAAAGAGTTCAGTGTTTTTCTCTTTGGTAAAAATTTTGATATCGATATCGGGCTCTGTTTTAGCTCGGCCGCTTAGCTGGTCATGTGTCCATTTAAGTTCATACTTACCCTCTTTATTATTAAGAGTATCTGACAGAGCTTGCCATTCCCGCATATCTACATCGTAGATTTCTACTTTGAGACTGACAATTGGACAGCCTTTGTTAGCGGTAAATTTACCGAGAACGGTATTTGGTTCTTGACTTTTGATTGCTGGACCCATGGTATTTTTGTATTTCAATGATTTTGAATATTGCTTTGAATAATTTCTGAAAGTTCCTTTTTGAAATAGGTTAAGGTGACGATACTTTGATAAGTTTTTTGCACACTTTTTTGTCGCTGAACGATATATTCACGAAAGGAAAGGACAAGAATGAGGCAATTGATTTGCCAGAGAGAAAAAGAGATCTGGCCAAGAAGTTGTAACGCCAAAAATATGAGTGCAACTACCACCATACTTCTGAAAAACTTGGAAGCCGACATGATACGTGTAGCCTGTTCGCCAATTGCAGGGTAGTGGTCTTCTAAAACGGTGCCAGCCCACTTATAGGTGTTGGTCGCATTTCTAACGAATTCCGGTTGAGTATTTAATATTTTTCTTGCTTCTTCATAACTTCTGTCAATTTTGATTTTGAAATCAAGTTTAAAGATTATTGCAAGGAGTATTCTTAAATAATTGTTTGTAAACTTTATTGTATACCCTTCAAATAATCTTTCTTTTTCCGTTAATTCCGAAATTATATCCTTCTTTGCACAATCCTCTTTCTTCCTTTTTGTTAAGCTCCGTTCATAAATTCTTAGATATTCCTTTTTCTGTTTTTCGCATAGACAATTGTATTTAAATCTCTGTCTTAAATCTTCATCATAAGGATAAAACTGCTTTCTTATTGTGTCATAAAAGGGGTCTAAGCCAGAGGCTATGGAACTCAAAAAGTAACCTAGGCCAAATGAAGAAAAAATAATTGCAACCCAGAATACAATGTTCGTGTCATCAGAAAAGGCATATTGGTGCAGGGCATGACAGGCTTGTACCGGATGATTTACCTCTACTAGCAAAACGATGAGTGCCAAAACTGTACCTGGTAGTAGTATGGTGATAAACTCCACCAGACCTATAAAAAATTCGTTTGGTTTAAAGTCCATAGCTATTTGATTTGTTTGTTAGTGAACTATATTCTTTATTTCCTCATTCTCTCAGTATTCATTTTTGGCGTCATAACCTTTGAGAAGAATTCTACACCGGATCAATCGCAGTTGAGTACTAGCCAATAACTCTTCCATTGCCCCAGTTTAAAGTTAAACCTAACATCAAAATTTGCCCCTTTTAGGGGACTCTTCCTAAATTGTTCTTCATAGGTTCTTCCGGTTTGGTTAGGAAGTATCTCAAGATGCTTCAGATAAGAATTGTCTCCATAAGGATTTTTGATATTATGTCGATTGAGATATAGTAATCATTACGGTCGAGTATATGTTACCTGTACATTCGTATAATTGCCCACCGTACCCTCAAGCGGGCCAACGGTTACTTTTGTAAAACCTGCGGTAGCTGCTTGTTGTCCTGTCCAAGTTTGTGCTGCCGCTGCTTCTGGTTTCATTCCGCCAGCGGTAAGTCTGTTAAATGTAGCTAGGTTGTTGCCATAGCTCCATGACCCACGGATGGTTCTCACTGCACTTCCAAAATGGCTTAAGATAGTTTGGAAAGCCTCAGTACCCCTAAGCACTGTTGACCTTACCCCATTTTCTAAAACTGTTCGCATTGTAACGGTAAGTGTTCCATTGTGCGATAGCTCTCCGGTGGCTTGAAATCTTGGATTTGAACTATCAGAAATAGCATAAAAACCATCTCTCGCAGCTTTTACCAATCTTGGTGAGACTGGCGTAGGGATTCTAGTACCATGGGGTGGTGTGGCATCAGGATCTACAGTCGGTGTTGAACTACGACTTGGCACTGCTGCAGGCGTTTCGTTTGGTGGTACACGTGGTGGCTCAGTCCCAAGATTTGACCTACCAGTCCAACCTCCACCTGTAGCTCTTGACACTCCCATACCCAATCCTGTCGAAACAATTTGAGTAATTGCTCCTTCAGTAAGATAACTCTGTGCCTCCTCAGGAGACATATCCTTCTCAAATACTGTAACCACATTATCAACAAGGACACTCCCTCCGCCAGTAGGCATCGCAGTAGCAAGCACCAATCCCGCACGCCATCCTGGAGTTCCCCCTTCAATTCTTTGACCCATTCCGCTAAGCCATTTAACGTCATGAGAATCTCCTGTTATAGCTCGATCAATAAGAGCTGCACCCATTTGTCCGAAATCCATCACAATTAGAGCTGGTTCAGCAATTCCTTTTGCAATCCCAACTGCTCTTGGTGCAACTTCCTCTTTAGTAAATTGCCAAGGAGAAAAACTTCCACAACCAGGTGTAAAGCACCATTCCTTACCCAATTTATCTGATTTAATGATCGGGTTATTACTGCAGTAGATATACAAATTAACCCCATCTTCAATCCCAATGGGGTCACTACTTAACCATCTCCCCAACCAAGGCAAATAATACCTTGCACTGTGATATCCCAATCCAGTTTCTTCATCACGTTCTATGCTAGTATAGCGGTATCGCTTAGCATCACATTTTATGTCCTTGTTTTTTGCCTGGTATGCGGTAGTGCCAAAGGGGTGGTATTCTTCATAGGAGATTACTTTTGCGGCAAGTGTGCCATCTATTTCCAAAGCCACTGAACCCAGGTGATTCTGTAATTGATATCGCACCAGTTGTTTTTCGGTGCCATCCTCCACATTGTTACGCGTTTCCACCAAAACAAAGCGGTGGCCTTCTTCTATGAGGCTTAGGCCTACCCTTTCTAACCCTGCGTTTGCTCCGCCGTGCTTTTTATACATTTCATAACCAGCTAAATAGATCCGCTCTTCCTTTTTTGTCAGTAATGCTTCAGCAGCAGCCTGGTTTTCGGTGATTTTGCGGATGCGTTGCCCGCTACCATCGTATTGATAGTATGTAATAACAGGAATATTATCATCGGTGCAATGCTGTCTGGTAGTCAGCACAACTTCTTCTTTAAAATTCCAGCTTATTTTTTCAAGGTGAGGAAGCTCTTCCATAAACCCATGCTTTGCATGATGCTGGTATTTGGTATAATTAGCAGGATTACCATTATCTCCAATACTTGTACTCTTGAGTCGGTTGCTAGCTGTTTCATATTTATAATCCCTTGTCCAGTTGCCACCTGCTGCCAGATGTTTCATCTCCATGATGTTACTTACTTCATCATATTGGTAGCTTTGGGTATAATTCCGCACGGCCATCGGGTTGCCTGGATTCATAGCATGAATAAAAGGCTTATCGTTCCAGTTGTCGCAATCGCCAAAAATTAGTGCTTCATTATTTTCTCTTCCGGTTGCTTCTACCAACCGATATAGAGCATCATAAGTATATTCACTAATAGGCTCAATTATTGAATTAGCGAAGAAACTGATAGAAATCGCTTTGTCTTCAATAGTTGTAATATTTCCTACTGCATCGAAAGAATAGAACAGGTTTTGTAAAACTTCGCCATTCAGCCGCTTGCTTTCTAATCTTTTCAGCCTAAAGGTTTCTTTGTCGTAATCAAATTTGGTGCTTACATCATTGCCATAAATGATCTTTTCTCGTTGCCCTCTTTCATTGTAGTCAATGGCTTTAATATATGTGGATGCAACAGCTGTTCCAGGATGCAACACACTTTCGCCGTCCAATAGCCCAGCCTCATTATAGAAAGGTATAATGATACTTCCATCCGGTGCTGTTTGTTTGGTTATTCTTCCAAGCGCATCTGCTTCGGAAGTAAAAATAAATCCTGTTCCGGGTTCTAAATAATTTAACAGATTGCTATCTATCCAATTGGCTACTTCTTTATATTTTTTAAATAGTTTCCGGGTAGTAGTCAATGGTTGTCCTTTGAAATCATAGTCGGGAGTATCTACTAAGCCTGCAGTATCGTAATGTTCAACAACCTGGCCTAAAATATTTCTGGCTTGTAAGGTAGCTTCATTAAACCTGTTCGCTTCAGTTCTAATTCCTGTTAAAAGGATTTCTCCATAAATCACCCTATCAAAAATATGGTCTAAAGGAGTTGGTCCATCACCACCGATTACCTTACTATGGGTAGGTCTTTGTGCAATATCATAGTAATATTGAAACTCATGGTTTCTTTCATCCCAGGTGCGGAGAGGTTTCCCAAGAATATTGATCAACAACCAGCGTTGCCCGGCATCCATACTGTTTTGATGTACCAGATTGCCCAGCATATCGTATTTGTATTGAATCACAGTATTGCCTTTATTATTATTCTCAGGCAATTCTCTTGCATCTGTTACTTTTCTAAGATTACCTTCTACATCTAATTCAATTTTTGTCTTAAATAAAATATCATCATTCAATGCATTCTTACCATTGTTTTCAACTTGCAAAACAGGCCTGCCCAAGGTATCGAAATGTAGTTGGGATGGTGTATTGTAATGAGTGGCAGCTTTTACAGCAGCTTTTTTTTCAGGATTATTTGCCGGCAATCCGATTCTTTTAGTGTACCATTCACTATCTTTCACCGTATCATTAGCATCATAGATCATTTGTTTCCACGAATCAAATTCCACTTTTGAAAAAGTACCATCAGGCATTTCGGTTTTTATCATCCTGCTCATGGCATCATAATACATCACAGGCGTTACGCCTGTTTCAACCAATTCTTTATATTCTTCGTATTGCCAGCTTACCGAAAAATAAGGTTCATATTGTTTTACTGCATTGCCTTTATTGTTTTTAATGGTTCTGCCATTTCCAATCCAGCGGAGTCGTTTGGGATTGAATGTTGAAGTGTCAGGATCAGGAGTAGTTAAAGTATATGTATTATCTGCATGAACAATTATCTGTTTAGCTATGCCTGGTTCTGCCTGCACTTTTTTCATCACTATTTCGCCAACACCATTGGAATACTCAAAGCCTATTTGAACAGGTGAATTGGCAAGTTGTTTAAAATGCTGTTCCCGTGTAATGGCAGCCACCATAGCGGGTTTGCCAGAAGTAGTGTAGGCTTCAAGATCAAAGACAAATCTTGAAGAGGCCCGGTTCAATAAATTCTTTCCGATAGCGGTAAGTTGTACGGAGTTGGGAGCTTGAAAAAAAATGCTGATCAATGCTGACTCTGCGGCATCTGTTATTTCGGATAGACCTGTGAGTTCATCGGCTTCATTGCCTTTGCTCATTACCGCCACCGCTTTTACCAATCCCAATTCATCACTAATGGCTTCTGAAAAATTGCCATTGATGTCATTCATTCTTTTGGGAGAAAGAGTGCGGAAGTTAAACAGGTCAACTGAATTTCTATTTCCTAAAGCATCTTCGATTTCTTCGATAAATAAGAAATAAGTACCATAGTATTTTACTTTAGTTACAGCACCGTAAGGGTCAGTATAAGAAATAGGACTATAAAAGCGATTTTGTGCATCGGTTTGACTTTCTGCTACTGTTTTAAATTGTGTAGTTCCGGAACGAATCCACCAGTTACTATCGCCTTCGCTGTTGGTGAATTTGCCTTCTGTTAATAATGCTGCATTTACTTTAATACCAAAAATATTCGTTACCAATTCAGGTGTATAAGCCAGCTGATAACTTTCAAAAGGAAGAGCCAGCGACTCTAATTGATGCAAAGGCAAAGCACCTGTAAGTAGGTTATGATGGTAATTGGAACGAACATGTTCGATGAGTCTTTTTTGTGCTTTGCTGGCAACTAAGGGTTTGTTTATTTCATGGTAAAAAGCAGTATCTGATTTTGCATCAGAAAGTATGTCTGTAAAGTCGTTGAACGCATAATAGTTATTCGCTTTTGAAACGCCTTTCAGTTCATACGTTTTTACTTCGGAAGGCAATCGCAAACGATGTGTATCATCATTAAATACATCATTAGTAAATTGATTTTGGGTGAAAATGATAACAGTTTTGCTTTGCTCTTGTTGAGTTTCTGTTGGGAGTGAAGCATCAACGGCTAATCTTGGATAAACAACAGATGCTGATTCAAGAATATTGCCGTATTCATCCAATTTAATATTGAGGTGGTGGGCAATGCGAGGATCTTCGGGATTTCTTTCGTAGCTATATGTAATTGCTTCACTTTCCTTCACTACAAATACGGCATGTTTGTTTTTACCTTTGGGCTGCAATAATTCAATCACACAATTATGCGTAGCTACTGAAAAAGGAGTGAGTTCTTTTTTACGGGCTTCATCTGTATTTCCAAATTTGACAGCATCCTTTGCGAATGTCTCCGAACGTAGTCCCATTCCTTTGCATGCTCTCAGGGCTTCCTGCCATTCCTGAGCAGAAAGATGATCAATTATTGTAGGGTCTATTCCAGGTGCTGTAACTAATCGGGCATCGGGTAGCGCAACTTCATGATGGGTTGCAGGAAATCCTTGCCGCAGCATTTCCTCATACCAAAAATCTTTAGCAAACTGATTGAGGATTTTATCCTTTGGTAAAAATGCTCCTGTATGGTTCCAGCTTTTAGAAACGACAGGTTCCTGGTGCAGTTTTGCATCGGTAATATTCGTTGCTCCGCTCTTTATCCAATGCTCAAAGGTTTCAGCATCTATTTGTTCCACCATTCCAAAACCCCTGAATTCGTTTTCAGGATGGTCGTAATAGCCATGGTGGTATTTGTATTCACTTACAAACTTGTATCCTGATATTTTATCTTCCGTAGTGGTTTTAGAAACACAATGAACCGGGAAGTGTAATTTGGTTACCCATGGTTTTCCTGCTAGCTTATCTTCAATATAGAATTTTGTAGAAGGCGTATATTCCAGTGACACTTCTTTACCCAAGTTGTTTTTATAAGAAACCATGATGTGTGGTTTCTTGCTGTTCATCAGATCAATATATTTCAAAGGAGCATGTGTGTCTTTCGATAATGGGCTTGACCAGACAATGCACGCCACTCCATTTCCCAATAAATCGGCTACTGTTATTTTAGATTGAGAATGTACTTCAGGGAGCGCGTCAATTTCAAATGGAGTTGTGCTGAAACGATTTCCACTCAGATTCTTCCAGCAGGTAAATTTGTTTTTACCCAAGTAGATAATATCGGATGTGCCGGAACCATCTATATCCGCCAATCGCAGATAAGCAGGATTAAAAGCATCGGAATGATCAAAGACCGGAGCATTATCCAGAGCTACTTTAGTTCCGAATTTTCCATAACCCAAATTTGGCCAATAGCATACTTCACCATTTCGGATTCTTAAAATATCGGTCATGCCATCGCCAGACATATCAGCTAAATAGATGGTTTGTTTTGCATCAGCAAAAACAATGTGCGGCCCTGCTTCTTCATCGAAAGGTTTTAAAGTCTTTCGTGCAGCCGCAAATCCGTCTCTGCCCTCAGATGCATACCAGGTAAAAACCTGGTCATCTGAAATAACTACATCGGGCTTACCATCTCCATTCAAATCGAGCATTCGGGTATTGACATCGCCAAAATCAATATTGGGCAGGGCTTTGAATGAACGTAAACCATGCCATTCATTGTCCTCATCCAATTCAAAATATCCTCTGGGCTCAGCACCAAAACTGACCAATTGTTTGCCTCCATCAGCGTCCAAATCAGCTAATTGTAAATATCTGCCAAGTCCAGAAAAAGACGGTTTTGGTGAAACTAATTTTGCCTGTTCAAATTTTCCTTCACCCAGGTTGTGCTTGTAGTACCAGCCATTGGCTTGTTCAGAAAGAATACCGGATAGACCTTCATTAAATAAATCTGTGAACTGATATTGCTGCTCATCCAGTCCGTCAGGAGCATGAACCAAAGCATCAAGGGAAATAGTCTTTACTTCATTGCTCCACTCATGTTTCTGGTATTCAAACTCCATCGGTGGAAGTTTTTTGTGGGAATAAGAGTCATCCGGTTTTTTAATATAACCGTAAGAAGTAATTGTTTTTAGAAAAGTGAAATCTTGCTCAGTGGAGGTATCATATCTAAAATTGATAGACTTTATGAGTGTTTTTTGATCGGATTTATCTGGTTTTAAGGCCAATTCATCAAATACGTGAAACAATAAAACTCTTTTGCACAATCGGGTAGTTCTGATTTCAAAACCGGCTTTGTAATCAGAAAAAGCATCGAGCCTAAAATCCGAGTTATTGATTGTATCAAAAGAGTCATTGATTAATAATGTTCCATAGTCAAAAATGGTTTGAAACATATAATCTGTTTCAACAGGGTAAGGATCACCGAATTGTTTGTAAGGTGTTTTATTGCCATAGAGCACCTTGTCGATATAGAGATTGGTATAAGTTATTAAACCATTCTTTAGCCGATTGCGGTTGTGCAGCAACGATTCATCAAAGTCTGTCTCATCTTCTTTTTTATAAATGTATTGAGAGCAGTTTCCTTTATCGTCAAATACAAATTCCGGAAGCCACTCATAAATTTTTGTCGGATCATCTGGATTTGAAATGATGGAATTATCAGTCCAACCAAAAAGGGTGGTGGTGTTTTCTTTAGTGATCACACGCCATTTAATTCTTCCAGTTGCTTTTTCTGTCCAGCGTTCTATTCGGGCAAATAATCCTTCGATACGAGGTTTGTAATTTCTGATGGTAAAAAGTCCATCAGATGAACCTTTTTCGTTTATTGTATAATCATCAGATGAGTCTAATTGAAAACTTCCATCCACATTCTTTTTAAATTCAGGCACTAAATCTTCCGCTTTAGAAAACAAGAATATATCAGAATCAATGGAATCAAAATATTGGGGCAAACCATTATCTGTTTTTCGCTTGATAGAGCCTAAGCTTAAATTCCAACCCAAGCCAAAAACACTATTACCAGCCCCTGAACTATAGGAGAGACTTAATGAAGGGGATGCTCCTCTTGCGGGCGAAAAAGGAAGTGACACAGAGAAAGAAGATGTGCCATTCACAGTATTTACTGAAAACTTTTCATCAATACCCATTATGGCGCCCCCGCCTTTGGGAAGAGAGATTGAAGGGATATCAATTTGATTGGATTTAGTTTTGGTCGGATTTTCAGAAGGATCAAATTTTCCGGAATTGCTTTGATTATTAATGCTTGTAGATCCCTTTTGTTGCATAAAAATGGTCGTTGCTACCCAACGAGCTGCCCTGTTTCAAAATATTAAGGTACTTCTAACGTCGATATACGTGTTATACGAATTCGGTCAATAACTAACAATATTATCCCAATCAGAATCGACCTTAATACTTTGAGATGATAAGAGGAGTTGTTTTCATTCTATAGTGATGGAGGATAAAACGAGAGGTTAACTTAGTTTTTTGTCTTCTTTTCCTTCTGCTGATCTGGCAAAAACCAATAAACACTCAGGAAACAAATATTCTATAAAACACGGAGCCCATCCACCTGTTTCGAAAAAACAGAAGTGGATGGGCTCCATTATCGAACTTAACGAAACGATTTAATTTATTCCAAGATTTACCCTTATAAATTTTTCTCACCGATTTCTGTACCTGGTTTCAGGGAGTACATTTTTGGAAGATCTCTATAACCTACCTTGCACCACTTTAACAACGGAGTGTGCGGTAAGTATTTTTCGCAAAAATTATACTTCAATTGACAAGTACTACTTCAGATCAGCATTTTCGGTGCGAAATAACTTGGCAGGTAGTGGATAGCTTGCCTGACCGCTTTGTACGCATCCCGCATAGGCCGGAAACCATAGCTATGTTCGGCTGAAATGTGCTTCGTGTTTGCGGTTGGGACCAGAAGATAACTACCAATATAAGCCCCAAACCGAAATTCCAGAAAAGAGTTTTAGAGACTTATATTACAATAGTGAGCTTAGCTCCCTCCAAAGAGTTTATAAACCATTGAAAGAGTACCTCCCAGAGGAAAGCATCGACAAAAGTGTTCAAACCAGTTTTTATTTCTTCAGGTCCAAAAATGAAAAATAAATTTCTCCAGAGATGTCAAGCTATCAACTCCTCTTTTTTATAGGTTGATTGAATTAATACAGCCCAAGAGAATTATTACGTTTTCTCAAAAGTTAAGCAGGCGAAAATCTTGGGCCCAGCCATCTTTGAGTGTCCAAAATTATCTCTTCGCCTCTGGTATCTAGAAACTGAATATATACTTGTTTGGTTTCTTGAACCACACAAGGCTTCATGGGGCTGTGTGCTGGCGTGATCTTTTGCGGCAAGGAATGAGGAACACCTTTTTACCTGATTATTTGGTGGGGTCTACATAGGAGAAGACTAAAGTTTTACTCCATCATCTTGAACTGTCGTAACCAATGTTCAAGTTCAATACTATCAGTATGTGAAAGTGGCTCGTAATCTTTTTTCGAAACGTTAAATCTCTTGAGGAGAAAGAAATCATGTACTTTCTCTTTGTCGTCCTGATACGTACCTTTGCCGGTAATAAAGACGTCAGTCAAAGTTCCATCTTGTATAAAACTATAAAACGGAAATTTGAGTCTAACTGATGCTCCGTCGGCCAGTTTTGCAGTGTCTATTTTCATATAGTTTCGTTCCCGTAAGTGTGGAAAGATCGCTTTGTCAACCCTTGAGAATAGGTAAAATTGAATTTTTACATTGAATGCAGGTGAAGCGGAATTGCAGACTTTAAAATAATAGTTGTCGTAATAGGTATTGTCTTTCGTCACTCTAGAGAAAAATCCAAAACTTTCCTCTTTTAAGTTCTTGTCATAAGGGCATAGGTCTATTACTGGGGGTGGTGTTGGTTCGTTGCCCAAAAAGTTACCGTAGTAAGTCAGAGCAGCAAGACTTAATAGTAATGCTGGAACAATTATACCAAATATTAATGCTGTTTTGGATAACCTTGATGTGGGTGCTGGCGTTGCCTTTTGTTTTTTGTCCTGTACGTACTGAGTGCCTTTCAGTATTATTTTCACTTCTAGTTTGTCGGGTTGTTTTGGTCGTTGCCCCGACTTTACCTTAATATATTTATCAATTTCTAATTCTTTGGCTGCTTCTTTAACGTCTGACCTTTCAACTTCTTTGAAGTGTTCATAAAGGTCTTTGTATGTGTGTTCACCTTCAAACAGGTAATCAAGGATTCGTTCGTATAGAGGCTGCATTGATCAAAAACGGGAGCTTTTCAATTTGACATTGAAGATAAGACTTGACATTGAAGATAAGACTTTTACATTTGAAGTGTCTATGGCATGACGACAACCTAAAGTTTTACTTTGAAACTTGTCGCTATGACCATTTTCTTAAACGCCAAGCAATACTTTGATATAAAGGTTGTCTGTGGGGAAATCTTTCAAAGCCTGAAATCTGGCCAGCCTATAAACCCTGACTTCCATGAGTATGTTCTTCGCCAATTGGGTCCACCAACAACCACCCCGTATAGCTACGAGATTTATTCTTCGATAGAGTTCAAGCTGATAACAAAAGACGTTACATTACTGTTCGTGGATACTGATGACGCGAACCCGGACAAACGGCATGTCTTTATGTATACGACGACCACTAAACCGCTGAGAATGTATTGAAAGAAAACTTAAATAAGTTCTTGTTAAATTTTATTAAATGCAAAAACGCCTACCAGAATGATCGAGCAGGCGTTTTTGTCGGGGCGGCCAGATTCGAGCTGACATCTCTGCTGGTACGCGATAAAACCATTCCTTATTGACAATTCCAATAGCTGGCAGGATCTGGATTCGATATCTTAGAATCAGAGAAACAGAGATTCCCTTAACTGATAGTAACGATTTATCCTGCCTAGAATATTAATAAATAAAGCCAAGTTTTCATTACCCAAACCTTGAACAAAGACAGTGGGCAATTAAACTACTTCATACAAGTTAAGATTGCAATAGATTTGCCGCTGATACCAATTATTCCAGGTAGGAAATGAAGCATGTCCGATTCTGGTGATCTGATTTATATATTCATTCTCAAGCTTAATCAACCGCTCATCATTCTGTTCAGAAAAACTATCCAGCAGTACACAAAAAAAACGTTGGTGTTTGGCGTCTAATCTTTTAAGCTTCTCAATGTCCGCTTTATACGAATCGTATGTTCCTCTGAGCTTTAATTCTATTACTATATATCTGTCACCGTCCTTAAATAAAATATCAGAAGGGCCTCCGTTTCCAATATTAGTTTCTCTTAGCCATTGAACTTCATTCTCACCAAATATTTGTTTTCTATTTTTTGATACATCTCTACCGATGCAAAAGGCCACATGTAATTCCGGAGAAAAATAAATTCCAGTGTTGTCTGACCTCTTTAATTCACTTTCAATACCATTAACGGTAGTGCGGATAATTTCGAATAATTTCTCATTCATAGCCAAATGTTTTGTTTTTACTCATGCAACTTCTAGTCACCCATTTTCATAGCTTCATTTCAAGTTAGTCAGATAGTTCTCAATTTCACCCCTCATTTCAATAATTCGTTTAGCACTTCTCTCCCAACCCCATCCTTTTTTGAAGTATACATCTCCTAGTTTTCCCCATGCTTGAATCTTCAGTTCACTGTTAATATCCCGAATTTTCCCTTTGTACAAATCGGTACAAAATTGGGACATAACCTTTGTATAGACCATGCCCATTTCAACGGCTCTATCGGAATAGAAATTGGCTACTTTTTCTCTAATCTGTTTTGGTAGAAATGGATCAGTGTATATTCGCCTGGCTAAATTTTCCTGTTTCATTAACCAGGGATCTACATACAGTTCACTTGTTAGAATTTCCGTCTTTTCGAGGTTCCTTGCTTCCTCCAGCAGCTCGGTAATTTTTCGCACCCTTCCGAAAATAAATTTCATGTGATTTTCCCAATAATTATCTGAAGTTGAATCGTGCTCAGAAACGATGTAGTCCGATAACCATAATAGTTTTTTAACGGTCTGACGCAAAAATACTGGATTCATTATTATCTGAATAGACTTTGAAGGTAAATCATAACACTGACAGTTTGTGTCAATTGAATATTATTGATTTAATTTCAATCTAGAACTCTTTGCCAGTTATCCATAGCACTTCGGACGCCTCGGAAAATGACTACTAACAAAATTAGCCACAAGTCTTGCCGTCACTAAAACTCAGCGTTAGAAGTGGCTTATGCCAGATAACGAGCGATTGCGACACCGTTAGGCAAGCAGTAGGTGCTGCTTGTGCAGATGAATGTGAGTAGGCAGCAGCACGGACTGTGAGTGCTGGTATGATCTTTTGCGGCAAGGAATGAGGAACTCCTTATTAACCTGCGGGGGATGTGCGGTGGGAGGAGAAGACATAGATGAGATTGGTTAGGAAGATCGGCGGGAAGACTTAGACCAGATTGGTTGGTTCTCGGCACACCTTAGAGGCTTTTGTGAAGAGACCTGGCAACACCAGAGGAAGCACTTAAGCTCCGCTAGTTAAGCGGGGCTAGGGTAAAAATGGCTTGGCAATTCAGGCGTATATGCACCAGGGTAAACTGCTACACTTGATGTTTACGCCTCAATCTTGAATATACGCACACAAATCTGTAAATTGAAGTAGATTCCTCGGCCCACCTCGATCGATCTGATCACCAGCCCACTTGGAATCAATAGTAACGACGGGATTTTGTAGTTCATTTCAAATATAATCAACTCAGAGATGCACTTGCGGAAAGGCAGAACAAAAACACTAATTGAAAGCTCAATAGATTGTGCTTTACTTTCAGTAGAAATTTACAACAAACCCAGAGCTCCGTTTAGGGTTGAAGCCTTTATCACTCAAATGGTAATGGCATGGACCCGACTTCTACAAGCGCATTTTAATGCCATTGGAGAAAAGTATTTCTACAAAGAAAAAAATGGCCGGTTTAAAATGGTTGACGGAGAAAAAAAATCCTGGGAATTAAAAACGTGCATCTCTAGATATCCCGATTTAACCGAAGCAGTACGCGTAAACCTTGAGTTTTTCATTAAACTCCGCAATAAAATTGAGCATCACATAATTAATCGAGAAGAGATCGGAATTATGATTTTCGGAGAGTGTCAGTCCTTGCTGTACAATTACGAAAATGAGCTTATCAAGCTCTTCGGCGAAGAATATGCTGTTAATGAAAGTTTAGCCTACTCTCTCCAATTTTCAAGAATCAGAACCGCGAAACAGAATGAAGCTAACAAACAAATTCTTTCCACCGAAGTGAAAGAAATTAAAGACTTCATAGAGAAGTATAGGCAAGTTATTAAAGAAGATGTCTTCAATACCCAAGAATATAGCATTAAACTTATTCAGGTTCCAAAAATAGTGAATACAAATAGAAACGATGTTGCAATAGAATTCGTCAATTGGAATTCTTTGTCCGAAGAAGATAAAGAAAGCTATAAAAAAGTAACTGCATTAATTAAAGATAAAGTTGTCAAGACAGAGGCAATAAATCCAGGAAAACTGAAACCTGGCAGGGTACTTTTGGAAGTCAATAAACAAATCCAAAGTAAAATAAATCACCACGACCATAAATGCATTCTTGCGATTTTTAAAATAAGACCTTATAAAGAATTCAATATCAAAGAATACGATCCTTTTGAAACTAACACTACTTATTGTCATTATGACGAAGCTCATAAAGACTATTTATACAAACAAGAATGGGTAGATCTTCTTGCCTCCGCCATTAAATCAAACAAATTGACGCAAGATCAATGGAGGGGTCATTTTGAAAAGAGAACAACTATTGACATCAAAACAATTGATCCTGAAAAGGCATAGCCATGGAACTTAATGAATTTCAAAAAAGAGCCCAAAAGTTTGACCAGAATCCAAAAGATAATGAAATCAAAGATTTTGTAATTCCACATTTTGGCGCTATCGGAGAAGTAGGTGCGTTAATTAAGCAGTTCAAAAAAAGAATTCGAGATGGGAAATCACATACCAAGTATAAAGATAACATTAAGGAAATATTGGGCAACCTCCTCTGGTATATTTCAAACGTTGCTTCAAAAAATAAATTCACCCTAGAAGAAATTGCCTCTGCTAACCTTATTAAGATCAGTGAGCGGTGGCCAGGTCCTGATTCAATAATCTGCGTAACAGCTCCATTTGACAAGCTATTTAAAAAGAGTGAAAGATTTCCCGATAAATTAATTGTTGATTTCAAGGAGAACGCAAAAAGAAAACGGGTTCAGGTATTGATAGGTCAAAAGAAAATTGGAAATCATTTGACAGATAATTCATACGCAGATGATGGTTATCGCTATCATGACATTTTTCACTTGTCCCATGCTGCTATTTTAGGCTGGTCACCTGTCTTGAGAGCTCTATTGAAGAGAAAACGCAAAAGCGATCCTAGAGTTGACGAGGTGGAAGATGGCGCGCGCGCGATAATCATCGAGGAAATAATTTCGCATTTAGTTTACGACAATGCAAAAGACCACAAATTCTATTATGGCATCAAGAAAGTGGATCACGATTTGATTAAAACTATTAAGAGTTTAGTCTCTTGGTTAGAGGTTAAAGCCTGCACCACGGCTGAATGGGAGCGCGCTATCATTATGGGTTATGGAGTATTTAGGAAATTGCATAAAAATAAGGGAGGAAGAGTCCTGGTGAGTTTCAAAGACCGCAAAGTTGCATACCTAGAGAAATGAAAAATGGCAAAAATAATTGACGGAGAAAATAACCTCGCGGTTTGGAAACAAGCAGGTCAATTTCTTGAAAACAATGGAAACAGTGTCTTTAATTTAATATTGACTGTTAACGAACCTACTCAATTTGATCAGGAGTGGCTTTCCTTGTACGATCCAAATAAACTTGTAAACAAAGCGCCAAGTGTTGAAAATGTAATAAAAACAATTTTTCCATATCAGTTACTCCGGGATGATAAGGATGCAAACTTTATTTATAACTGTTATAAACGGGCCCATCGTCTATCAAAACTTCGCAGGCACTGGGGAACGTATTTTTTGCGAATGATATCCTATGGACCAGGTGAAATAAATCAACTGCAAAGAATAATTGACGCTGCAAGTTCAACCACATCCACTTGGAAAGGAAGCTATTATATACATATTACTGATCCATCACTTGAAAGTAATGTTCGTCCGTTTGGCGGGCCGTGTCTTCAATACATTCAAATAAGCATGAGTGACATTAACACCTTGAATTTAACAGCTGTTTATCGCAATCATGACTATTTCAATAGAACTTTTGGTAACTTGCTGGGACTTTCATTTCTGTTGAAATTTATTTGTAGAGAGTCTAACAAAGATGTAGGAACAATATGCTGCCATTCCATGCACGCTTTCTACGGAAGCAGTAATAGAAATTTCAAGAAATTATTAGCAGGTGACACCAACTAAACCGACAATAGATTTTAAAGAAACTGAATTTGATTCATTGTGCATCGAGGTCAAAAATTGTGTTTTATGTAAAAGAATGAATTTAAGTCAGAGGGTATTAAATAGGTCTGTTGGTCATCTGGATTCTCGAATAATGTTCATTGGTGAGGCACCTGGTCGATTAGGTGCGGAATCATCTGGCATACCTTTTCATGGTGATAAGGCTGGTCACAATTTTGAAGACCTCTTGAGGTTCGCTGGCATAAGCAGAGAGGAAGTTTATGTTACAAATGCCGTTCTGTGCAATCCCAGGGATGAGCACGGAAATAATGCAACACCTAACAATCAAGAAATTTCAAATTGCTCCAAGCATTTACAACGACAGATTGAATTGATAAATCCATTAATAATAGTGACTTTAGGCGCTAAGGCCCTTCAGGCATTGGATAACATCGAAAAACATGCGTTGACTTTGAAGGATACAAGAACTTCAAACAATTGGCTTAACAAAATTCTAATTCCAGTTTACCATCCTGGACAAAGAGCCATGCTCCACAGAAGCTTAGCCAATCAAAGATCGGATTATCAATTTATCGCTGACCAATTCAGAAAAATAGAAAACGGCGCTAGCAACAAAAAAACGTATGGATCCACACCAAATAACATAAGTTTAATAATTGAATATATCCTTAGTAAGAAGAATCCAATTAGTTATTTCGCACTGCACAAGCTATTCTACCTAGTCGAGTATCACAGTTTTGTTGAGACTGGTCAAAAGCTAACCACATCATACTTTGTGAGGCAAAAAGATGGACCCTATTGCACAGACTTGCACCCACAAAGGCTTAAGAAGTCGATCACCAATCTACAAATAAGGCACCTTAAGAATGGTTCGTTGATAATCCAAAAAGAAAGCACGGGTCTATTTGACACAACCCTAATGGATGAATTTGAAATGGATTCTCAAACGTATAAATTGATTGATGAGGTTCTCGCAAAATATGGCAGCCAAGGTATGAGCAAATTGAAGCAATCCGTATATATGACTAGACCAATGAGGAATATTCTCTTCCTCGAAAAAAATGAGAAAATCAATCTCTGCAATTCGCCAATTAATTTCATTACAAAACCATTGCATTTGGAACATGTATAGATCAGCACAGCCTATGTCCACTGGTGAGTGGTCTTCCTCCCATTTTATTGCTAGTTAAACTACTGGCTTTGTAGAGGCATGGTGTGTTATAACGACATTTTTACTCCGTTTCGCTTCAACCAATTCTCATATTCTCTGTAGTCAGGCATTTTCTTGTCCAGCTCGTTCCAGAACTCTGTTGAGTGATTCGGAAATTTCAAATGAACCATTTCATGAACGATAATGTAGTCCAACACTGAAACAGGAGCCATGATACATTTCCAATGAAAATTAAGTCCATTTTTTGGTGTCCATGATGCCCAACGGTTTTGTAGTTCCAAAACTTTGATTGATGTTGGCATGTGTGTAAACTTTGGAGCAACAAGTTTTAGTCGTTCTTGTATTTTCTTTTCAGCCTTGTCACGGTAAAAGTCTTTGAATACTTTGTCTGCCTTCGATAGATACTTTTTGTCAAAGTGAAAGAAGCCACCACCTATTTTCAATGGCACATCTTGCTTTTCTGTAAGTTTCAAACGGTAGTTTCTACCTAAGTAAAGGAAGGATTGTCCGTTTACAAATTCACGATTAACTTTTCCCTGATTAAGTTCTTTCCACTTTGCTATTTTAGAAAATATCTGATATTCCTTTGATTTTACTGCGGCTTCAACTTTTTCGTCTGATGCTGTTATGGGAGCAAGCACTTTCACTGAACCATTTCGTTCAATAAAAATGCTCACCGTTTTTCGTCTGTCGGTTTTTTCAATAGTAATATCTAAGTTCTCTAACTTCATCTCAAATCAGCTTCTCTGTTTTTGGAAAGTTTCATTAGTTCTGTTGCCAGTTCACTTGCTTTTGGTGAAAGTTCTGCCACTTTTGAATATCTGATTTCATCTTCAAGCATTCCTTCAATCCGTTTTCTTTCCGCTGCTTTATCTGTCCAGAAGTTATTTATCTCAGCCGTTTCTTTCAGAATTATGAAAAGCGTATGCGTTAATTCTTTTGCCTTATTTATTTCCTCTTCGCTTTCTACTGTCAATGATGCTCTTAATAAATCATAAAACGGTGCTTCAACAATGGAGATACCTTCGGTTTCTACTTTCCGTCCTTCTGCCATTTCATCTCTTAGTCCGGTCAACTGTTTCATTATTTCCTCCCAGTTCTCCTTGTAAGAGTTTAGTATCATTTCCAATCGGTCTTTGAAACGATTGTAAAGTGTAGGGTCCTTATCAAGATTTACTTTGATGTGCCAACGAATGGCATGTTCCATTTCCGATGCTTTTGATTTTGGCGTTTTATTCAGGTAATCAACCTTGGTCCTGAATTCATCGGAAAGAATAGAAACCTGTTGCACTTTGGTGTCTATACCTAAGGAAAATAAGTGCTTGTCAATCAACTGACGGACTTTTTGTGAAGCCCATTTCAAGTCCATTGTTTCGTCTTTGTAGCG
>Ga0184629_10000273_pt1 | contig 22942 bp, 19 predicted proteins | sample PLM4_32_b1_FD_133158 | JGI IMG/M metagenome (GOLD analysis project Ga0184629, IMG submission 133158) | Groundwater sediment microbial communities from an aquifer in East River, Colorado, USA - PLM4_32_b1 | ecosystem: Environmental > Terrestrial > Soil > Riparian zone | place: USA: East River...
GAATGCCTGTCATAGAGGATCAACCCCTCCGTGCGACTGGAGAACCAAAGGTTCTTTTTATGATCCTCAAAAATACACGTGACTGAATTTATTTTTATATCTGTTTTATGGACCTTTTTGCTCAGGCGGTCAATAATTTGTACTTCCTTTTCATTGACGTACCAAAGCGTACCCTCACTATCTTCAAACAGGGAGAAGAAAGTTCCAATATCCCATTCGCTAATATCCGGATTCCCGTAGGAAGAGAATATTTTTGAAACCCTATCAAGAATGTATAATTCCCCCCTTATCGTTGAAACCCATAAAGTATTAAAGCGATCCTCATAAACTACCTCCACAGGTTTCTTAAGGTTATCAAAGCGGATAAAGTTGTCATTCTTGCGGTCGTAAAGATGCAATCCCGTGGTGGTTCCAATCCACAAATTATTCTGCTTGTCTTCATAGATGACCCGAACGGAATTCGACCCAAGGCTATTCGGATCCTGAGGATTATACTGATACACACTAAAATCATAGCCGTCAAATTTATTCAGACCGTTCTCGGTGGCAAACCAAATTATCCCTTTATGATCCTGAAAAGTCTTCCAAACAAAATTCTTGAGAAGACCATTTCGGGTATTAAAATGTTCAAACTTCAGGGCTGGCCGCTGCGCATGCGAAACAGTGAAGTAACAGGCTGTCAGCAGCGAGATCAACAAGGCTTTCGAAAATTTCATACCCCTATAAGTAGTTTATAACAGGTTGACCAAATACATTCCATTGTGTTGTTGCGTCCATTATTGTTTTTCCTTGACCTTCAAAGCCCACTTTTCAAGCATGATCACCAATTCTTCCAGGTGAACGGGCTTACTGATATAATCGTCCATACCCGCCTGCATACATTCTTCCCGGTCGCCTTGCATAGCATTGGCTGTCATGGCGATAATAATGGGTTGAACAGACAGACAGAGCCGGACCATACGTGTAGCCTCCAGTCCATCCATTTCAGGCATTTGTACATCCATCAGGATCAAATCGTAATTCACTTTGCTTACTTCTTCCAATACTTCTTTGCCATCCTGTGCGATATCAGGATTATAACCCAACTTGGTGAGGACCTTCATAGCCAGTTTCTGATTGACCCGGTTGTCTTCTGCTATTAAAATTTTCAACGGATATCGCTGCGCAAAATCACTGGATAGTTTTTGTATTGAACTATTCAGTTCTTTCGAGGGGCCCTGTTCCTTGTGCATCAGTCCGCTCAGAATATACTGGCTAAGCACATGATACCGCAAGGGTTTCATAATAACAGCATTAAAAAGCTCCGGATGGTTCTTGCTCGCCGAATCGCTGGCAACACTTAATAAAATAATTGGCAAGGAAGGATGTTTTTCGCGGATGGATTGGGAAAGCATCAAACCATCCATCGCTGGCATTTGCATTTCAACCAGAACAAGATCGATCGTTGATTCGCCTGCTAATATTTCCAAGGCCTCATTTCCGGAGCTGGCCAGGATGGGTACTAAATTCCAGTGCGTAATTTCCGCGGCAAGGGCATTTCGAAGTGTCGCATTATCTTCTACGACTAATATCCTTCTACCATGAACAGCGGTCATATCCTGATCAGCCTGGTGGGCATGGTCACCCCTTAGAATTTGTAAATTGAACTTAGCAATTGTACCCTTTCCTTTAATGCTTTCTATTTCTAGACGTCCTCCCATCAATGCGATAAGTCGTTTACTAATCAGTAAGCCGTCATTGGATTGCTTTGCTATTTCACCGGCGGAGGAAGGGGATTCCATCGACAAAAGTTTAATTTTATCGTGAGGCATACCCAAGCCGTTGTCGTGCACTTCAAATCCCAGTTCAAGAGCATTACCATTTTCTTCCCGGACATACACCTTTACAAAAATCTCTCCTTCCCGCGTAAATGTAATGGCATTCTCCACCAGGTTCATCAACACTTGTCTCAATCGTAAACTGTCACCGATTATCATCGATGGAACACCGTGATCAACATGGTATACCAACTCGAGATTCACCCGCGCTGTCTGACTGGCGAACACATCAAACACTTCTTCAATGGAATTTCGTAAATCAAAATTCTTTTGTTCCAGGTTTCCTTTGTCAGCTTCTACTTTAGCATGCGCCAACACATCACCCAGAAAAATATCATTGATTGTGGTGAGCAGGTTTTCGCTGCAGTTCAGTATGGTTGCATTGTATTCTTTCTGCTCCGGAGTAAGCGATGTTTCGTCCAGTAGAGAGACCATTCCGAGAATACCATTCAACGGCGTACGGACCCCGTGGTTGATGATGTTTAACAATTGCTTTTTGGAGCCGTTGGCCAGCGCGACTTGTTCCGTTGCTTTGCGTTCATTGATGACGGAATAGGTCAACAGCTCTGCTTTTTCCTGTACTTGCCGTTCCAGTTCAATTTTACGATTCCGTAGTGCAGTGTACATCCGCCAAAAAAACACGTACGAAATGGATACGAATAGCAAAAAAAGACTCATGGCAATGTTCATAAAGCGAGAATTAAAATGAGATTATACATTATCTTCCGGTTCATCTGTTCCTTTTGAATGTTCCTGCGGTAAAATTTATACCCAATACAAAATACTTGCTGTTGCGTGTAGGGCTAAAGCAATACAGGGGGAATGTCCATTTCCTGACGGTAAACCCCAGAACAGCGCCTGGTTCACACACCGAAGATTTAGCCTCCGGCAGGTATGTCTGCTGTGCGCTTAGTCCAAAATAGAACCATTTCAACGGCTGGTATGCCAGCTCTGACCAAGCGAAGAAAAAATCAGCACTCTTTTCGTTACAGGAGAATGTGTATTGTGATTGTGTTGAGAAAAACAATTTCTCATACTCAATAACGGCATTAACACCTGCCGAGCCTCCCTTAAACCTTCCCATGACGCCGCCCAAAACAGGAATGATAGAGTACGTCAGCTTATCCTTACCGGCGTTAGAGAATGTCCTTCCCAGATAGATTGAAACTGTGTTCAAATCCTCATAATTATAACGCGCTTCAACGTACCAGTGATTACGGTTTTCAAAGTTGAATATGGGCACCAGGGTCATCATTTCTTTGTCCTGTACATAGCAATATTGTTCAAAAGCAATTTGGGCCTGCGTGTTTGTCTTCATGAAAATCATGAAGAATATCAGACATGGCAGGCTATTTCTCATTTCCAATAATTATCAATTCGGATGTCGCGAGCTTATTCAGCAGCAAAATATCTTTAAGGTGGGGATTCCACGAAAACAACAATACGTCGATCGGTCTCCACAAAAGCACCCAGCTGAAGATATCCAGGCTATTATGGAGTGCTGTGAGAATTCGATTTTCGGGATCAAGCAACATCGGTACAAACCCCTGCGTGATCAACACCACGCCAACACTTACGGCGAGCAAAATCCAACTCCTGATTTTAAATCGTTTAAACTCTTTTATGCGGCTTGCCATTTTTAATGAATAGTGTCTTCGTATAGCATACATAAGCGGTTGGGCATATTGTTTGTCCATTTCACCCACGCATTTAAACTTGTAAAAGATCACAGAATATCGCTTAGCGGAAGCTGCTGTTCCCTTTATATACTCCTGCAGCTGATGACTAATTTGCCGTTTGTAAATAGGAGCCGGGTCATGGCTATTAAAATAGTCGTTGATTGTATGCATGTCCACAGTAAGAAAAATATTTATCCTATCGGGTGTCGGCTCAATCATAAATTCAGGATTTACAAGAAAATTAAAATTGCTCTTTATGTTACGCTAAACTTTTTCAGCCAAAAGACTGGCTATTATTTCGGCACTGAGTTTGTTAAATAGAAAAACCTTATCCTGTGTCATACCCGGATGCTTTAAATCCTCCACTACAGCCTGAAGTTCAATATCCTCTAACATGCACAAGGTGGTTTTTACTTTATGGCAGGCTTTCAGGAAAATCTGTGGATCATGCTGCTCAGCAGAGAGCCGATAGGCCTGCTGTAACTCCTGGAGGTTATCGATCATAAGCTCGATCAATTCCTGCTTAAAGTCCGGGTCATTATCGGCATAAAGGTCAAAGTCGATAAAGAGTTTCCGTTTTGTCATACTTTCATTAATCCTGGTATTCATTCGTCTCTGTATTGAAGGCTCAAAGGTGCAGAATGGCAGGAAGGCAGGAATCAGGACAAGGATGAATTTTAATAAATAGGGTTTCCTCTGAATTGTTTTAAAGCGTGCTCCAGGGGGAAGTATTGGTTACTCTACCTTGATGTACTTATAAGCATGGTGTTGAATATCTAGCAACAAAAGTCGCTTATCAGGGATATCCTTAAACAGTCCTCAGGGAAATCCCTACGGGACGGAAACAACTGGGAATTGTTCCTCCATCTTAGCGAAAATAAATCATTTGCAAGTGGATGATTTGGATGATGATCCTGACCAGAGGTGTAATTATTCCTGGATTAGAGCGCTTTTCTAAAATATTCTCACCCTCTAAGTCATTGAAGACTCTTAGTCTCACTCAGAAAGATTTGTGCTTAAAAAAATCTTGAAGAGAATCAAGGTGATAAGGAGATCGCAAATTTGGACGTGAATTTTCTTGTCTTCAGCGATGAGAAGGAAGTCATCCATAAGTCGTCTCTATCTCAAAAAAAATATCGACAAATCAACAGACGAGATTACGGATCAAAAAATCTGAGGGTTGAATTAGGGTACTGGAACGTCTAAGAATAATTCAACCCGTTATAAGTCAATAACCGCAGAAAGTTCATTTCAATAGGGCAACGAGGGTGGAAATATCCCTATTCTCAAATTTGATTTTGAACCATTTCATTGGATTACTTTTACCAATAACCCTCCATGCCGGTTAAAGACCAACACGATAGTTTGTTTCCCTTTTTCGACAATGGTTTCATAATAATCTGTTCCGCTTGCGTCAATGTGCGACGCCTTTCCAACTCTCCAGCCGGAATATTCTTTTGCAAGCATGGTATTTACATCCATGGGTAACTCGAAGAGCATTATTTCATTTTTTGCTTCATTGACGCATCCATCTTGATCAAATAATAATGAAACAGCCTTTCCGTTCAGCCTGAAGGACGCTTCAAAATTTAGTTCATTGTACTTCCAGGCAACGTCTTTCACACCGGGATGGAGTTCATGGAAGGACATCATAACATTTGCAGGAACTTGTTCTTTTTCATTTTCCTGTGCGTTCGCAAGGGTCCCAAAAAATGAAAGTATTAAAACGGCTATTGCCGTGTTCATATTTGTTTTTCTCCTGGAGCTCATGTGTATGGTTTGTATAGTTTTTTCCCTGGATATTCCTATTCCTTAACTGCTTGTGATTTTATACTGAAGTGACTAAATCAACTCCGGTACTAGTCGGGCGTCATCGTTAGTGGGTACAGTTCCAGATTAGCAGCGGCGTAACAGGTAAAAAACCTTAGCCGGAGGTGTTATAATTTCCTGGTTCTCTTTCCGGCATCCGATAAAAATGGATAACAGAAGAGGAATAAACCGAGGAGTAAAAAAATTGAATGCTAGCATGTTGAACATCAGTTTTTGCTTTTGACCTTTTCCTACGTATACCTGAAAAATCCGGTAACTGGTATTTTTTGGGGCCAAATGGTGCTGATTAATCGGCTACCGACGGGATAGGTAACTTCATTCCGCGAAAATTCCAGAGTATTTGACAGGTAACCAGTAACCAAAGCCTGACCTGTATTATTGCCCATTTACAGGCAGAAAGCCATCTTTTGGCCAAAATCCAATAGAAAATAAATGGCGGCAGGCTATTTATTTTGAAAATTCTCTGGGCATCACAAAGGTGAACACCCGTGAAATCGTAGGGCCAGAATGTATCTATCCGTCATAAAAGTTTCTGTCGTTTCTAGCTAAACGAACGTTCCTGTTGCCCGATGCGATAGATTGAATTAACTCCACAAACAATAATCTTATGCTTTTCATGTGCGGTTAAATGATCATCGTTGCCAATGAAAAAACATTTTATTCAATCAAGGAGTGTCATGCTGAAATTTTTCTCAGAGAAAAATCAAAAAGATCAGCTAACTAAAAAGATATTTTAAAGCGATGCATCGAGGAAACATAACTGTAATCTATTTTATAACTGGCAACATCACATACTTTCTTTACAATGGACAAGCCAAGGCCGTTTCCTCCCCCGGCTCTTGATTCACGGTGAAACCGCTGAAATATTTTTTCAGGATTTTCAAAGGCCATACCGGGGTTACTTACGACAACAAATGCTTTAGTGCCCTCTATGGTTACTGTGTTGCCTTCATCTGAGTGACGAATGGCATTGGAAACCAGATTACTGATCAATACTTCAAGTAAAATGGGGTTAGCTTTAAGGGATGCGGGTTCTGTTTGAGAATATTTTATGATTATTCGTTTCTCTTGTGCCTGATGCTCGTAAATATCCAGGCATTTCTTAATAACAGGAGTCAATTCAATTTCTACGGTTTCAAAGAACTGACGATTCTCGATCTTCGATAAAAGCAGCAGGTTCTTATTGAGTCGTGAGATACGTTCCATTCCGCTAAATAGACTTCCAACCAGTTCAGCTTGCTCTTGTGTAAGCTCTTTGGTCTGGGCAAGCAACTCAAGTTTTGCACGACAGATGGCAAGCGGTGTCTGTAATTCATGCGAAGCATTTTCCGTGAACTCCTTTTGGCTCTGAAAAGCTTCACGATTCTTATTCAACAATTGCGAAACGGCCAAACTCAGATCGCGAAATTCAGCCGTCGAAGACCGAGGCAAATCAAGGCTTGTATCTTTATCTATCTGGTATTTTTTCAGTCTGTCAAGGATAGTGTAAAATGGATCCCATATGGTTCTCGAAAGTTGCCGGTTGATGAATACAAACCCTATTAACAGGAGTGCAATTAAAATAGCCTGAATCGCTACAATTGCGGAAACCAAATCGCCCGCGTTGACCATTGACTCCTGGATCTGCAACAGGAAGGGCTTTCCCTGTACCATCACGCCGGTGCGTAATACGCGGTAAGGGTGCATCTCCCGCTCGTGCTCATTGTAAATACTCACTGTTAAAATTGAATCCCTTTCGATAAGCTGATCACTTTCTTTCAGTAAAAACTCGTCGTTCATCAAACTAAAGAATTTCAAATCATCAGCTGTTTTTAACAGGGGAAGTAATTCATAGAATTCAGCCTTGTGTGATACTAACTCCTTGTCCATATTTTGCTCAAATAATCCCTGGATGGAGAAATAGAACAACGGAGTACAAACCAGGAGCAGCAATCCTGAAAAAATGACATAATTGCGTACCGTGCGGGTGAGCAGCTTCATGCCTCAAATTTATACCCTAAACCGTATATTGTTTTAATGTAGTCCGGGCAATTTGCCTCCGTAAGTTTCTTTTTAAGATTCTTCATATGGGCATAAATAAAGTCGAAGTTATCAAAAACATCCGCGTCATCACCTGAGAGGTGCTCGGCTATTGCATTTTTAGTCACCACCCTGTTCTTGTTTGAAATAACAAATAACAAGAGATCGTATTCCTTGCGTGTCAGATCAACAGGTTGGCCGTTTACCGTAACGGACTTACCCAACAAGTCAATTGTAATTTCATGCAGTGAAATACTGTTGCTCCCGCCAAAACGTTTTCTCCGGATCACAGCCGACACGCGGGCCCCTAACTCAGCAAGGTGGAATGGCTTTGGCAAATAATCATCTGCACCCAGGTTCAATCCTTTGATCTTGTCGTCAATTGAATTCCTGGCGGAGATAATGATCACACCTTCAAGCTTCCCCACCTCCTTTAATTTCTCCAGTATCTTTAACCCATTGCCATCGGGAAGGGTGATGTCTAACAGAATGCAGTCGTAATCGTACACCATGATCTTCTCTTCTGCTTCCTTGGCAGTATAGGCCATCTCGCAAACATAACTTTCCTGTCGCAGGTATTGAACAATACCATTTGCCATTTCCCGCTCATCTTCCACAATAAGTATTTTCATATCGCCAATTGCTTTCGGATTTCTACGATAACAAGGTTTACCAGAAAAAGATAGGACATTAATTACAACCACATCCGCCGCCATTCTTCCCTCCATTGGCACCTGATGCGCCTTCCCGGTATAGCTGAAAACTGGTTTCAAACTTCTGTGTCTTGCGAGCACCCAATTCCATTTCTGAATCATTCAGGTGCATTTTCTGGTATTCCTTCACCGAAGCACAACTTAGCGCGGAAAGTGAAAGCAACGCAAACATGATTACCCTGATTCTATTGGTCTTCATCATTAAGTTGTAAGATTAATATTTTTGGATGTGTAGATGTTATCGTTGTCATCAATGACGATACAGGCAATATCTTTTAGTTGATTGACCAAATTTAATCCCGCTTTGATACCCATGACCATAACCGGAGTGGCCATGGCATCGGCAATTTCGGCATTGGCACAAATGATCGTGACGCTTTTTATACCACGTACCGGATATCCGGTCCTTGGATCAATAGTATGCGAATATTTTATGCCATTGATCATGACATACTTTTCGTAGTTCCCGGAAGTAGCCACGGATGTATCCGTTAGCTGCAAATAGGCAAAGGGCAGGTCCTTTTTATCCGGGTCGGCGATGCCGATGGTCCACGGCTCACCGTTAGGCTGCCTGCCCCAAACCGTAAGATCGCCGGCCGCATTTACGATGCCGTTAGCCACACCGGACTTTCGCATCACCACTTTTGCACGATCGGCTGCATATCCCTTTCCAATTCCACCAAAACCGATACGCATCCCCTTCTCTTTAAGAAATACGGTACGGCTATCCCTATCCAATATCACATTTCGAAAATTTATCAGACGCACCATGGATTTTGCCGTCTGTTTATCCGGAAGGGAAGTCATCGCTTTGTCAAAGTTCCAAAGGCTTTTATCGATGGAACCATAGGTGATATCAAAAGCTCCTTGTGTTAATGCTGAAATACGAAGGGAACGTTCAATCAGTTCAAATACTTCCTTGTCCACTTTTACAGGTACATTACCTGCCGCTGCATTAACTTGATTAGTCTGGCTTGTATCGCCAAAGGTTGTGAGTAATTTCTCTATACGCTGAACCTCCTGGATGGCTTCGTCCATCCTGGCATGGGCCCAACTTTCATGCTCAGCAACCACCGAAAATTCAAACTGGTTGCCCATGAGCCTGAGGTTCTTATTGTATACTACATTATCCATCAGCGCCACCATCTATTATTTTTTTGAAAGTGCTTTATCAAGATCAGCCATAAACTCTTCCTGGCTTGCGAAGACATAGCCATCCCACGTCCTAAGGATTTTACCATGGGCATCGAGCAGAAGCGTTAGCGGAAACTTCCCTGATGGATTATATTTTTCCGCCAGTGCTTCATTGTGTTTAGTCTGCTCTTTGGAAAGCTGATTCTTTTTTGATCGCGGAAAATCAGCCCGGACTAATATCAATTCTTTGTCCGCCAGGGATGAAAAGGCTTCGCTTTCAAATACTTCCTGCTTCATCTTAATGCAGGGCGCGCACCAGTCGGAACCAGAGAAATTAAGCAGGATATATTTATTTTCTTTTGCCGCCTTTTCTTTCGCTGTATCAAAATTTGTAATCCATGCTGTCGAAAGGGTTATCGTCAATACACCGGCCAGTAATATTTTCATAGGATTGTTATTTAAATTTTAGGAGGAGTGTGATAATGTCTGCTTTTAATCCTGTAGAGCGCTGATAGTGCCCATAGCGTAACTCCAGGGCATTAAATTTTGAAATGCCTATCAATCCGCCGGGGGGTGCATAACGAATTCCCAACCCCATCATATTACTCGTTAAGTTTGAGAGGTCGTAATCACTGGTATAGAATTCTTCAGTCGGGTTATGTTCCATATATCCGGCAAAGTATTTTACACCTTGCTGCTTGTAATACCGATAAAATGGACTGACAGAAAAGAATGGGGTGATCTTAACCGGAGCTTCCAATTCAAAAGTGTGTGCATCGAGTCCCCAGTTGTCACGATAGTATCTATAATAGGTACGGACGATAAAACGGTCACCAACGAAATAATTCAAGCGCACACCTATTGGTATTTTCCAGCGGGTATCAGGTAAATTCTCCACTTTATAAGAACCATCGGCGAAATAAGTTCTGTGATAAAGGGTGGCCAGTTGCCCTTCCTGGTATGCAACATCCGCTAGCAACAGGAGTTGCAATCGTTTCGTTACCACCTGGCTAAGGGTAAAAGAAGTGCTATAGGAGTTTCTGGGCAGGGTACCATTCCCGCCATTGCTTCGCAGCTCAACGGGAAGTATTACTGACCATGTATCCAGAAATACCTGACCTTTTGCACTGAACTCCCGGTTTTTGTCCTTTGATAGCTTTGACCAACCGAGACTAAGTCCTGTAGAAAAATAGTCATACTCCGTTGAGATCGAGCCATTCAAACTCAGCGTAGAACCCTTCTCCTCATTGGTAATCGCATACGTCACGGAGGGGTATATTCTTGTATCCTTTGATGAAGCTGATGAAATAGTATTGGGATCAATTTTATCCGATGAGGCAGAAGTATAAACATCAATACCTACTTCTGCAGTGAGCGTATGCTTGCGATTTCGATAGCCGTAGCGCGAAATCTTTACGTCTATGGTTGTGGCAAAGTCGGTAAGCTTTTCGGAACCAATGCCTCCTGTAACGGCTGAATTGTTCCCATCCTGTTGATAATAGCTGGAAACAAAGTTTACTTCTTCAAGCTTCAGCTTCCTGCTTTTATAAGCAGTCGTGTCTTGGATAGATTGTGAAAAACCAGCCAGCATGAGGAAAAAAATACCCATGGCTGCCAATGAAATTCGAAGCATAGTTGGAATTATCTACAAATGAGCTATTAGATTCTGAAGAAATTCTGAATGAGCTAAGGGCCTTCGTTTCTGCTTTTTCTTCTTGTAAAGGCCTTTATTCCCTCAAACCACATCACAGAAGCACAGCCAATTAGTACGCTCGTTGCCAACTGAAAGCCACTCAGTTTCCCAAATTCAAAAAACCGGGTAAAGGACGGTATGAAAAGAAGCGACGCGGTTGAGGCTAGTGTGACCGCAATGATCAATGGCAAAAGATTGTTCCGATAGCGCAACGTGGTGAACACGGAGTAGTAGAATGAACGGTTAACGAGGGTCAAAAATATATTGGCGGCTATCAATGTCATAAATATCATTGTCCGGGTTACGGCTTCGCTGAACATATGTTGAACAGCAAATTGATAGATAAAGAGTGTTCCTACTGTAATGATCAATCCTTGAACGACACTTGTACTTAGCTCCTGCCAGTTGAAGAATGTAGTGGTAAAGGGACGCGGCTTTTGTTGCATGACATTTTTCTCCATGGGTTCATTTTCGTAAATGATGGAACAGGTAGGACCCATAATTAATTCCAAAAAGATAACATGGACAGGTGAAAAGATACTTGGGTATACCCACCCTAACACCAGTGGAATAAATACCGTGAAAATAATTGGAATATGGATAGAGATGATATACTGAATGGCCTTCTTCAGGTTGGCATATATCTTTCTTCCCATAGCCACCGCATCGACCATTTTAGCCAGGTCATCATCAGTGAGTATCAGGGAAGAAACTTCCTTGGCAATCTCTGTTCCCTTCTTTCCCATGGCAATGCCAATATGGGCTGCTTTTAGTGCAGGCCCGTCGTTGACACCGTCACCTGTCATAGCTACAATTTGTCCATTCGCTTTCAGAGCCTCAAGAATTCTCAGTTTTGCATCCGGAAACATCCGCGTGAAAATGTTAATCTCCATTACCTTTTCTTTCACCGCTGTTTCATTCATCTTCAGCAACTCCTCGCCACTCATTGTTTTCTCAGCACCTCTGAAATTGATTTGCCTGGCGATGGTGGAAGTTGTGGCCGCATTGTCTCCTGTAATGATTTTTACGGCAATACCCGCCCTATAGAATGAGTCAAACACATTTTTGATGTTTGCTTTGGGAGGATCATAAAACGCTACCAAACCTTTGAGAACCAAGTTGAGTTGTTGCTGACTAGTTGGAAAATCATTGCCTTCGAAGTTAGCAACTCCCACACCCAATACCCGAAAACCTTCGGCCGTTAACTTTTGAAGGGCATTGCTCAGGCTTTCCTCTTTATCCGGGGAAAGTTCGGCTACTTGTATCATAGCCTCCGGAGCACCTTTCGCTGCTATGATCCGGTGACCGGAAGCATTCTCAAAGATATGCGTCATCATTGGAGGCCTTCCACTCAAGGGGTATTCGTGTATCATCCGGTATTGTGGCCGTTCATCGATTAGAGCGGACTTTCCGTAAGCATCATGCAACGCTATTTCCATAGGATCAAATGGAATAGGTTCGCTCGCCCACATCGCCAAGGCAATCAGTTCTTTTATTTCATGGCCTGCGTTGTCTGGTGTTAATATTTTTTGTGTTGACAATACAAACACCTTGGCCAGACTCATCCGGTTCTCTGTGATTGTTCCTGTTTTATCTGTACAAATTACGGTAGCACTGCCCAGGGTTTCCACCGTCTTGGTTTGTTTAACAATAATCCCCAGTTTCATCAGACGCCAGGCACCCAATGCCATAAACGTAGTAAAGGCAACAGGAATTTCTTCCGGGAGTATACTCATGGCTAGGGTAAGCGCCTTGAGCAGGCTATTCAACACCTCGCGCGAGTTGAAAAAATTTATTCCCCACACTATAAAGAAAACCACTACACCCACCAGGGCCATTTTCTTTACAAAGTTTGTGATCTGTTTTTGCAACGGGGTTTCTTCCTCCTGAATGGATTCAAGGCTCTTTCCTATTTTACCCAGTGCGGTTTGCTCCCCAATGGCGTTAACTTGACAGATGGCAAGCCCTCCTATCACCGTAGTGCCCTGAAATACCTGATTGGTATTGTCTGTTTTGCTTTTGCTCACCGGTAATGATTCACCGGTAAGTATGGATTCATTTACAGAAAAATCATTCGAATGGATGATGATGCCATCAGCCGGAACAGCGTTTCCTTCTTCAATCATCATATAGTCACCAAAAACAATTTCTTCCCGCCTGATCGCTATAGTTTCTCCATCGCGGATTACGCTGCAGGTAGGCTGCGTAAGTGTATTTAGAGCAGCCAGCGAATTACGGCTTCTGGATTCCTGATAAAGAGAAATACTGGTCACTAAAACGATAGCTGAAGTCATAAAAATACCATCGCCAATTTCTCCACTAATAAAGTATAGTAGTGCCGCTACAAGCAGCAGGAGAAGCATTGGTTCTTTAATAATGTCTTTCAGGGTGTCAAGAAAATTATTCTCTTCTTTCTTCACTTCATTTCGACCATACCTGGTGCGCGCTTCCAGCACTTGTTGTGCGGTCAATCCCCGTATTTCAAAATCAGAAGAGGCAGACATCATGTAAGAAATATAGAAAATAATTCCAGGTACTTTCCAATAACCCGAGAGGCTAGGCGACTCACTTCGGCTGGTGAATCATATTTGACAAGACATTCGATTCCTGTAACTCCGCCACTTCTACTTCTTTTGTTCCTTTCCTGTGTTGGAACAAGTGGCGATAAAATATAGGAAGACAAAGCTTTGTTAGAACTTGTGGTGATCTTGAAAACAGGAAAAATGTTGAAAAAGCAATTAAAGTCCTGCAAAAGCCCGAAATAAATGGCTTGATTTCGAACTCCGTGAAAGCAAAGGATGTTATGAAACCAATACATACAAACATTGTTTAAGCATATGGCGCAGGCAAGTTTTTCAGAATTGATTCAAAGTGATAAGCCGACTTTTGTTGATTTTTCAGCCGAATGGTGCGGCCCTTGTAAAATGATGGCTCCCATTTTACAAGAGCTAAAATCCAAAGTAGGCGACAAAGCCAAGATCATAAAAATTGATATTGACCGGAATCCTCATACGGCTTCGGCTTACCAGGTGCAAAGCGTCCCAACCCTGATGCTTTTTAAAAATGGGAACGTCGTCTGGCGCCAATCCGGGGTCGTCACCACGGAATATTTAAAACAAATTATTGATAAGCATTCGTGATTACCTTTTGCTCATTAGACCGATCCATGGTCAGGGCACCGAAGAAGAGCCTTTTCAGTGCCTCACTGCTCTTTTTGAGGTTTATTACGTATCTTAGTAATTGACTATGCCCTTTGCGCGAAACACCATAGTGCTCCTATTTTTTATTTCCTTAGCTACTGTAACCTTCGGGCAGATTGAAATAAATTTTAAACCTCAAATCATCGGTCAAGTCCCGAATCCTCTTACTACAAACGAAAATGTACCGATAACTATTGAGCTCAGTAACCTTCTTGTAGTCGATTTGGACGACCCCTATCCGAACGGCTTCACCTTACAATTATATGAAGGAAACGACTACACCTTCCAGGGTAGCACAGTTACACCAAAGGAAAACTATCATGGTACTCTAACTGTACCCGTAACGGTGAATGATGGACAGGATGACAGCAAAGAGTTTGATTTTAAAATAAAGGTTAACGAAGTTCATAATGTTCGACCTATCATTACAGGGCAGGTACCATCACCCCTACATACAACTGTCGGAGAAAAAATTACCATAGAATTTTCACATTTAATAGTTGTTGACCCTGACAATGAATATCCGGAGGATTTTACTTTAAAAATTTCCGGTGGAAAAAATTACGATGTGGATGAACATACTGTAATACCGGATCCTGACTTCATCGGTACGCTCACCGTTCCCGTCACTGTCCATGATGGTGAAGATGAAAGTGAGAAGTTTAACCTGAAAATTGAGGTCACCCGACCTAACATTCCCCCCATTATTACTGGGCAGGATGAATTGTCAACGAACGAGGATCAGGGTATCACCATACTGCTGGACAATCTGAACGTTACAGACCCTGACAATGATTACCCGAATGGCTTTACACTAAAAATTCCGCAAGGAAATGGAAATAATTATACCGTGTCTGGAAACACCATAACTCCTGTAGGAAATTTTTTCGGTACACTCACTGTACCAGGTGTTACAGTATCTGATGGTAAGGATGAAAGCAACGCTTTTACTTTGGAAATATTCGTAAGGGCTGTGAACGATGCTCCTGTTATATCCGGGCAGACTGCTTTAAGTACTTATATAAACACTCCAATAACCGTTCAGCTATCAAACCTGATCGTGACGGATCCTGATAATGAGTATCCGGATGGGTTCACACTAAAAATCGCTTCAGGTTTTAACTATACCGTATCGGGCAATACCATAACACCGGATCCAAATTTTATCGGAATATTACGAGCCAATGCTATGGTAAATGATGGTGCGACCAATAGCAATTCATTTGAGGTACAGATCCGGGTAATCGCCGCTCCTAATGTTGCGCCGCTTATTACGGGGCAGACTTCTGAAATTACCATTACAGAAAACAGACCACCCGCCCCAGTTCAATCACTCCCGATTCTATTCAGCCACTTGATAGTATATGATCCAGATAATACTGATTATCCCACAGGTTTTACGCTAAAGGTATTAAACGGCGCTCATTACTCCGTATCAGGAACTACGATAACCCCTGCTCTAAACTTCACAGGTTTATTGTCTGTTAGAGTAACTGTAAATGATGGAACAGCCAGCAGCAATATTTTTGATCTCCAGGTTCACGTCATACCCATTACTTCAACGCCACAGATTATCGGACAAAAATCATTAATTATAGATGAAGATGAGTCTATTACCATTCAACTCTTAGATCTTTTTGTGTCTGATGCAGATGATCAATATCCGAAGGGTTTTACATTGCAAGTATTACCGGGCAAGGATTACACGGCCAGCGATAATACAGTGACTCCCGCTTTAAACCTAAAAGGATTCCTTACGGTGCGCGTGACCGTAACAGATTATGATAAGAATGTCAGCGATCCATTTAATCTGGCAATCTTAATAAACCCCCTGAATGATGCTCCGGAGATTACACAATTTGAAGACACTCCATTATCGTATGAACCCGGAACAGGGCCCGCTGCCGTGACATCAATATTTGAAGTTGAAGACGTCGACAATGATCATTTAAGCTTTGCGGAAATCAGTATAGACAGTAATTACCACAAAGGCTATGATGAATTATTATTCAACGATACGGCCAACATCCGGGGTGTCTTCGACGTTAACACCGGAAAATTATCCTTAATCGGCTATGCTACACTGGCGGAATACTCCGAAGCCATTCGTTCCATAAACTATAATTATCGCCTCTCCGAAGGTGAGAGTGGCAATGGACCAGGAATACTACCTGGAAATAAAACCATATTTCTGTACGTACATGATGGCCAGCAGGCGAGTGAAAGCCGCAAACGGGATATCATCATGGAAACCGCAGTCTTACTGGATATTCCTAGTGCATTTACCCCCAACGGTGAGGAGCCTAACGAAACATGGAATGTTGAGGCGTTATCTAATGCGCATCAATGTGATGAGGCGATTATCAGGGTGTACAACAAAAGAGGCCTGCTGCTTTTTCAGTCTATCGGACTGGAAAAAAAGTGGGATGGTACATTCAATGGAGAAGTCATGCCGACTGATACATATTTTTATACCATTGACTTAAAACTTTCCTATACTAAAAAGACGTATAAAGGCGTGGTCACCATTTTGCGATAACCAACCGACTCACAAAAGCAGGCCTTACAAATCTCTCGATATAAACAATCTATTTCCATCAAGCAGTCCTCTTTATTGTTGCCGATAAAAAAGCCCGGCAGTCAAAAAACAAAGTTGACTTTACTATTGACGAGCTCGTTCCGTAAAGAGCGCTGCCGTCAAAAGTTTATAATATTTATCTAATATTACCATATCTTTAAATTTATATTAAATCTGTCAGTATGACCTACAGCAATGTGCCCAAAAGGCTCCTTACACTTTTTGTTTTTATTGGAATTATTTGCGTTTCATCCTGCTCCGATGACGACCCACAGGTGGTGGAAAATGAGGACATATTCATAAATGAAGTATACGCAGCCGGCAACGACTGGCTGGAGTTGTATAATGCTGCCGAAAGTGCGAAAGATGTAAGCGGCTATTTTATTTACGATGATGCTGCCAAAAAGTATACACTGCCAGCCAATACAAGCATTCCGGCGAAAGGATTTTTGGTACTAATCTGCGATGATACCGGCGTGGGGCTTCATACTAATTTCAAACTCACTTCCGACGGCGAGACTGTTTACCTGGAAAACCCCGCTGGCAAACTGATCGACAAAGTTGATTTTCCTCCACTAGGCGAGGGTCAATCCTATGGCCGCTACCCCGATGGATCTGCCAATTTTGTTGTTTCTGGCAGTAGCAGCCAAGGCTCATCCAACGGGGATAACCAGGCTCCGGCAATTGCCAACACATCGCATGCGCCCCTGGTCCCCGCTTTAACTGATGTTGTCATTATTAACACAACGTTGGTTACTACAACAGGCATAACCTCTGTCAAGTTATTTTACCGGATGAATGGAGGAACCTATGCAGAAGTAAATATGACGTTAAATGGAACCATTTATAGCGGCACAATTCCGGCACAAAACACAACCGGAAAAGTCGAATATTATGTGGAAGTAAAAAATAGTGCCAATAAGACCACATTTGATCCATTTGATGCTCCCACCAAGACCTATGATTTTCTCCTGAACACAGACCCCCTCCCATCGTTATTTGTGAATGAATTTATGGCCGACAATGCCACATGCTGTCCGGATACCGATAGCGGTACGAATGAGTTTGATGACTGGATTGAAATCTACAATGCCGGTCCTCAAGCGGTAAACATCGGTGGAATGTACCTTTCGGATAACAAAGGCAATCCATTCAAACACAAAATTCCAACCGATAATCCAACAGCCACCACCATTCCTGCCGGAGGATTCTTATTACTTTGGGCTGATGGAACCAAGAGCCAGGGGCCACTTCATCTCGATTTTTCACTCGCCAACTCAGGCGAAGATGCAGGCATTTACTATATCGATGGCCGGGAGATCAATGCGTATACCTTTGGGACACAGACCGAAAATAAGTCCTTGGGAAGATCTACTAATGGTGGCAATACCTGGGTGAACTTTGATACGCCAACTCCTGGACAGTCAAACAACTAAGCATTTTTCTGTCAACAACGAAAAAAGAAATTAGGGTTATATATTTATTTAAATTTATGAATACTAATGTTTGAACTGTTTCCGGATCAGCCGGTGTACGAGTATCCTGAGCTGGTCAATATTACCTATTCCTTTGTTTGGGCTTTTCTATTGGCATCCATCATTGCCATCACGCACAGGTTAACCTTTACCGGCGATTATTATCCTAAAAATTTTTTCCAATCCCTCGTGCTGGGGGCCGTGATAACAACGATGGTCATGATGGCCATTGGCGATAGCCTGGCCCGCGGACTTGGTGTATTTGGTGCCATGGCCATCATCCGGTTTCGCACCAGAATTGACGACCCACGGGATGTTCTCTTCTTATTCGCTGCCCTTAGTACCGGGTTAGCTATTGGTGTGTACGGATTTACTATTTCGTTTGTGGGGGCTATACTTTTTTGTGTGGTGGCTGCCCTTCTTCATTTTTCTCCGTTCCGGAGTTTTGTACATCACAGTTTGCTTTTCTTTACACTCACTGACACAAAGGACCTTGCTCCTGTCGTGGATATCCTTGAACGTTATTGCAGTGAATTCAGAATTATGAGCATCATGGTGACAAAAGAAAATGCCATGCGATATCAATTTGCCGTGTCATTCAAAAAAGACGTTACCAAATATCAACTCATTGACCAACTGAAAACGTTGGAGGTAGTGAAGCAGTTGAAAATTACCACGAACGAATTAACCGGTACGTGACATGAAAATATCTTTCAATTGGTTTTATGGATTAATCGGATTGATGTTCCTGGGCATGCTATATATCAGCGGACGGTTTTTTAAAGGCAGCGGTAATTCATCCATTGGCATTACAGAGGCTAAAGAATACAGGATCAATTCTGAAAAATCCTCCCTGGTGAAGTCTGTTTATGTTGTGCCCGGCAGACAGGTAAAAGCCGGCGATGCGCTGGTTGAACTTACCAGCAATGAATTGGAAATTGATATTGACAAGCTTTCTAACCGCATCATAGTTTTAAAATCTGAACAACAGGAAAAATCCAAACTTGTTGAGTCTGAAATCGCCTACGTAAAAGCGCAACATGGCATAACCATAGAAGAAATTGATACAGATATCGGACAGCTCAAGAGCAGAATAGAGCTCAACCGGAACCTCACACGCGAATTCATTTCCCGCAGCGACACAACGGCCTTAAGTCTTTCACAAAATCCGCAGCAGACTAAATTAAACTCGCTTCAACAGCAGAAACTAAAACATATTCGGGCAATGGATATAAAAATCGAAGAGATCCGCCAGGAGAATACAACAGAGCAAAGCTTGTTGGTGAATCAGATACGTTTACTGGAACGTGAACTGGAATTACTCCTGGAAGAAAAAAAGAAACTCAGCAAATTTGCTACGACCGAAGGTGTCGTAGAAAATGTGTATGTTAAAGAGGGGGAACAGGTTGATGCCTTCACACCTTTGCTATCCGTCAATCCCGTTCGTCCTTCTACGGTAGTAGGTTATCTTGTAGGCAAAAAGTTTAACATCCCGGCAATCGGTTCTTCTGTAACCGTGTCTTCTTATGATCACAGGTCTGTTTCAGTCACGGGAAAAGTGATTGGTTATGGATCTGTTTCCGAGCTGCCTGAAATTTTACAGAAGTCCACCGCCGTAAAGGCATTTGGTCGCGAGGTATTTATTGAGATCTCCCTCGAAAATAACTTTGCAAATGGAGAAAAAGTTTTGATCCGATAAGCTATGAACACGCTGATACGATTCTTTTTAGCTTTTTCAGTTCTTTTCCTATTGGGAAGTTCCCGATCGTTCGCCCAGCTTTCCATGGCCGAATTTCTTCTGTCGGTCAAATCAGATTTTGATCTAACATCGTTTGAGGAACAAATTCGCTACCTGGATAACAAACCTTACCGTTTATCTCCGCTCCAAAAAGTAGAGTTCAGAACTAAAAACAATCAACTCGATCCATCCCGGCAAGATTATGGATTGCGGTTTACTCCGGCGAATCCATGGGAACTCAAAAACAATAACCTCTACTTTAAACAATACAGGTCAGTTTTATCCCTTGAAAAGGAGTTGGCTTTTAAAGATGCCCTGATCATCCGATACAACCTTATCATCTCCATGTTGTACTACAGCGAGATCAAGGCGATTAAAGAAGAGGATAGGCGATTGATCAATGCTCAGGTTTCTATCCTGGAAAAACAACGCCATTCCGATTTTTTTAACGCAGAAGACTATATCGAGTTGAAATTGGATCAGATGGACAAAACGGTGGAATTTGAAGAGGCAACCTTCGAGCTGGATAATCAACTCCGTAAAATGGTGGGTGTATATCCGGCCGCGGGACAAAAGCAAATAGACTGGCGTTATGAAAATATCCTTTCCATTGAACGGCTCGAAAATGTAGTAGATAGTTTATTCGGACTGTCATCCACCCCTGTCACCCTAACGTACCGCGACAATCAAATTGACCTGGCAAACCGCGAATACCAACTTGAAAAGTCGAATATCAATGTAGGATTTCTTCAAACACAGTATGAAGAGTATCGCACCGAACAGGACCGGAAACCCTGGAGTATTTCCTTAGGGGTCACTATTCCGATAACCAATCCGAACAAAGGAGATATGACAAAGCGTAAACTGGAGGTCATTGAAGCACAGCATGAACGGGACGAAACAAATGCAGAACTTGAGACCAATAAAATAGTTACACACGAACAATTAAAAAGCCTCCTTGCACGCTATCGCGACATCCATGAAAAGATCATGGCGTTAAATACGGGTACGCTGTCAAGTACATTAAATGCCATAAAGGATGATAATCCAATGGCGACGGTCCGGTTTAATGGCAACCTGCTGAAACTAAAGTCTATTGAAGCAAAACTAAAACAAAGTATTCTGATCACCTACATTCAATTTCTGGGATATACCGATATGATTCAGCAACAACCCCTCATCAATTATCTGTCAGAAGAACTTGATACCCTTGGATAGTAAGAAACCATTCAGTTATCTGAAAAAAACTTTGACAACGGTGTTATTACTTATAACACCCGTGTGTTTTCTTTTTGCGCAACCAGCCATTGATCATTGGGAGACGGTAGTATATGATACCTCCGTTTGGAATTATTTTCCTGGAAATTCTGACCCGGGAACAACCTGGAAAGCTTTAACCTTTAATGATACCTCCTGGCCTAAGGGTAAAGGTGGAGTGGGCTACGGGGATGGCGATGATCGAACCGTAATTGCCCCCGTGTTATCTGTATATCTACGAAAGCAATTTACCATTCAAGATCTTGATAAAATTGAACAGGTCTTGCTGCACGTGGATTACGATGATGGTTTTGTCGCTTACATAAATGGTATCGAGGTGGCCAGGGCATTTATGGGCTCCGCTACAAACATAGTTTACAACCAGGTAAGTTCCGGCCTGCATGAGGCCTTATTGTATCAGGGAATCAATCCGGAAAACTTTTTGCTGAAAAAAGAAGAGATACAAAGCTTAATGACAGAAGGAGAAAATGTACTGGCATTAGAGGTTCACAATGAAAGAATTGAATCCACCGATCTGTCTGCTGCTGCTTTTTTATCGGTAGGGATAACAGATAATACCTTTACATATGGTCAATTGCCAGCCTGGTTTGTTGAACCGATCGTGTTTGAATCCTCAGCTCTTCCAATCATTGTAATCAACACCAATAACCAGGAGATCATGGATGAGGCACGTATCGTTGCAGCTATGGGTATCATCGATAATGGAACAGGAAACACAAACCACACTTCGGATCAACGCAATAATTACGATGGAAAAATAAGTATTGAATACAGAGGAGAATCTTCGCTGATGTTCCCAAAAAAATCATTCCGTATAGAGACGCAGGATGCACAAGGCAATAATTTTAATGCAGCCTTGCTTGACTTACCGCCGGAAAACGATTGGGTGTTATATGCTCCTTATACGGACAAGACCATGTTGCGGGACGTGCTCACCTTCAAGCTTGGAAATGACCTGGGTCATTATGCTCCCCGTACCCGGTTTGTTGAATTGGTACTCAACGATGAATATTATGGCGTTTATGTGTTGATGGAGAAAATAAAACGGGATAAAAACCGCGTAGATATTGCTGCTTTAGATCCGGAGGATGTTACAGGAGATGCCCTTACCGGAGGATATATTCTTCGCGTCGACAAAATTGACGGCAACGATTATCCCGCCTGGACAACATCATTGACACCGCGGCTGCCAGGCGAAAATATCATCAGCTTTCAGTATTCCGACCCGGAAGGTGATGAACTCGTCGATGCACAGCGCGACTACATCCGGAATTTTATCAATCAGTTTGAATCATCACTGATGTCCGGGACGTTCACGAATGCGTCTACTGGTTTCAAGAAATACATTGATATGCCGTCCTTTATTGACTTTATGCTGGTCAATGAAATCGGGAAAAATATCGATGGTTACATCTTCAGCACCTATATGTTTAAAGATAAAGACAGCAAAGGTGGCAAGTTGCATATGGGGCCGCTTTGGGATTTTAATCTTGCCTACGGAAATGTAGACTATTCCCAAAATGCACAGTTCGCACCGGGCTGGATGTGGAGTGATCAATACCGGATGTATTGGTTTCGAAGAATGATTAATGATCCCGTGTTTTCACGTAGTATTAAATGCCGCTGGCAGGAACTCCGAACCACTTTTCTAACCAATGAATATTTCACGCAGGCTATTGATTCCATGGCTTTGCTGCTGGACGAAGCTCAACGGCGTAATTATCAGCGCTGGCCAATATTGGGGGTCTATGTTTGGCCCAATCAATATGTCGGACAGACGTATGAACA
>Ga0184629_10000274_pt1 | contig 22919 bp, 17 predicted proteins | sample PLM4_32_b1_FD_133158 | JGI IMG/M metagenome (GOLD analysis project Ga0184629, IMG submission 133158) | Groundwater sediment microbial communities from an aquifer in East River, Colorado, USA - PLM4_32_b1 | ecosystem: Environmental > Terrestrial > Soil > Riparian zone | place: USA: East River...
ACCCCAACGCCTATCTCGGCATGGTGGCCGTCCTGCTCGCGCTTCCGGCGTTGGCCTTGCGGCCGCGGGAGGGGGGCGCGGCACCGCGACTCTTCGCGCTGATCCTCGGCCTGTTCGCGATCCTGGTCTGCTTCGGGCGGAACTTCCCCCTCTACGGCTTCCTCTACGACCATCTCCCGCTGTTCAACAAGTTCCGCGTCCCGGCGATGGCGGTGATCCTGCTCCAGCTGGCGGCCGTGCTGGGCACGGCGTGGGGAGCGAGTGCGGCGCTCGATCCGCCGGCCGGAAAGGGCGGGCGCGACGCGATCGACCGTGTGATCCTCGGCGCGGCGGCCGTGCTGGCCGCGGCGGCGCTGGTCGCGCTGGCCGGGCGGGATGCGCTGCAGGGCGGGTACGTCTCGTTCGCGACCGCGCGCCACGCCAACTTTCCTCCCGAGATGGCGGAGCTCGCGTTCCGCGGTTTCGCATCCGACCTCGCGCGCGTTTCCGTCCTGGGTCTGCTCGCGCTCGGGGCCCTCTGGTTCTGCCGCCGGGGAAAGATCCCGGCGGGAGGGACGTGGCTCGTGCTGCTCGGCCTCCTGCTGATCGAGCTGTGGCCGGTGAGCGGCCACGTCATGAAGCCCGTGATCGGCGACGTCGCGGCGCGCAACATCGATCTCGGGCGCGACGACGTCGTGGAGTTCCTGGAAGCGGCGGGGAAGGCGAGCGACTTCCGCATCCTGCCGCTCGAGGAGTACCAGAGCAATCGCTTCGCGGGCTTCGGCATCGCCTCGGTCGGCGGATACCACGCCGCCAAGCCGCGCCGGTTCCAGGACTTCTTCGAAGCCCGGCTCCAGCAGGACCCGATCTGGCTCCGGCTGCTCAACGTGCGCTACCTCGTGACGCAGGGGACGTTCGAAGGACTGCCACCCTACCTCCGGCTCGCTCATCAGGGGTCGGGCGTGGTCTACGAGAACCTGGCGGCGCTGCCCCGCGCCATGGTCGTGGGCGCCTGGCGCGTGGTCTCGCCCGCCAGGGCGATTCTCGACTCGGTGAGCTCCGGGAACCGCGACGCCGCCTCGTTCACGTTTCTCGAGAAGGATCCGGGGATTCCGCCGGCGGACGTGAGCGCGGCGACGGCCACGATCGCCTCCTACCGGCTGAACGATCTCGCGGTGGACGTGAGCACGCCCTCGGCCGCGCTGCTCCGCATTGCCGACGCGTGGTACCCGGACTGGACCGCGATCGTGGACGGGGCGCACGCCGAGGTGCTCACGGCCGACTACCTGCTGCGGGCGGTGGTGGTCCCTGCCGGGCGGCACCGCGTCGCGTTCCGCTTCGAGTCGAGCGCGGTGCGGAACGGGTTCTTCCTCTCGCTCGCGAGCCTCGCCGCCGTGCTCGCGCTGCTCGCGACCGACCTGCTCCGGCGCCGCCGGGCGCCCGCGCGGGCCGCCGCCACGGGAGCGGCGTGATGGAGAAGCTCGTCATCATCCCGACCTACAACGAGCGCGACAACATCGACGAGCTGCTCACCCGGCTGCTCGCGCTCCCGCACGGGCTCGAGGTCCTGGTGGTGGACGACAGCTCGCCCGACGGCACGGCCGCAGCGGTCCGCCAGTGGATGGCGGGCGACCGCCGGGTCCACCTGCTCGAGCGCCCGGGCAAGATGGGGCTCGGCTCGGCCTACCGCGACGGCTTCCGCTACGCGCTCGAGAACGGCGCGGAGTACGTGTTCGAGATGGACGCCGACTTCTCGCACGACCCCGATAGCATCGGGGAGTTCCTGAAGCACGCGGAGGAGGCCGACCTCGTCCTGGGCTCCCGCTACCTGCACGGCGTGACGGTCGTCAACTGGCCGCTCAAGCGTCTGGTACTCTCGTACGCGGCGAACCTTTACACCCGGCTCGTCACCGGGCTGCCCGTGAACGATGCCACCGGGGGCTACAAGTGCTTCCGGCGCAAGGCCCTCGAGGGCGTCCGCCTCGACCGGGTGAAGTCGGACGGGTACGCGTTCCAGATCGAGATGTCTTTCAAGTGCTGGAAGCGCGGCTTTAGAATCAAAGAGATCCCGATCATGTTCGTGGACCGCCGCGCCGGTGAGTCCAAGATGAACCGCCGCATCATCTGGGAGGCGGCGTGGATGGTGTGGAGGCTGCGCTTCCTCGACCTGTTTGGCCGCGTGGAGTAGTCCATGAGAATTCGGCTGGCCATTCTGCTTCCAGTCCTCGCGGCGTTCGCGGCGGCGGGTCGCCCCGCGCCCGCGGCTGCGAGCGGCGCGTGGACCACGTTCATCCGCGCCCTCACCTACTACGATCTCCTCGCAGAGGGCGACACGGTCTGGTGCGCCACCGGGGAGGCCGGACTGCTGCGCTACGATCGCCGCGACAGCTCGTTCGTGGCGATCAACCGCGAGCCCAACGGTCTCGCGAGCAACCACCTCTCCACGCTGCTGCGGGACCGCTCGGGGAGGCTGTGGGTGGGAACGCTCGGCGCCGGCGCCAGCCGGCTCTCGGCGGACGGGACGAAGTGGGACCTGGTCAACCGCTTCGACGGTCTTCCCTCGGACAGCGTGACCGCCTTCGCGGCGCGTGGCGACACGCTCCTGATCGGCACCACCCGCGGGATCGCGCTGTGGAACGGGCGCGAGATCGCCGGCGCGCTTCCCGACGGGTTCAACCCGTCGCCGTTCACGAACGGCAGCGACTGGATCACCGGCATCGTGATCCATGGCGATTTCGCCTGGGTCTCGACCAAGCTCGGCGTCTACCACAGCAGTTTTTCGGCGGGTCTCGTGGAGTGGACACCGGACAAGTTGTTCATTCCCGCCCTGAACCCCTTCCAGGGGATCGTGGGGGATGACACGACCCTGATCGCCCTGGAGGGGAATACGCCGCGCCGTCACGTCGTGGCGGACACAGCCGGCTCGTGGAACTTCGCGTTCAATCTGGCGGGCGGCGGGACGATCCCCCCCGCGGTCCGGATCTACGAAGACCACGGGAAGATCCTGCTCACCACCGACTCGGGGTTCTTCGTTTGGGACCCCCGGAACGGCTGGCTGCGGCTGACCGACCAGTTCGGATCCAACCGGAGCAACGACGAGCGCTCATTCGCGCTCACGGTGGCTCCGGACGGGCGCTACTTCGCGGCGGACCGGGACGGGCTCCGGGAGCGGGTCGGGGAACCCGATCTCTGGGCGGTGCGTCTTCCTCTGGGGCCTCCTGGCAACAACATCATGAACGTCGCGGTCGATGGGAAGAAGCTGTGGGTGAACACCTTCGACACGGGAATCGGGCGCTTCGACGGAGAGGATTGGCGGATCTGGCCGTTCGGGGCGACGTGCACGGTGGGCTGCGACACCACGTTGTACGCGCCCAACTTCGCCTTCGCCCTTCTCGTGGACCGGCGTGGCAAGAAGTGGTTCGGCTGCTGGGGGGCGGTGGTCGACATGTTCGACGACAGCCTCGCGACGCCGGCGGTGAACCATCACCTCTTCGTGAACGAGCGGCACACCTGCTCCTGGGCGTCCGCCGCCGATTCCAGCGGGGGGCGCTGGTTCGGGATGGACACCAACAACAGCGATTTCTCGCCGCTCGGTATCGATTACTTCGATCGAACCGGGGCCTTCGCCGCCCACTTCGGCCCCGACAGCTTTCCCGTCCGCGGCGCCAAGGTCCACGCGCTCACGGTGGACCGCGCGAATCGGCTCTGGGTGGGCTACACCGGCCAGGGGATCGACATCATCGATCTGGCCCTGTGGCCCGCGCGCCCGGACACTCTGCCCAAGCCCTTCACCGTGCTGGGCAGCGAGCGCTACGACGTGCAGGGCCTGGTCGCGCACGGCGACACGGTGTGGGCGCTCACCACCAGCGAGCTCATCGCGTACAAGCGCGCGAACGCGGCGCGAGCCGCCTCCTACGCGATCCCCGCCGCCCCGGGCCAGCTCTCCGTGAACCCGCTGGCGGTGGCGCGCGACGGCACCGTGTGGGTGGGGACGGTGAACGGGCTCCGGGTGGTGGACCCGCACGGCAACGTCCAGGACTTCGACACCGGGAACTCGCCGCTGGCCGACGAGGAGGTGCGCGCGGTGCGGGTGGACTGGGAGACCGGCGTGGTCTGGATCGGGACCACCCGCGGGCTCAACCGCTACGATCCCGGCTACCGCCCGCCGCCGCCCCCGGCGGTGCCCGAGCTCAAGGTCACGATCTATCCCAACCCCGCATGGCTCTCATCGGTCGGCATCGCGGTGAAGCTCGACGGAAACGCGACCGGCTACTCCGGCGAGGTCTACGACCTGCAGGGGCGGCGCCTGAACCGCTTCTCGGGCGTGGGCAACCAGGGCGTGGTGTGGGACGGCCACACCGAGCAGGGCGATCTGGCGCGCCCCGGCATCTACTTCATCCGGGTCGTGTCGTCCGGCAAGACCGCGACCTCGCGCGTGATCCTGCTCCGGTAACGGCGGGGGCCGCCGTCGACGTTCGCGTACTCCCTGAGCCTCCGGACGGGTGGGAGGCGCTGGTGGCTGCGGATCCGTGCGCGACGGCCGCGCACCGCTGGCGCCTGTGCTCGGTGCTCGCGCAGACGCTCCCCGCGATGGAGAGCCGCTTCGTGGCCGTGGAGCGGGAGGGCCGGCTCGTGGGCGGCGCCTCCGTCGTGATCGAGCGTCGCGCCGGCTTCCACTGGATCCACTCGCTTCCCTTCCTGCTTCCGGGCGCTCCGCTCGCGGCCAAAGGCGCGCGCGGCGAAGTGGACGCCGCCGTGGCGCGCTCACTCGCCGCGCTCCAGCGCGAGCTGCGCGCCGTCGGAGGCGAGTGGTCGCTCTACCGCGTTCTCGAGCCGCCGCCCGCATCCGCCGCGATCGAGGCGGTGAGCGGGGAGACGCGAATGGAGGAGGCCGCGGTCGTGGATCTCGCGGGCGGTCTGGACGCGGCGTGGAGCCGGATGGAGCGCAAGACGCGGCAGGCGATCCGCGGCGCGCGCTCGGCGGGTCTCGCATTCGCGGAAGAGCCGGAAGCGCTCCCCGAGGCGTACGCGCTCTACGTGCGGCAGGCGCGCTCGTGGCGCGGGCATCGCCCGCGGCCGGCCGAGCTCTCGCGCCGGCTGCTCTCGCCGCCCACCGCGACCGGAGAGGGGAGTGGCGCCGGGGCGTCCGGAGCGGAGGCTCCGCTCGCGCGGCTCTTCACGGTGCGCGATGCCCGCGGACTCCTGAGCGCAGTGCTCGCGCTGGACCATCCGCGCGAGCTGATGCCGTGGTGGAGCGGCACGCATCCGGACGCGCGCGGGCGGGATGCCGCGGTGCTGCTCCTCGCCTCGGTCGTCGAGTGGGCGGCGCGCGCCGGCCGTGCGCGCGTCAACCTCGGCGGCAGCGGCGGGCTCGCGACGGTGGCGGCGTTCAAGCGGGCGCTCGGCGCCACCCCGGTGCCCCACCCGGTGCGCTGGCTCGACGCGCGCCACGCCTCGCCGGCCGGGCGCATGATCGCGGCCGCGCAGGCGGCGCTCCGGCGGCGGCGGGCACGCGGCGAGGCGGCGTGAGGATCGCCACGCTCTCCAACGCCTCGGTGGTGCACACCCGCCGCTGGGTCGAACACTTCCGCGGCCGCGGGCACGAGGTGCGGCTCTGGTCGCTCGAAGCCGGGCCCGAAGCGCTCCCGTACCACGCGTTGCCGCGCGCGCCGCTCCCGGGCTGGCTGCGCTATCCGCTCGCGCTCCCCGCGCTCTCGCGCGGGCTCGCCGCCTTCGGCCCCGATCTCGTGGACGCCCACTTCGTCCCCAACTACGGGCTCCTCGGAGCGCTGGCGGGACGGCGCCCGCTGGCGGTGACCGCGTGGGGATCGGACCTGTTGAGCGTAGGGCGCGGGGATGCGCTGCGCCGCCGCCGCGCACGCTTCGTGATCCGGCGCGCGGACGCCGTGCTCGTGGACAGCGGCAACCTCGGCGCGGCCGCGCGCGAGCTCGGCGCTTCCCCGGAGCGGCTCCATGTGATCTCGTGGGGCGTGGACCGCGCACGTTTCCGCCCGGCGGTGCTACGCGAGCCGGGACTGCTGGTGAGCGCCCGCATGCACGAGCGGGTCTACGATCTCCCCGCGCTGATCGCGGGGGTGAAGCCGGTGCTGGAGCGCAGGCCGGGCGCACGGCTCGTGATCGCGGGCGACGGCTCGCTGCGCGATTCACTCGAGCGGCTCGCGCGCGACACGCTTCCCGCCGGGCGCTTCGAGTTCGTGGGCCGGCTCGAGGCCGAGGCACTCGCCGAGCTGCTCGGCCGGGCCGAGGTCTACCTCTCGGCGTCGCTCTCGGACTCGACCTCGGTGTCGCTGCTGGAGGCAATGGCGTGCGGCGCCGTTCCGGTGGTGAGCGACATCGACGGCAACCGGGAGTGGGTGGGGGAGGGCGATGGGGCGCGGATGTTCCCGCCGCGGGATCCGGCGGGGGTCACGCGCGCGCTGGAGCGCGCGCTCGATGATGCGGCCTGGCTCGAGTCCGCGCGCGCGCGCAACCTGCGCGTCATCGCAGAGCGCGGCGACTGGGACGAGAACATGGGACGCATCGAGGCGCTCTTCCGAAATCTCGTCGCAGCCGCCGGAGGGCGCCGGAGTGCTGTCGCGCAGGCGGACCCGGCGCGGAGCGGCGGTCGCGGATGAGGCGGCTGCTCGTGCTGTGCTACTTCTATCCGCCGCTCGGCGGAGGCGGGGTCCACCGCGTGCTGGGGTTCACCCGTCACCTGCCCCGCCACGGCTGGGAATGCACGGTGGTGTGCGCGGACGCGGGGGACTACTGGGTGACGGACGAAAGCCTGCTCGCGCGCGTGCCGCAGGGCACGGAGGTGATCCGGGTGCGCGGCGGCAGCGCGCTCTCGGCCTGGCTCGGGCTCACGCGCGGGGCAGCCGGCCGGCGCTCCACCCGCACCTTCGTGGGGCTGCGGCGGCTCAGCGACTGGTGGCTGATGCCCGACTCGTACGCCGGCTGGTCGCGGCGCGCGCGTGCGGTCGCCGAACGGCGCGCGCGGCGCGGCGGGTTCGACGCGATGCTCTCGAGCTCGCCGCCCGACAGCGTGCACCTCGCGGCGCTCGCGCTGCACCGGCGCTTCGGGCTGCCATGGGTCGCCGACTTCCGCGATCCGTGGGTGGGGCTCCACTTCCGCGAGCCGCCGAGCGCGTGGCACCGCGCGCGGCACGCCGCCCTCGAGGCCGGCGTGCTGGAGAGCGCCGATGTCGTGCTCGCGGCATCGCGCACGCACGCCGATCGAATCGAAAGCCGCTCCCCGGCGCCGCGCCGCGTGATCCATCTGCCCAACGGCTTCGAGCCCGAGGAAGGAGCCGCGACCTTGGCACCTCAGGAGCGCGCAGCGTCCACGGCCGATCGCGAGCGCTTCGAGCTGGTCTTCTCGGGGACGCTGGCCCAGATGCCGGACGCCGAGGTCTTCCTCGAGGCGCTGCACGACTGGTTCGCGCGCCGGCCCGAGGCCCGCCGCCGGGTGCGGGCGCGCTTCGCGGGTCCCTACGAGACCGGCTACGAGGATCGATCGATCGCGCTCGGCCTCAAGGGGATCGTCGAGTTCATGGGACCCCGCCCGCACGCCGAGGCGCTGGCGCTCCAGCGCGGAGCCGCTGTACTCCTCCTCTGGAAACCGCGGAACTATCCCACCATGGTGCCGGGCAAGCTCTACGAGTACCTCGACAGCGGGCGGCCGATTGTCGCGCTGCTCGCGCCGGGAGACGAGGCCGGGGCGCTGGTCGAGCGGGCGGGGGGCGAGATCGTGGCCCCCGGCGACCGCGCGGCGCTGGCCGCGAGCCTCGAGCTTCGCTACCTGGAGTGGAAGGCGGGTGGCGCCCTGCCTCCCGCGCGTCCCGCGTGGCTCACGGAGCACACGCGCGAGCGGCTCGCCGCGCGCCTCGCGGGCGTGCTCGAAGATCTCGCCGGCGGGCCGCGGTGAGCGCGCGGGAGCCGGCTCCGCTCACGCGCTTCGAGCGCGTGAGCCTGGGCGTCGCCCTGGCACTCACGCTGGCGCTGCTCTTTCCGCTGCGCCACTACATCACGGACGACACATTCATCCACCTCCAGTACGCGCGGCGGCTCGCGGAGGGCCACGGGCTGGTGTTCAACGTCGGCGAGCGCGTCTACGGATGCACCAGCCCGTTCTGGGTGGCGCTGCTCGCAGCCGGCATGGCGCTCGGTCTCCCGGGGCTCGCGGTGGCGCGCGTCCTCGGGCTGATCGCGGCACTCGGCTCCGTCTTGCTCTTCTTCCAGCTCGCGCGCCGCACGCTCGCGACTCCCGGGTTCCGCGGGCTCGCGACGGTGGCGTGGGCGGGTCATGCGTGGATGCTGCGCTGGGCGGTCTCGGGCATGGAGACACCGCTCGCGGTCGCACTCGTCCTGGCCGGCTTCGTGTCCTACTCGTCCCCGCGCGGCGACGCGCGACCGGCGCTCACCGGAACGCTGTGGGCCCTCGCCGCGCTCACGCGGCCCGAAGCCGCGTTCCTGGTTGCGCTGTGGGGCGTGCTCCTGATCGCGGACTCCCGGGGAAGGCCGATCGCGGGATGGATCTCCGGAGTCGCGCCGCCGCTCCTCATCTACGGCGGCTGGCTGCTGTTCGCGAAGAGCTACTACGGCACGCCGTGGCCGCAGACGCTGGCGGCGAAGACCGCGGGCGCCACGGGCCTCGAGTTCCAGGTCTCCAATCTCTGGAGGCAGATCCGGATCGTGGGCGCGACCGACGGGATTCTCGCCGCGGTCCTCGTCGTCGCCGTGCTCGCGACGCGCTACGGCCCCTCTCGCCCCTCGCCAGCCCCCCGGCCCGGGGTACTGCGTCTGCTGCCGTGGATCTGGCTCGCGGGCGTGCCCGTGCTCTACGCGGCGCGCGGCGTGCCCGTGCTCTCCCGCTACCTGCTGCCGCTCCTTCCCGTGCTCGGCTGGCTGGCGTGGCGGGCCGCCGAGAGCTGGTGGACGGGGACGCATCCCGATCCCGCGCGCCGCCGCCGTGCGATCGGCTTCGCGGCCGTGCTGGCCGCCGCCGTCCTGGCTCAGAACCTCGTGGTCTACGGCGCCGAGGTGGTGCCGCACGTGCGCACGTTCTCGGCCGGGCTCGAGCGCTCGCTGGTGCAATGGGGCCGCTGGTTCGAGGCGCACGCGCCCCGCGATGCCGCGATCGCGACTCCCGACATCGGAGCGATCGGCTACTTCAGCGGGCTCCGGGTCGTGGATCTCGCGGGGCTCGTGACCCCGCAGATGGTCCCGCTGCTCGAACGCGAGCCCGCGGAGGACGTGGTGAGCCGGCTCTCCTTCGCGGGCTTCGCGCGCCCCGAGTTCATCGTGGATCGCGCGCCCGCTGCGAACGACCTCGTGCAGCGCAGTCCCTACGCGAAATGCCTCACGCCGCTCGGGCACGCGTCGGTGCCGAACCTCGGCATCGCGCGTCCGGGCGAGGCGGTCTACACCTTCTATCGTGTGGAGTGGGACTGCTACGACGCGAGCCCCCGGCGCTGAGCGAGGCCCCGCCCCGCACCCCGGGCTGACCTCGACACCTCTGCTGGGCGGGACCGCTTCCGGATTCCACTGCCGCGCCCGGCGTTCCGCGCCGCTGCACGTACGTGCAGGAAGGCGCGCGTTTTTTTCTCGCCCGGGAGCACGATTCCTTTTGACAGCCCACCGGCAGCCGTCTACTGTGCGCGGGCCCAGTGGTAAAAAGTGGGTGTCAGTGGTGTTTCGTGGTGGAAAGCGGGACGGGAGGGGAACCGCTTCGTGGCGTTTTACGGCACCAATACCTACGCCATCGATCACAAGGGGCGCCTGAGCGTCCCGGCTTCGCTGCGCCGTCCCGGCGGCCGCCAGAGACCGATCCAGGCGTTCATCCTCGTCGCCGGCTTCGAGGGCTGTCTCTCCATGTACGCCCCGGAGGACTGGGCGCGCGTGGAGGAACGGCTGCGCAAGCTCCCGATGGGAGGGCGGAAGGCCCGCGCCTTCACCCGCGCATTCCTCATGGATGCCACCCCAGTGTCGGTGGACGCGCAGGGACGCGTCACGATCCCACCGGCGCTGATGAGCCGTGCAGGGCTTGGCAAGGAAGCCACCCTGCACGGTGTGGGTGACCACATCGAGATCTGGAATCCCGAGCGGCTCACGGTCGTGATCCAGGAAGCCCAGGCGAACTTCGAGGCCAACGCCGAGGAAGTGCTGGGAGAGCCCAACTCGTGAAAGCCGTGATCCCGACCGCGTCCGCTCGCGCCCCGCTGGCGGTGAACGTCGAGCTGACCCACGGTGCTCACGGCGCCTCCGCCCGGCTCGAGTGGCATGAGCGGGAAGGACTGCGCATCGCGCTGCTCAAGCTCAGCGGATGGATCGATCGCGCGGCACTCCTCCGGCTCGAGCGCACGCTGGAGAGCCTCGCCGAGCGGGGCACGGGCGATCTCGTGCTCGATTGCTCGCGGCTGCGGCACATCGACTACCGCCTGGTTCCGGCGCTGGTGAACGCGCTGACGCGTTACGAATCCCGCGCCGGCGGCCTCGCCGTGTGCGGGCTCTCGGTCTACCTCAGGGATCTGTTCCGTCTCGGCGGATGCGAGCCGCGGCTGCGCTGCTGGCCGGCCGCGTCGGACCTGCTCGGGACCGCGGGGGATCCGGGCGTTGAGAGCGCGCCATGAGCCGGTGCTCGTGGCGGAGACCGTCACCTGGCTCCGTCGCGGCCCCGGTCTCTATCTCGACGCGACGCTCGGGGACGGCGGACACGCCGACGCCCTGCTCGCAGCGGAGCCCGGTGCGCGGCTGCTCGGCTGCGACCGCGATCCCGGGGCGCTGGCGTTCGCGCGCGAGCGGCTCGCGCGCTTTGGAGACCGCGTGACCGTCGCCCACGTCGCGTTCCGCGAGCTGCCCGCGGCCCATCGCGCGGCGGGGAATACGCCCTTCACCGGTGCGCTCTTCGACCTCGGCCTGTCCTCGCGGCAGCTCGACGATCCCGCACGCGGCATGAGCTTCCAGACCGAAGGGCCGCTCGACCTGCGCATGGATCCGAGCCGGGGGGACAGCGCGGCGGAGCGGCTGCGGGGTGCTACGGAGGACACGATCGCGCAGGTGCTGCGCGCGCACGGAGACCTGCGCCAGGCGGGGACGCTCGCCCGCGCGCTGGTCGCGGCGGCGCGCGCCGGCGAGCTCGCGACCACGCGCGACCTGGTTTCGGTCCTGGACAAGGCACTCGGCGGACGCCCGCATCCGCGGCGCTACGCCCAGGCGTTCCAGGCGCTGCGTATCTGGGTGAACGACGAAGCGGCGGAGCTCGAGGCCGCGCTGCAGTGGCTGCCCGAGGCGATGAGCCCGGGCGGCGTGGTGGTGACCATCGCCTATCACTCGGGGGAGGACCGAAGGATCAAGCAGGCGCTGCGCGGGGGGAAGCGGACGTTTCCCTCGCGGCGCCGGCCGCAGCTGGCGTCCGAGGCGTTGAGCCACGGGCCGTGGGAAGAGCTCACGCGACACGTCGTGTCGCCGACCCAGGATGAGGTCGTTCGCAATCCGCGCGCGCGCAGCGCGCGGCTGCGGGCCTTCCGAAGGAGGCCGTCATGAAGTCTTCGTTCCGAAGGAATCGTCCCCGTTGGCGCGCGCCCGAGGCGCGCGTCTCCCGGCCCGGGCTCTGGCTCTTCGCCCTGGCTCTGGTCGGGATGCTGCTGGTCGAGGTCGGGCAGAGCTCGCGCATGGCCGAGCTCTCGCTCGAGCTGGATCAGAATCGCGCGGCGCTCGTGCAGGCGCAGGCACGGCTGGAGTTCGTGCAGGCGCAGCTCGAGCGCCGTGCCACCCGCGCGGAACTGGCTCCGCAGGCGAGCAAGCTGGGCCTTCTGCCGGCCGACCCCAAGCAGGTCGTGGCGTTGCCCGCCGAATTCCTGGCGGCCGAAGCACCGGCCGACGGGAGCCCGGACAACGCTTCGCTCCTGGGGTTGGCGGAAAGGGCATCGCGCGCGCTCGTGCCGGAAGCGACGGCCCGTGCCCGCGGCGGGAACTGAGCTTCGGCTCGAAACCTCTGAGGTGTGCCGGATGTGACCGGCCGCACCACCGCATCGCGCCAGTGAAGGCCCGGCGGACCGTGTGATCCGCCGTTCCATGGAGGGTAAGTGGCCCACACGGAAGTGCGCAAGAGTCGGGTGCTGGTGGCTGCGGCCGGTCTTCTATTCTGTCTCCTGGCGCTCTGGGTGCGGCTGGTGTGGCTGCAGGTCGTCTGCCACCAGCACTTCGAGGCGCGCGCGGAGCGCAACCAGGAGCAGCGCGTCCTGCTGCCGCCGGTGCGCGGAGAGCTGCTCGACCGCCACGGGCGGCCGCTGGCCCGCGACCTCGTGACCTGCGCGGTCTCGGCGGCCCCCCGCGAGATGAAGGACCGGCGCGCGGTCGCCCGCGAGCTGGGCCGCGTGCTGGGCCGCGACCCGCGGGCTCTGGAGCGGGCGTTCGCGCGCCGCTCCCGGTTCCTGTGGGTGGCGCGTCACGTGGCGCCCGAGCTGGGCGAGCGCGTCGGCGCGCTCGCGACCACCGGGGTCTACGTGTCCCACGAAACCCAGCGCGAGTACCCGCTCGGCCCCGCCTGCGGCGAGATCCTGGGACGCACCGACCTCGACAACAGCGGGGTCGAGGGCCTCGAACTCCAGCTCGACGGCGAGCTGCGCGGCCGGCCGGGCTGGGCGACGCGCTTCCGCGACGGACGCGGGCAGTCCCACACCCTGCCGCGCGGGCTCAAGCGCGAGCCCGAGCACGGCGACGACGTGGTGCTGACCGTGGATGCCGATCTGCAGGCGATCGTCGAGACCCACCTCGCGCGCGCCGTGGACACGCTCGACGCGGTTCGCGGGTTCGCGGTGTTCCTCGATCCCCGCACCGGAGAGATCCTGGCGTCGGTGAGCGTTCCGCACCTCGGTCCCGGGCGGGCGGGCAACTGGACCATCACCGACACCTACGAGCCCGGCTCCACTTATAAGGTGGTGGTGACCGGAGCGGCGCTCGAAGAGGGGCTCGCGCGCCCCGACCAGGTCTTCGAGGCCTCGCCCACCGGCGAGGCCCTGGTCGCCCCCGGCGCCCGCTTCCACGACGTGCACAAGGAGGAGCGCTACACTCTCCGGGACGCGGTCCGCTGGTCGAGCAACATCGTGATGGGCAGGCTCGGGGTGCGGGTCGGCCCGGAGCGACTCTATCGCTACTCGACCGCGCTCGGCTTCGGGAGCCTCACGGGCGTCCGGTATCCGGGCGAGAGCGCGGGCCGGCTGCGCAGTCCGAGCCACTGGTCTAAGCGCTCGTGTCCCACGATCGCGATCGGCCACGAGCTGTCGGTGACGGCGCTCCAGCTCGCGCTCGCCTACGGCGCGATCGCGAACGGCGGCGTGCTCATGGAACCGATGCTGGTGCGGGAGACGCGCGGCGCGCGCGACGGCGCGCGGCGCACGTTCACACCGCGCGCCTCGCGCCGGGTGTTCGGGGAGGGCACGACCCGCATCCTGCGCGAGATGCTCACGGCGGTAGTGGACAGCGGCACCGCGCGCGCCGCGCGCGTTCCCGGGATCGCGATCGCGGGCAAGACCGGGACCGCGCAGAAGTACGACGCGTCCGCCGGGACGTACGGCAAGGGCATGTACCTTTCGTCGTTCGCGGGCTTCGTGCCCGCCGGCGCGCCCTGCCTGGTGGGAGTGATCGTGATCGACGAGCCGCGGGGAAAGCACTATTACGGCGGGGAGATCGCCGCTCCCATCTTCCGCGAGGTGGTCTCGGACCTGCGGCGTCTGCAGCACGGCCCGCTCGACCCCGGCCTCTCGCAGGTCGCGGCCCGCCCGCCCGCGCCCGCGCCGGTGACGGTGCCGGACCTCATGCTCCTGCCGCCGGCAGCTGCAGAGCGCCGCCTGCTCGATCTGGGGCTGCGCGCGCGGCTCGAGGGCGAGGGCGAGCGCGTGCTGGCCCAGTCGCCCGCTGCGGGAGAGGCCGTGGAACGGGGCGCGAGCATCACGGCGTGGCTCGTGGCACCCGCCGATTCGGCGGGCGGACGCCTGCCCGATCTCCAGGGGCTCCCGGTGCGCGAGGCGCTGCGCCGGCTCACGCTGTGCCAGATCCCGGCGTGCATCGAGGGCCGCGGCATCGTGGTGCGCCAGACGCCCGAGGCCGGCGCGCGGCTCCCGCTCAAGGGCCCCGTGCGCCTGTGGTGCGAACCGCGCCTGGTCGCACCCGAGCCGCGGCGCGCCACCGGAACGCTTGCGGCCGCGGCCCGGCCCGGCGGGGAGCCGTGACCCTGCGCGAGCTCATTCAGGAGATGGACGTGGCGGCGGTGCACGGCGATCCGCAGGTTCCGGTGAGCGGTCTCGCGCTCGATTCGAGGCGCGTGCGGCGCGGGGACCTCTTCTTCGCGCTCGCGGGCCTCAAGCAGGACGGCGGGGCGTTCGTGGACGCCGCGTTCACCGCCGGCGCGTGCGGCGCGGTGGTGGCCCGCGGCGCGTCGATTGCGCGCGAGCCGGTGATCGAGGTCGAGGAGCCGCGCCTCACGCTGGCGCAGGCGGCCTGCAGCTTTCACGGACATCCCTCGCGCGCGCTCACCGTCGCGGCGGTCACGGGAACCAACGGCAAGACCACGACCACGTGGATGCTCGAGTCCATCTTCCGCGCCGCCGGCCTTCGCACCGGACGGATCGGGACCACCGGCTACCGGATCGGCGAAGAGACGCGGCCCGCGCCGTTCACGACGCCCGAGGCGCCCGAGCTCCAGGCGCTGCTGCGCGAGATGGCCGACGACGGGGTGCGCGCGGTCGCGATCGAGGTGAGCAGCCACGCGCTCGATCAGCGTCGCTCGTGGGGTCTCGAGTGCGACGTCGCGATCTTCACCAACCTCACGCAGGACCACCTCGACTACCACAAGACTAAGGAGGCGTACCGCGAGGCCAAGCTCCGGCTGTTCGACGGGCGGAACGCGCCGCGCGCCGTGAAGCGCCCGGTCGCGGTCGTGAACGCGGACGATCCGGCGGGCGCGATCGTGTGCGGGGCCGCGCGGCGCGGTTCGTCGCGCACGGTGCGCTACGGCGAGGCGCGCGACGCCGACGTCCGGATCGCCGGCGTCGAGGCGCGCGCCGGAGGGCTCGCGGTCGCCCTCGCGGAAGGGGCGCGACGATTCGAGCTGAGGCTCCCGCTGCTGGGCCGCTACAACGCGTGGAACGCGGCCGCGGCCTTCGCGGCGGCGCGTGCGCTCGGTCTCGACGCCGGGGCGGTGGTCGCGGGCCTCGCCGCGGTCCCCGCGGTGCCGGGCCGGCTCGAGCGCGTGGCCGCGGGACAGCCGTTCGAGGTGCTGGTGGACTACGCGCACACCCCGGACGCGCTCGCGCGCGCGCTGGCGGCGGTGCGCGAGCACGCCGCGGGACGCGTGCTGCTGGTCTTCGGGTGCGGGGGCGACCGCGACCGCGCGAAGCGGCCGCTCATGGGCCGGGCGGCCGCGGACCTCGCCGACCGCGCGTGGGTCACGAACGACAACCCGCGCGGCGAGGATCCGGCCGCGATCGCGCGCGAGATCACGGCCGGCGCGCCTAAGGCCGGCCTCGCGGTCGAGCTCGACCGCCGCGAGGCGATCGCGGCGGCGCTCGATTCGGCGCGTCCGGGGGACGCGGTGCTGATCGCGGGGAAGGGGCACGAGACCACGCAGATGGTGGGCGATCGCGTGCTGCCCTTCGACGATCGTGAGGTCGCGCGCGCGCTGCTGCTCGCGCGGCCGGGAGCGAAGGCGTGATGGCGCTCGCGGTCCGTCCGATCCTCACGCTCACGCAGCTCGCCCAGTTCTCGGGCGGCGACCTCGTGGTGCGCGAGGTCCCGGCGGCGCCCGGCGAGCGGGAGGCGCTGCTGCGCTCGGGCGTGGACGGCGCCTCCATCGACACGCGCACGCTCTCGCCCGGTCAGCTCTTCGTGCCGCTGCCGGGGGCCGCCACCGACGGGCACGCGTTCCTGGAGCAGGCGTTCGCGCTGGGTGCTGCCGCCGCGCTGTGCGCGCGCGAGCGCTACGCGGCGCTCGCGGGTGCTGAGCCCGGGCCGCTGATCGTGGTGGACGACGTGACCGCCGCCCTGCAGCGGATCGCGAGCCGCTACCGCGAAGGCTGGCGCGGCGTCCTCTACGGCGTGACCGGGAGCGTGGGGAAGACGACGACCAAGGACCTGGTGGCGGCCGTGCTCGGAACGCTCGGTCCCACGCTCAAGACCGAGGGCAATCTCAACAACCACTGGGGCGTGCCGCTCACGCTGCTCGGCCTCCGGGTCGAGCACGTCGCGGCCGTGGTCGAGATGGGAAGCAACCACCCGGGCGAGATCGCCCTGCTTGCCGCCCTCGCGCGGCCGAACCGCGCGGTGATCACCGGGGCGGGGAGCGCCCACCTCGAGCACTTCGGCTCGGTCGAAGCGATCGCGGTCGAGAAGGCCTCGCTGGCGGCCGTCCTCGGGGCCGGCGATACCCTCTTCGTGTCCGCCGACTCGCCGCCGCTCCTCGCCGCGCTGAAGAGCGCGCGCTGCCGCCGCGTGACCTACGGCTTCGCGCGCGCTGCCGACGTCCGCCCGCGCGCGCTCGAAACCCGGGGTGCTGCGGGCACGCGGGTCGAGGTCGAGGGCTTCCCGCCCTTCACGCTCGCGATCGCCGGCCGTCACCAGGTGGCGAACGCCCTGGCGGCGCTCGCCGTCGCGCGCGAGGCCGGCGTGGAACCCGGCACCGCCGTGCGCGCGATCGAGGCCTGCCGCCCGGCGCACGGGCGCATGGAGGTGAAGCGCGCGCGCGGCGCCACGCTGCTCGTGGACTGCTACAACGCCAATCCCGAGTCCACCGCCGCCGCGCTCGAGACCCTGGCCGCGTGGCCCGATGCGGGCCGCCGCATCGCGCTGCTCGGCGACATGCTCGAGCTGGGGCCTTCGGCGCGCGACCTCCACCGCGGCACCGCCGCCCGCGCGCGTGCCGCGGAGGTGTGGGCGGTGGGCGCGCACGCGCAGGACTACGCGGCGGGGGCTGCGCAGGCGGGCGTTCCGGCCCGCGTGTTCGGCGATGTCGCAGCCGCCGCGGCGGCGCTGCGCGAAGCGCTGGCGCCCGGCGTCGTCGTGCTGCTCAAGGCGTCGCGCGGAGCGCGGCTCGAGCGGGTGCTCGAGGGACTCGGGGCCGAGGGATAGCGCATGTTCTACGAATGGTTCTACCCGCTCCACGACCTGCCCGGACTCTCGGGGTTCAACGTCTTCCGCTACATCACCTTCCGCTCGGCCTACGCGGCGATCACCGCGCTGCTCGTGTGCTTCATCATGGGGCCGCCGATGATCGAGTGGCTGCGGCGCGTGCGGCTCGGGCAGAAGGTCCGCGCGGAGGGGCCGCAGTCCCACCTCTCGAAGGCCGGCACGCCCACCATGGGCGGGCTCCTGATCGTCGCAGCCATCATCGTGCCGACGCTGCTGTGGGGGAACCTCCACTCGCGTCCGCTGTGGCTCGCGATGATCGCGACGGTGTGGCTGGGCGCGATCGGGTTCCTCGACGACTACCTGCGCGTGGTCCGCGGATACCCGAAGGGCCTGCTCGGCCGCTACAAGCTCACGGGCCAGGTCGCGATCGGCCTCGCGGTCGGCATCGTGCTCGTGCTCTGGCCGGAGCCCGGACTGCCGGCCACCGCTACCCAGGTTCCGTTCCTCAAGTTCCGCGTGATCGACTTCGGCTGGTTCTTCATCCCGTTCGTGGTGCTCGTGATCACCGGCTCCTCGAACGCGGTGAACCTGACCGACGGTCTCGACGGCCTCGCCTCCGGGCTCATGGCGATCGCAGCGCTCACGTTCGCGGGCATGTGCTACCTGAGCGGCCACCTCAAGTTCAGCCAGTACCTGAACATCACGCACCTCACCTACGGCGGGGAGCTCACCGTGTTCTGCTCCGCCGTGCTCGGGGCCTCGCTCGGCTTCCTCTGGTACAACTGCCATCCGGCCGACGTGTTCATGGGCGACACCGGCTCCCTGGCGCTGGGCGGAGCGTTGGGCGTCGTGGCGGTGCTGATCAAGCGCGAGTTCTGGCTGGTGCTGGTGGGCGGCGTGTTCGTGGCCGAGGCGCTCTCCGTCATGCTCCAGGTGACCTCCTTCCGGCTCCTGAAGCGGCGCGTGTTCCGCATGTCGCCGCTCCACCACCACTTCGAGCTGAGCGGCTGGGCCGAGTCGCGCGTCGTGCTGCGCTTCTACATCGCGGGCGCGCTGCTCGCCCTGCTCTCGCTCTCGACCTTCAAGCTCCAGTGACGATCGACGCCCGCCATCCGCTCCCCGGCACGCGCCCCCTGGTCGTGGGCGCCCAGCGCTCGGGGCTGGCCGCGGCCGCGCTGCTCGCCCGCCACGGTCTCGCGGTGCGGGTGTGCGACGCGCGCGGGGCGGACGCCCTGCCGGAGGCGGCGCGCCGCCTCGACGCCCTCGGCGCCGAGGCGATGCTGGGGCGCGACGACGTAGCGCTGCTCGAGGGACGCGACTTCGTGGTGTGGAGCCCGGGGATCCCGGTGACCCATCCGCTCGCGGTCGCGACGCGCGCGCACAGGATCCCGCTGCTCTCCGAGCTGGAGCCGGGCTACCTGGCCGCGCACGCGCCGCTGGTGTGCGTGACCGGCACCAACGGCAAGAGCACGACCACCCATCTCGCGGGCGCCCTGCTCTCCGCCGCCGGGCGCGAGGTCGAGGTGTGCGGCAACATCGGGCGCGCGATCTGCGAGGTCGCGGAGGACGTGAGCCCGAGAGGGCTGCTGGTGGCCGAAGTCTCGTCGTTCCAGCTCGAGACCGTCGAGCGCCTGAAGCCGTTCGTGGCGACCTGGCTCAACCTGACGCCCGACCACCTCGACCGCCACGGCGACCTCGAAACCTACGCGGGCTTGAAGCGGCGCCTGTTCGCCCGGCAGGACGGCGAGGACTACTCGGTGTGGAACGCGGACGACCCCGCGGTCGCGAGCCGCCGCACTGGTGCTGCCACTCCGCTCGCGTTCTCGATCGAGGGATCCGTGGACCAGGGCGCGTTCCGTTCCAAAGGGCAGATCGCGCTGGCGTGGCGCGGCGGGACCGAGCCGCTGCTTCCGGTGGGCGAGCTGACCCTGCGCGGGGCGCACAACCACGCGAACGTGTGCGCGGCGCTCGCCACCGTGCTCCCGCTCGAGATCGCCCCCGAGACGCTGCGGGCCGTGCTGCGCGAGTATCGCGGACTCGAGCACCGCCTGGAGCCCGCCGGGATCGTCGAAGGCGTCGAGTTCGTGAACGATTCGAAGGCCACCAACCTCGACTCGCTGGCGGTGGCGCTCGAGAGCTTCGAGCAGCCGGTGGTGCTGATCGCGGGCGGGCGCGACAAGGGGCAGGACTTCGCGACGATGCGCGACGCGGCGCGGCGCAGGGTGAGGCACGCGGTGCTGATCGGTGAAGGGGCGGCGAAGATCGCATCGGCCTGGTCCGGGATTCCGGCGACGCGCGCGGCGTCGCTGTCCGAGGCCGTGCGCATCGCCTTCGAGATCGCGCGGCGGCCCGCCGGGCCGGGAGCGGCTTCCGCCCGTCCGGTGGTCCTGCTCTCGCCGGGTTGCGCGTCCTTCGACATGTTCCGCGACTACGAGGATCGCGGGCGCCGGTTCAAGGACGAGGTGGCCCGACTCAAGCTCACCGAGGCCGCGACGTGAGACGCGGCGACGGCTGGATCCCGGTCCTGGCGCTCGCGCTCACGGCGGTGGGCGTCGTGATGGTCTACTCGTCCACCGCGATCCTCGGGATCACGCGCTATCAGGACCCGGATCACTTCCTGCTCCGTCAGCTCGCGCGCGCCGCGATCGGCGTGGGCGCGCTCCTGCTGTGCTCGCGCATCCCCCTGCGCAGGCTCGAATTCCTGGCGCCCTGGCTGCTCGGGATCACGACCGTGATGCTCGGAGCGGTGGTCGTGGCGGGCCGCGACGCGAACGGGGCGTCCCGGTGGCTCCCGCTCGGCCCGTTCTCGGTCCAGCCGGTGGACCTCGCCCGCATGGCCATGGTCGTGTTCCTCGCGTGGTGGCTCAAGCGCCCCCCGCCCGCCGAGAACGGCCTCTCGCGCGGGGTCCTGCTCCCGCTGGGGCTGGTGGCCGCGCTCTCCGGCCTCATCCTGCTCCAGCCCAACCTGAGCAGCGCCGCGCTGCTCGCGCTCACCGGGTTCGCGCTGCTGTTCCTCGCCGGCGCCCGGCTCACGCACCTCGCGGTCCCGGTCGCCTGCGGCTTCGTCGCGCTGGCGGTGGCCCTCAAGACCCACCCCTATCAGATGGTGCGCCTGCGCACGTTCGTGGACTTCGCCTTTTCGAACTCGCTGGACGCGCGCGGCACCGGCTGGCAGCTCGACCAGTCCCTGATCGCGATCGGCTCGGGCGGGTGGCTGGGGCGCGGGCTCGGGGGCGGGCTGCAGAAGTACCTCTTCCTCCCCGAGGCGCACACCGATTTCATCTTCTCGATCCTCGCGGAGGAGCTGGGGTTCATCGGTTCCACCGCGCTGCTCGTGCTGTTCGGCCTCCTGCTGTGGCGCGGGATGCGCACCGCCGCGCGGGCGCCGGACGCGTTCTCCGGCCTGCTGGCCGCGGGGATCACGCTGCAGTTCGGCCTCTACGCCGTCTTCAACCTGGCGGTCGCGACCGGCCTCGCACCGACGACCGGCCTGCCGCTCCCGTTCGTCTCCTATGGCGGCTCGGCGCTGCTCGCCAACCTGGCGGCCGCCGGCGTGCTGTACCGCATCAGCGCGATGAACGAGGCCGGCGAGGCGCTCGCGCGCCAGCGCTGGAAGAAGAAGGAGTCGGCGTGAAAGTGATCATCGCGGGTGGCGGCACGGGCGGTCACGTGTTCCCCGGGATCGCGGTGGCCGAGGAGCTGAGGCGCACCCAGCCCGGCGCGACCATCCTGTTCGTCGGCAGCCGTCGCGGGCTCGAGGCCCAGGCGGTGCCGGGCGCGGGCTTCCCGATCCGTTTCGTGATGGCGCGGGGCTTCCCGCGGCGCGCGTGGTGGCGCTGGCCGGCGGCGGTGCTCTCGAACCTGATCGGGTTCGTGCAGTCGATCTGGGTGGTGGCGACCGAGCGGCCCGACGTGGTGCTCGGAACCGGCGGGTACGTGAGCGGGCCGGTCTCGCTCGCCACCTGGCTGCTCGGCCGTCCGCTGCTGCTCCAGGAGCAGAACAGCATCCCGGGCATGGCCAACCGCTGGCTGGCCCGCATCGCGGACGAGGTGCACCTGTCCTTCGTCGAGGCGCGGTCCTATTTCCGGCGCAAGGACCACCTCAAGGTGAGCGGGAACCCGGTGCGCGCCCACATCCTGAGCGGCGACCGCGGGGCGGCGCTCGTCGAGTTCGGTCTCACCGCCGGCCGGCCGACGATCTTCGTGTTCGGCGGCAGCCGCGGCGCGCACCGGATCAACGAGGCGGCGCTCGAAGCGATGCGCCGGCTCAAGGACCGGGTGGACGTGCAGTTCATCCTGCAGACCGGGCGCGAGGACCTCGAGTGGGCGACCCGGATCGTCGAGTCGGAGCATCTGCCCGCGCGCGTCGTGCCGTTCCTGCAGCGTATCCACATGGCCTACGCCGCCGCCGATCTCGTCGTCAGCCGCTCCGGGGCGATGACGCTCGCGGAGATCGCGGTGTGCGGAACGCCGGCGATCCTGATCCCCTATCCGCACGCCGCCGACGACCACCAGGTGGTGAACGCCAGCAACCTCGTGGACCGCGGCGCGGCCTCGATGATCCTGGACCGCGAGCTCACGGGCGAGCGGCTGGCGAAGGAGATCGCGCACCTCCTGAGCGACCGCCAGACGCTGTCGCGCATGTCGGCGAACGCGCGCACCTTCGCGCGGCCCGACGCGGCGGAGCGCATCGCGAAGAGCCTGGTGCGCTGGGCGGCGGGCCGCAAGGCGGCGCGCGCGGCGGCGGAAGACGCGGAAGGCGGGCGACCCTGATGTACGGGCGCACGCACCGCATCCACTTCATCGGCATCGGCGGCGCCGGCATGTCGGGTATCGCCGAGGTGCTGCTCAATCTCGGCTACCAGGTCTCGGGCAGCGACCTCAAGCTCTCGGAGGCCACCGAGCGCCTGGTGCGCATCGGCGGGCGCGTGTTCCACGGCCACGCTCCGGCCAACGTCGAGGGCGCGCAGGTGGTGGTCTACTCGAGCGCGGTCCGGCCGGAGAATCCCGAGCTGAAGGCGGCGCGGGCGGCCGCGATCCCCGTGATCGGGCGCGCCGAGATGCTGGCGGAGCTGATGCGCATGAAGTACGGCGTCGCGGTGGGCGGCTCGCACGGCAAGACCACGACCACCTCGATGATCGCGGCGGTGCTGGCGCGCGGCGGGCTGGATCCCACGATCGTCGTGGGCGGGCGGCTGCACGCGATCGGCTCGAACGCCCGCCTCGGGCACGGCCAGTTCCTGGTCGCGGAGGCCGACGAGAGCGACGGCTCGTTCCTGCGGCTCAATCCCGCGGTCACGGTGGTCACGAACATCGACCGCGAGCACCTCGACTACTACGCGGGGCTCGACGCGCTGCGGCAGGCGTTCGTCTACTTCGCGAATCGGGTGCCCTTCTACGGCGTGAGCGTGCTGTGCGCGGACGATCCCGAGGTGCGCGCGATCCTCCCGCTGGTGACGAAGCGCAGCACGCTCTACGGCACGCGCTCCGAGGCCGAGATCCGCGCCTCCGCGATCGAGCTGGTGCCGCACGGATCCCGCTTCCGCGTGCACGCTGCCGGACGCGAGCTGGGAGCGGCGGAGCTCCAGGTGCCGGGGGCGCACAACGTACTGAACGCGCTCGCCGCCATCGCGGTGGGTCTCGAGGTCGACGTGGGCTTCGGGCACATCGTGGAGTCGCTCGCCCAGTTCCGCGGCGTCGGCCGGCGCTTCGAGACCCGCGGCGAGGCCGGCGGCGTGCGGGTGGTCGACGACTACGGCCACCACCCGACCGAGGTCCGCGCCACGCTCGCCGCCGCCCGCACGCTGGGCGGACGG